>Ga0302238_1000673_pt1 | contig 32776 bp, 23 predicted proteins | sample AAG_UR_Asn_MG_FD_193527 | JGI IMG/M metagenome (GOLD analysis project Ga0302238, IMG submission 193527) | Enriched activated sludge microbial communities from anaerobic digester in WTTP, New Holstein, Wisconsin, United States - AAG_UR_Asn | ecosystem: Engineered > Bioreactor > Anaerobic >... | reverse complement strand
TTATGCCGGATACCCTACAGCCATTAATCAGGTTACACGCTGTAGTCAGTCTCGCAAGGCCGCCAACCCCTCGATTTTGATATCGCTGATGTTATTCACGACACTTCAATGACAAATCGCTTTCGCTCAACTCCCTTACCCATACCTGACAAGGTTATAGGATTTACACCCTACCCCTGCCGTTTCCTTGTCGCTCAGTACCTGCCCCTTGAAAGAGTAGCACCACAAGGTGGTTTGATAGCTGCTCCTGAAAGCCGCTACCGAGAGGACAGCCTGCATGGTAGCATACAGTCTCTCATCTTATCAACAGTTCTGTTACTCATTTTCAAAGAACATTTACTAAATTGCATCCCTGAGTAACGACAGGACACACAACGCACGCTAACAAGCGGTCATACGCAATGCGGGGTGCCGTGCCTGTTTTATTTGCAGCTCAATTAATAAACATTACTGTAACTCGACAAGTTAGCGCCCTGAATCCCGCACTGCGCATACCGCCGAACGTTAGCGTGCATAAAACGAAAAAAAACGAACATGATAAAAAAGACTATAACAACACTGGTAATTATTATTGGATTAAAATCTTACGGACAAATTGATAAAGATCAATTTATTGGATTAAATATTTTACAATTACCAACTTCAACGATTAATATAAATTATTCGATTGAATATATACCATTCCTGACACCGATAGTTGATATTGGATACGCAATTAAATACAATGATAAATACGATTTGATTGGCAATTATTTAACACCCCACAATGATACATATGATGGTTACACGATAGACAAACAATCAGGGGGATACGTTAAAATTGGTGGATTTTTAAATCTACGCAAAAACTTTGATAAACAACATTTCTTTCATCTAGGATTATTTATGACAAATTCTATAGTTTATGAGAAAGGGATGTATTTATCGCCGATTGATTCAAGACCATATTCTTTTGCTGAAAGGATTGAGCACACAGTGTATTTATTCGGATTAAGTACATCACTTGGATACGAATTTAAAATAGCGAACAGATTAAAAACAAATATTGATTTTCAACTATCATTTCCAAATGACAAATACTTAGCTTTGTATAGTTATACGAATTTTATTCCAGGTATGGGATATAAAGGTTCAGTAGATAAATGGTTCCCTATGTTGATATTGAACCTAAAATACAGTTTATAAACAATTTACGCACGCTAACAACCGGTCATACGCAATTGCCGTGCAGAGGGGTTGCTAAAGTTGGTTCACTTTGCTAACTTGCGGGTAACCCGACAAGCGAGCGCCCATGAATCGGCAACTGCGCATACCGGTGAACGTTAGTAGCCATTATGATATTTTATATACCAATAAATTTTAATTAAACAAAATGAACTATGAGTAAAAACATAATCCCAAAAGAAGAGTTGGAAAAAAGAACCCATCCAAGGGATGAAGATATTAGAGGATGTTATTATCGAGACCAAACCGCAATAATTCATTCTAGACCCTTTCGACGCTTAAAACACAAAACTCAAGTTTTTTTTAGCCCTGACGATGACCATGTATGTACAAGAATAGAGCATGTTCTTCATGTTGCTTCAATAGCAGCCACTATTTGCAGAGGCTTAAAGTCAAAAGAAAAATCTGAATGGGAATTGAATGAAGATTTGGCATATTCAATTGGTCTTGGACATGATTTAGGACATACCCCATTTGGACATGCAGGGGAATCTGAATTGTCATATTTATTGGGAGGTGGAAATTCCTTTATTCATGAGGTAAATAGTTATAGAGTTGTTGAGAAACTTATTGGACAAGGTATTGGGTTAAATTTAACTTATGCGGTTAAAGACGGGATTATATGCCATAATGGGGAGGAGTTTGAAAGAAGCATAAAACCGAATCAAGAACTTAAAGATCTTGAAAAAATTAAAGATAGGAAAAACTTGCCTTCAACATATGAAGGTTGTATTGTAAGGTTTTCTGATAAAATTGCATATTTAGGTAGGGATATTGAAGATGCTATAATTGCTAGATTTATTGCAAAAGAAGATATTCCAAAAGCAATTAGAAGTCAAATAGGAACGTCTAATGGCGAAATAATTAATTATTTAATTCTTGATTTAATAAATAATTCAACAGGCGATGAAATATCATTTTCCAAAGACTGCCACGAATTAATGATAGAATTAAAGAATTTTAATTACAAAGAAATTTATAATAACCCTAGAATTAAAGAATATAAAGTATATTGTAAAAGAATAATTTCAACTTTGTATGAATATCTAACTAAATTATATTGTTCAAATCATTGGGATTTTGATTGGTATTTTAAAGAAGACAATTTAGATATAGATAAATTTTTCGGAAATTACATAAAAGGAATGGAAGATTTCTATTTGAAAGAAAAGGAGCAAAATAACTGGTCTGAAGGCGATTTGGGAAAACAAATTATCACAGATTATATATCAGGTATGACAGATAAATTTGCGATTGACTGTATGAAAGAAATATCAATTCCAAGACCAATTGAATTTAAACCAAGACGAAAAAAATAACAGCTACTAACAAGGGGTTAATAAAATGCAGGTTTCTAGCGAATAATGAAGAGTTTTTGCTTTTTCGCAATTTCGTAGCGTGTAAAAGAAAATCGTTTCAATCACCTGCACTTTATTAACCCCCAACCGTTACCAGTAATGCTATGACGACAGAGAAACCGACAAAAAACAAAAAGAAATGAGACCGAACATATCAATATTAGTTGGCTCTGGATTTTCAATTCCCGAAGGTATTCCGAGTGTTCGACAATTAAATCAACGACTTTCGAAAATTGACGAAAGCGAAATATTAATTCATACAGACCAAAGAGCAATATTCCTAAACGGACAGAAAGACCCAAACCGCTGGTCAAGGTGGGACGAAAGAATTTTTCTTCAAGAATTTTTAGAATTTTATAATGCTGAAGTTTTGAAGCCAAGCGAAGAGTTTCACTACGAAACTTTTTACGATTTTTATTCAGGATATTTGACAAACCACGAAAACAAAGAGCTTATTGAAGAATTCTACAAACGATTTAACGACAAACATTTTAAAGGTTCAGATAATCACAGAGACTGTTATAACAGAGTTTCTGACTTTAATAGAAGTTTTAATCAGCTTTTGGCTTCACAACTCCATAAGACTAAATATTTTGAAGACATTAGCATAATAAATTATCCACCATACGACCCTTTCATTGGATTTTTAAGAGAGTTGCTGAAAACAAGTGACATCAAATTCCACACACTAAACCACGACTTATTTTTTGATTGGTTAGGACAACATCATTCTGACCTTTGGCAACATTTTACAGACGGCTACCAACTTGAAGGTTCTCCTTTTTACGGGACGGTTAGCTACGACTTTAATGGTGGAACAGAAAGAAAAGTGCATAAAACCTACTATGTCAAACTTGAACGCTTCATTGACAAATTTGACAAACCACTTGCCCTTTACAAACTTCACGGAAGTGTATTCAATACTATTGTTTATACACCACAACCTGACCAACAAAGAATTCGCTTAAAAGACAACTATGCTGTTTCTCGTTTTCTTATGGAAATCATAGACCCAAAAACAGGTGAGCAAAAATTTGAGAGTTTATGGGATGATGTGGCTCCTGATTTTCTTAGCGGGACAACTAATAAAACAAGGTTTTATACTGGCGACCCATATTATAAAAACCTATTCAAACATTTTGAGAACAACCTTTCGACATCAGAACTACTTGTTGTAATTGGCTATGGTTTTCAAGACCCTGGGATAAACGAATACCTTGAAAAAATTTTTTTATCAAGAGGTAAACATATGGTAGTAATAGACCCATATAAACCAAAGACTAAATTGATTGAAAAATATAAGGCGACATATATTCCAAAAGGCGTAACGCAAGTGACATATCAAGAATACTCGGAACTAATCCCGACAGAACTCAAACCTAAAGCGGAATGACGAAACAACAGAAGGACAGAAGCACTACTGGTAACAGGCGTTTGGCTCAATGGCGGGTGACTTGGTTAAATGAACATTCTATCTCGCATCAACTTTTGTGGTGTATTGACAGTTTTGTGCTTCGATTTCCGCCACTGCGCCAACCGCCAAAACGTTGATGCGCAATCTGAACAATCCCTCCGTGCTTCGCACTCCCGGTCTTGTGCTTGCGCATCAACGGCTCGAGTGTAACCCGTTGGTCGTTCTTTCCGTATTTCAAACAGTTTAGAGTTTTTAAAAATAATTGACTGCGCATAACACGGTGTTATACCGAACGACCAGCGGGCGATGCCGGCTCCAGCTTTCCGGCTTTGCTTTCGCAAATCCCCGCTGTTCGCTCGGCATACACCCGAGCCGTTAGCGTGCATTGTAAAAAGAGATTCTACAACAATGAAACATATAATTTTAATTATCGGATTGACAATTTCTGGAATTAGTTTGGCTCAAAATTCGGTTGATTATTTAGCCGAAGCAAAGAAATTTGATTTTTCTGATTTATGGACTCTTGACAGCATTTTGATAGAGAATGATAAATTAATTGAGCGAAGACAACCATTAGGATTTATTGGAGAAAATTTTCAAAGAATCAATATAAAGTTTATTTCAGTGATTCAAAATCCTAATAACCATCTACAATACATGATTTATGGTAAAACTAGAGTGAAAGGTAATATTTGCGATTTTCAAGGTACTCTAACTATAAGTGGTGCAGAAATGTATATCGAAAGTGATTTGCCTCCATTGAAACAAGGTTATATTACTGGTTATTATAGTTTGTACGAAGATAAAGATCAAACACATACTGGATTCTTTAGTGGAAAGTTCAAAACTCATTTCTATTTTAATGAAAAAGGAAAATTGCAATATGATGCTTTATCTTGGGCAGCAGATGGATTTGAAAACAACCAATTTGAAGGTTCTTGGACTGATTATAAGACAGGAGTTATAAAAAAATGTAACTGGGGCGACTACAGAATACCTGATAGTCGTAAACTAGATACAGGAGCAGCAGAATTTGGTGTGGATCAACAATACTATGATTTCGGATGGAAGTATTATAACCTTGCTTGGGGATACTCATTGGACAAACCTGGAGTAAAAGAAGCAAGAGAAAGAGAAACAGAAAAATGGTGGATTGAGAATAAATAATAAAAACAACGCACGCTAACAGCCGGTCATACGCAATTGCCGGGCCATGCGGGTGCCAATGTTAGCTCACTTGGCTTAATTAGTGGGTAACCCGACACGAAAGCTCTTCGAAACGGCAACAGCGTATACCGGCGAACGTTATCGGGCATTTTAAAAAATCGCACTTCGACCATGAATGGTATGATAAAAAAGGATAAACAAATAGAATTGGATTATTATCGTGATTTGGTGATTGCGACTTTGGATTATTGTATTGATTCCCCTGATTTCTTGATTCAAACATCTGATTTTGATAGTAAAAAACATTTTGAATCATGCAAATTACAGACCGTTGATTATTACAACAAAGGCAGATTGTCAATTTTAAAGCAATGGTTTAGGGATTTGACTGAGCCAATGAGAGAAGGTCGAGATTTTGAATTCATCAAATATATAAAGGAAAGGACTGGTCACCAGATTGATTTATTTGCTGACTTTGATACAAGGATTCAAAAGATTGTTGATTCAAAAAAAATTAAAACAGCAAATGAATACCGTGATATTTTATCTAAAGTTGATTACTTATGCCAATTTGAAAGCGATAAGCAACATGAGATAGATTTGTTAAATAGCTTATTGATTGATTTTGATAGTATAATGACTGAAAAACAAATAAAAAACGCCCACTAACATAGGGTATACATCATGCGGGTTTCAAGGCAATTTGCAAGTTTAGAGCTCGCTGGCAAGGGCAGTAACGGTGGATAGTGAAGTGGTCACGAACTCCCGCACGCTGCATACCGCCACCGTTAGGGTCGCATTGTCCGCCCTTTTAGCATACAAGGTTTATTTGCCTGGTCCGTGTTAATATCGAACATCATTGAAGCTTATAAAACACGAGAAAAATAAAAGGGCTTACGCTCGGCCATCGCTCACGGCACTTGCATATAGCCTTCCCGGTTTTGCAGTAAGGCAATATGCAAAACCGGCCCATGAAAGCTATCTGCAAGAGCCTTCCAACGCTGCCAGAGCTATCAACGACGCCCTAACAAGACGGTAAATAGCATGCTCACATTGAAACAAAATGTAAATTTATACCTTTAACAAAATTGGAATATTAAACGAAACCTTATACTCTTTAAACCGCACTTACCGCAGAACGTTAGCGGGCATTGTAGGACGACCAACAAGACAGTCCCAATATCATAATAGAATAAACCAAATGAATATAATATTCTTTGAAAATCAATATAAATTCAGAGAGTGGATAGAAAACAACCACGATAAAGTATCGGAATTAATTGTAGGTATTTACAAGGTTGATAGTGGCAAGCCATCAATGTCGTGGTCTGAGTCGGTAGACCAAGCTTTATGCTTCGGTTGGATAGATGGTGTTAGAAACACGATTAATAAGGAAAGTTACAGCATACGATTTACACCCAGAAAACCCAATAGCATTTGGAGTGCTATCAACATAAAAAAAGTCGAAGCATTGACAAATGCAGGACTTATGAAACCTGAGGGATTAAAAGCATTTGTCTTACGAAAAGACGAAAAGTCTAAAATATACTCGCATGAGACAGAAATTATAGAGTTTTCAACTGACTTTATACACCAATTCAAACAAAATAAAATAGCATGGGAATTTTTCGTAAAGCAACCTCCATCATATCGAAAAGTAATGACTCATTGGATAATGAGTGCCAAACAAGAAAAGACAAGACAATCACGACTGGAAAAAACAATAACTGCAAGTGAACTACAAAATCGATTAAAAAAATTATAAATAAAAAGAACAACGACCCGCTAACAAGCGCTATAGTTAATTGCCATTTCAGAGTATATCTCAAGTTTTCAGATCTTAATAAAGTTTTGTGTCGCTTGATAGGGAAGTGCTTCGAAACTGGCAACTAACCATAGCGCCGACCGTTACAACAAGCAAGCCGAAAAAAAGACAACGACACAATGACAATGAAATTTTTGCAGCATAAAGACAATTAAAAAATGAAAAATGCCAACGCACAAAACAGCACATTTGCAAACCGCACAAGCCGACTCACGACCGAAGTTTGCAAAAGAGCTGTTTTATTGCCTACGCACCCGATGATAATGATAACTTTGATAAATTAATTAACAGAAATATTTGAATGAAAAGAGATACAGACATTTCACAGGAAGTAGCACTCATTTGGAATACCGCCAATGATGTTTTACGAGATATTTTTCAGCGGACAGAATACCCCGACATTATTTATCCGATGGTGCTTATCCGCAGGATTGAGGGTGTGATGATTACAAAGACAGAACAGCTTAAAGAAGAATTGGAAAGCCAACTATCTAAGGTTGACAGGAAAACGCAGGAACAGATTCTGAACGGAAAGATTTTACAGGAAATTAAGTTTAACAACACAAGTGGTAAAACGCTTGCCATACTCGCAGACGAAGGCGAAAGCAGTATAAAAAATAATTTTATCGCGTACTTGAACGGCTATACGGACAACATCAAAATCATAATTGACCGTTCGGGCATTCGTTCACACATCAACAAACTGGCAGAAGAAAAAATCCTTTACACACTCATCAAAGACTTTTCTGAGATTGATCTAAGCCCCGAAAAGGTAAGCAACATCAAAATGGGTTATGTGTTTGAAGAGTTGGTTCGCAAATTTTCCGAAGCCAATAATGCCGAAGCTGGAGAACACTATACACCTCGTGAAGTGATTGACTTAATGACGCATATGCTCGATATGGACGAGAAAGCCATCAAAGATGGACAACTCGTTACCATTTACGACCCTGCCTGTGGTAGTGGTGGTATGCTTTCGTCAGCCAAAGAGTTTATTGAAGAAAAAATTAATCCCAATGCCAAAGTAGTGTTGTATGGCCAGGAAGTAAACGACAAAACCTGGGCAGTGGCGCAAGCCGACTTATTATTGAAAGGCGAAACGGCATATATCACTAAAGGCGACACGCTTTATGAAGACGGTGCAGCTGATGAACAGTTTGACTTTATGCTCTCTAATCCTCCTTATGGGAAAAGCTGGAAGAAAATTCAAAAGAAAGTGCTTGCCAACAGCAACGGGCGTTTTGATGTGGGACAACCCCGTAGCAGCGATGGGCAATTGCTCTTTACTCTGCATATGATTAGTAAAATGAAACCTGCCGAGTTGGGCGGTTCTGCTGTTGCCATCGTTCACAACGGATCACCTTTGTTCAGTGGTGATGCCGGAAGCGGTGAAAGCGAAATACGCAGATACATTTTAGAAAACGACTGGTTGGAAACAATTGTAGCCCTGCCTACTGAACTGTTTTACAACACGGGCATTGCCACTTACATCTGGTTGATTCGCAACAACAAGCCTGAACACAGAAAAGGTAAAATACAGCTCATCAATGCCGTTGATTTTTGGAAACCAATGAAACGCAATTTAGGCAACAAACGCAGACGGATTGATGAAACGCAAATCAACGAAATCATCCAAATTCACAGAGCATTTGAACCCGGACCATACAGCAAAATTTTTGAACTGGAAGATTTTGCCTTCCGCAAAGTGTTTTTGGATTTGGAAGAAACCGATGAAAATAGCAACCCCATAACCGAAGAAAAAGAAGTTACAGTTGCCCAAAACAGATTAAACGACACTTTACTGATAAAAACAGCCGATGACAAAAAGAGATTGGCAGAACTGAAGGACAAAAAGGGGAAAGAGGGCGAGTTTACTTTTAATCTGAACCCCAAAAGCGAACTGGCTACCAAGCACAAAACTGCTGATACTTCTATCACTATTCGCAAAGCATTGGACGGAAACAAACTTGGGCTGAAAGCTACTATCAACGTACCGAAGATTGTAAAGGACACCGAATATATTCCTTGGAAAGACGACAAAGAAGCCTTCCTGAAAAAAGAGGTTGAGAAAAAATGGCAAATCACCAAAGAGGAAAAGGGTTACGAAATACCTTTTACCAAACATTTCTATGTGTACCAACCTTTACGGCAGGCCGATGAGGTTGTTTATGAAATTGGATTATTAGAGAAAGAAAACGCTTTGTTAATGAATGAGTTAGAAATTAATTTGTAAAAAAGTCTTTATTATGAAAAATTCTGTTATCTTTACGTCAACAGTACTCGCCACGCTACCCGTTAGAACAGCGTACCAGGTCGATTCTTTTGTTACGGTCAGTTCTTTACCAAAGATAATACACTCCTCAGGCCTCTCAACGATGCACACTTGGGGAGTTTTTTAATTTTCAGGGGGAATGAGTAAAAGAGTTTACAATAAAACTCCGTTGTCTTTCACTGACCAGCTTGCTTTACTTAAAAGCCGTGGCATCAGTGTAGCTGATGAGCTTAAGGCCATTTCAATTCTCCAGAAAATAAGCTATTACAGGCTAAGTGCCTATTTTTTACCCTACCAGTCTGTAAAAGACACTTTCAATCCCGGCACTACTTTCAAACAAATTATTGATACATATTCCTTTGACAGGGAACTTCGCTTGCTGGTTTTCGATTGTATAGAACGCATTGAAATAGCCATCCGCACGCAAATAATTTACCAGATGGCTTATCATTATAATGACTCTCATTGGCAAGATAACCAGTCTTTGTTTATCAAACCGTATTACAACAAGATAGGAATCAAAGTAGATCCCTTTTCTGAGTTTCAATCCATAATCTCAAAAGCCAAAACGGTCAGAACGCCAGAAGTATTCATACAACACTACTTGAACAACTACAGTAGTCCGTCTAATCCTCCAAGCTGGATGTGCTTTGAATTACTGACAATCGGTGAAATGTCAAACATATACAGAGGCTTGTCGTCAAAAGTAGACAAAAAACGCATTGCTTCTTTTTTCGACCTCCATCCAACAGTTTTTATTAGTTGGCTTCACTCCCTTACTTATGTCCGTAATATTTGTGCCCATCATGCACGGCTTTGGAATAAAGAACTCGCCATTAAACCTGAGCTTTTATTGAATCCTACAGGCGATTGGATTTCTATACTCTTCAATAACAACAAACGGTTGTTCTACTTCCTCTGTGTTCTTAAATACTTGCTTTTAAGAGCCAATCCAGGAAACAACCTCAAAGTAAAACTCGAAAACCTTTTTGCCAAGTATTCCACAGTCCCAATAAAATACTTAGGAATACCCACTGATGGAACAGGCAACATGTTGAATTGGCAAGATGAACCGCTATGGCAGAATTAACCAGATACGAAACATATAAGCCCAGCGGTATTGACTGGATTGGTGAAGTTCCCATTGATTGGAAAATGTTAAGAATAAAAAATGTTGCTTCAATTGTGAATGGTTCTACACCATCAAGTTCAGTGGAAGAATATTGGGATGGAGATATTATTTGGGCAACGCCTGGAGACTTTAATAAATTCGATAAAATTATTGATGACTCCGAAAGCAAAATAACCGAAGCAGGTTATAAAAGCTGCGGAACTTCGATGGTTCCAGTTGGTTCTGTTGTTATAACTACAAGAGCTCCGATTGGAAATGTTCTGATTGCTGGCAAAGAACTTTGCACAAATCAAGGTTGCAAATCACTTGTTCCAAACAGAATTGAAAGCAGATTTCTTTATTACATCATTTCAATTTCATCTATTGAATTAAACATACTTGGACAGGGCACAACCTTTTTAGAGTTATCAAAAGAGAGTTTGGGAACATTCAAGCTTCCTTTGCCAAAATATGATGAACAACTCGCCATCGCCAACTACTTAGACGACCAAACCCAAAAGATTGACCAACTTATAGCCAACAAAAAAGCACAGGTAGAAAAACTCAAAGAACTTCGGCAAATTGAAATCAACAATGCCGTTACCAAAGGGCTAAACCCCAATACCGAAATGAAAGACAGCGGTATTGAGTGGCTTGGTAAAATTCCGAAGCATTGGGAGGTGAAGAGGTTGAAGAATATTCTTTTGAATATCAATAGTGGTGATGGAATTTCTAATGATGAGTTGGTTGAAGATGGTGAAATTGAAGTTTATGGCGGTAATGGAGTTATGGGTTATACTGATAAGTTCAATTCTGATGGTAAGGTCATAATAATTGGAAGAGTTGGGGCAAAATGCGGTGTTACCTATTTGGTTGATAAAAAAATATGGATAAGTGATAATGCTCTACAATCAAGAACTTATCAGAATTATGAATTTGTCTATTATTTAATTGATGCAATGAACCTGAACAATTATGCAAATCAAAACGCACAACCCCTAATTACAGGCGGAATTTTGAAAGGTTTGTATGCTGCTCTTCCACCAAAAAATGAACAAGTTGAAATTGCTGACTTTTTACAGCAACGCACCACAGCCATTGACCAACTCATTAAAAACATTGAAGCACAAATTGAAAAACTACAAGAACTACGAAAGATTAGGATATATGAAGCCGTAACAGGCAAAATAAAAGTAAACGCTTATGCCGAAAAAACAGCGTAAAGATTGGGAACGAATATTTGAAGATCATTTTTGTCATCAACTTGATACCAAATGGGGCTACCGCATTTTCCGTGACAGTGAAATAACGGTGGACAAAGAAAATTGCATCCATTGGGACAGGTTAGAACAGTTTTGGGAAGATACCCAACGCCCCATCCTGCAAGCCGTAAAATCGGAATTGGGCTATGACTGGAAAAAAGTGTTAGGCAAAAAGATTACGGAACAATTGCAGAAAAAGCCCTTGTTCCAGTTACTTCGTGATGGACTGAAGGTAAACAGTCAGCACACGCTGGATTTACTATACTTCAAACCTGAGCGCAGCGATAACAAACATCAGGAGGAACTGGCTAAGAAAAACATCTTTAGCGTTATCCGTCAGTATCATTTTACAAGCGCCGCCAATGCACGCCAAGAGGAAGACGACCGCCAAAGCATTGATATAGTAGTTTGCCTGAACGGTTTTGCCATAATCACCCTTGAACTGAAACACACTCTTGCTAAACAGAATGTGCTGGATGCTGTAAAACAATACTGCAAACGAGACACTGAACGACCTATTTTTTACCGTGCCTTTGTGCATATCGCCGCAGATGACGAAAAGGCAAAAATCGCCACCACGTTCAGTAAGCCCCCTGTAAAAGAAGATTTCATGGATTTTAACACGGGTTTGCTCAATCAGAAAATTAAGGGAGACGATTATGCGGTACAGTATCTGTATAATGAAATTCTTGCGCCCGATAGTGTGCTGAATTTCATCGAACGCTATCTGTATGGAAACACACAAGGCTGGATTTTCCCACGTTATCACCAACAGCGTTGTGTGAAACGCATCTACGATGACATTACCGAACATTACCGCAAAAAGAAATCGCTTAACCTTCGCTACCTGATACAGCACAGTGCAGGAAGCGGGAAGAGTAATACTATTGTTTGGCTGGTACAAAACCTGCGAAACCTGCACGTAAAAAACCAAAAGGTATTTGACCACATCATTATCCTTACGCACCGCATCAATCTTGACGACCAAATCAGCAAGGACTTTTTAAAAGCCATCGGGCAAACAGGCGTGGTGGCGTATTGTAAAAAGAGCAACGATGTTCGTTTGGCGTTGGGAGATAGATTGGAAAATTACCGTAATCCAGAAATTCCAATCAATGCCCCAGTCATTGTAACCATTCTGCACAAGTTTTCATTTCTGAAAGACCTTGCCGACCAAACAGGGAAAAACATTTGCTTTATTATAGACGAAGCCCACACCAATCAGGAAGGTAAGTTGCACGAAAAAATGGTAGATATTTTTGATGAAGCCACAGGACAAACCATTCAGCAAAAAGTGGAGGAGGAAGATGACGAGCAGGAAGAACTGATTGATGAAATTGCCAGAAAGGAATTTCCGAACCTTTGCTTTGTTGCCCTTACAGCCACACCAAGCGACAAAACCATTCAGCACTTTGGGCAAGAAGGTCGAGCCTTTGATGTGTATAGTATGGATGAAGCTATTGCCGAAGGTTACATAATGGACGTGGCAAAAAACATCATCACTTACGAAACCCTTTATGAACTCAATTACAAACTGCCTGACGACCATCGGCAGAATGAATATCCAACTTTGCAGGTTTACCGTGCATTGAAACTAAAAGCATTTGAAGATGATGAAGTCATCAAAGAAAAATGCAAAATCATTGTTTCCATTTTCAAAGACCGCACAGCAGATAAAATTGAAGGCAAAGCCAAATCAATGATTGTTACTTCCAGCCGTTTGAGTGCCGTGAAATACAAACTCTATTTGGATGAAGAACTCAAAAAACGTGGATTAAAATGGAAAACGCTGGTTGCATTCAGCGGACAAATCAACCACAATGGCACATTCTATTCGGAAACCGAAATGAACAAAAGCAACAATCCGCAAAATGTAAAAATTGAAGAATGTTTTGAGAAAGATGATGATATACGTTTTCTGATTGTGGCAAACAAGTTCCAGGTAGGTTTCAACGAAAAAATGCTGCACACTATGTTTTTGGATAAAGCCCTGCAAGACCGCAATGCCGTGCAAACTATCAGCCGCCTTAACAGAAATTATCCGAGAAAGAAATTTGATACACTAACAGTTGACTTTACTAACTCGTATGATAATATAATCAAGGCATTCAAGAAATACCAAAGCAATGTTGAAAGCCACAAAGAAGCCAATCCCGATGATTTGTATAAAATCAAGGACGAGTTACTGAAACGCGGCATTTTCACGTTGGAAGATGTAGATAAATGTGTAAGGCTCTTCAATAGTGAAAACCCGGACGATGTAGTTCCGATTTCGGTATTGCTAACTAAAATAAAAGGCATACTGCAAGCCAAAGCGGACAATGACAAACAACGTGAATTCAGAACTTTGTTGGCTCGTTATGTGAGTTTGTTTGGCTTTATCCGTGCTTTGTTCCGTTTGCGTTTCAAAGACAAAATTCTGATTGATTTCAACATCTTTGCCACACTTCTTGACAAAAAGCTAGACCCGGCAATGAGTACTGAAGATTTGGAAGAAGAAATTAAAATGGTAAAACTGAAAACCTTTGACATTGAGAAAATATCGGAAAGTGTTCAGGAACCAGAAAGCGGAGACGATGATGATGAAAGTGGATATGGTGGCAGACAAGGCGGCGGCGGAAGCATTACCAGTGTTCGACCAATGGCAACCGTTGAAGAAGTGGTAATTGCCATTAATCTTCGTTTCAAAAATAGGATTTCACCCGAAGGAGTGTCAGTAGTTGAAAACTATTTACAAGCCCTTCAAAAAGACAATGAACTGAAAACAACTATCAAAAACAACCTGACCCAAAACGAAAGACAGGTTTATGATTTGGTGATTAAAGACATAATGGATAAACTCTATAAAAACTACATCATCAACCATTCACCACAACACTACGGAGAATTGACACAGGAAAGCGTTCAAGGATTTATAAACCAAAGCGCCTACAAAATGCTGAGAGAAATAATCAGAACGGCAGCGTAAAAGATAGAATATGGCAATACCAGAAGCATAATTAGATACGTGGAGCCATAAACACTGAACCCTTCATATTAAACTTACACACTTATTGGTATAGTGTCATCAAGAATTTATACTAATCCAGCTTTTCTGATACATTTCTCCATTTTTGCAAAGGTTCTTTCAATATCATTATCTAATCCTACAGAAAAGCGAATCAAACCCTCGGCTAAACCCATCTCTTTTTGCTTATCTTCAGGAACTTCAGATGAGGTACTCTTGCCTGAGTTGCTAAACAGCGTTTTAAAATACCCCAAGCTGACAGCGAGGTAACCAACGCCTTCCATCTCCATACTCTCCATCAGCTCTGCAGCTTTATCGGCAGAGCCTGCATCAAACGATAACATCCCGCCAAAGCCGAAATCGGGATTCATCATGCTTTTCAGCAGATTATGCCCTGGGTGATTTTCAAGCCCAGGATAGTTTACTTTAATACCAATTTCGGTTAATCTTTTGGCCAAATAGAGGGCGTTGCGGCTATGCTGCTGCATACGGATATGGAGTGTATGAAGGTTTTTCAGTATTGACGATGATCGAAAAGGATCGAGCACAGGGCCTAACAGCATTGCCGTTCCGTTATTAACATCTATCAGCGAATTGATAAAGTCCTGGTCGGCACAAATGGCGCCAGCCACACAGTCGTTTTTACCATTCACAAATTTGGTAAGGCTATAAACAGTTATGTCGGCGCCAAGCTGTGTGGGAGCAACCATCATCGGTGTAAATGTATTATCCACGATTAGCTTCAAACCTCTTTTTTTGGCAATTTTTGCTAATGCAGGGATATCAGAGACCTGCAGAAGCGGGTTTGTCATCGTTTCGGTATAAATTATCTTAGTGTTATCCTGTATTGCAGCTTCTACCTTTTTAAGGTCGGTAACATCAACCATTGTAACTTGGATATTGAGTTTGGGGAGGTAGTTTTCGAAAAAGGCAAAAGTACCTCCGTAGGTTGTCCGGCTCGATACAATATGGTCGCCGGCGCTACATATCTGCAAGATGGCGCAGGTTATTGCTGCCATACCTGACGCAGTTACCCACGCAGCTTGCGTACCCTCCATAGCTGCCATTGCATCAGCAAGATATTTATTACTCGGATTCCAGTGACGCGAATAAAGAAAACAACCCTCGGCTTCGCCTTTAAAGGTATCAAGCATGGTTTTGGCTTGCTTAAATGTATAGGTAGCCGAATCTGTTACGGAGGGATTAACATCTCCATATTCTCCTAATTGGAGTAAATCCTGAATACTATTAGCCGGATCGAATTTCATAATATTAAATTTAAAATTTTGATTACTATTTTCTGAAGGCAAAGTTACAAATCTTAGGTAAGCAAAATCAATTATTGCAATTTAATATACCAATCAATAATGCTAATTAGTGGAATGCTAAATTTTTATGGCGCTATTTTTATCTCTCTTAAATTCTCTTCAATCATTTCCAAAATAAACTTTCTCACTTCTGGCATGGTAACAGGCAAATTATCGAGGGCTTCTTTTAACTCATCGGTATCAAACAGATACTCTCCGTTGGAGGTTTTATGTGTATATACAAACCTTATCTCAGGAAATGCTGAAAGGAGCTGATAGATGATGCTTGCAATATTTCCTGTCGGCGGCCGGTCAATATGGGCAAGCCCAAAGCAGCATGTTACCTCTGTACCTTTGCCTATTTCGGAAGAAATTTTCAACCATCCTCCGGTTTGTTCGGCGCTATGCTTCAACAGTGGCAGGCCCATCCCTACCTTCCTGGTTTTGCGCGATGTCGTGAATGGATCGGTTACATGTTTAAGAGTACTAGCAGAAATACCTTTCCCGTCATCAACAATTTTAAGAAGATATTTATCTTCTTTAAGGTCTTCTGTAATAGAGATATTTATCTTTTTGGCGTTTGCCCTAATGGAATTATGAACGATATCCAAAATGTGAAGCGAAATTTCGGTCATTTTACAAACCTCCCCTGTTGTTTTAATAATGCAAGTTTAATCTCCTGAAAGTTTAATTCTTCTATGTTAAAAAAGTTTCTCTCGGCGCCAATTCTGTTGAGCTGATGTGCATCTGAATTTCTGATCAACGTAGTATCTTTCCGATAGTTATAAGTATTACAAAAATTCTCATCTGTCATCCTGTAAATCTCGAGTGCATCGTAGTTAAGATCATCCGGTATAAATCCCAATTGGCTTATCAGGCTAAATGCAGGGCGATTAATATGTGCGGGGATGAACAGCCCTCCCAGAGAGTGTGTAAATTCCTCAACCTGATTAATGTTACGGTTGATAGACTGTATCAGCAGTTTTGGCTCTTCATATACAATCGTCTCCTCTTCATCTACCTGCACTTGATAGCCAAATTTGTTAACATCATTCATAAAATCCATCAGATAAAGGTCGAGGTAACTTTGGAGCTTATCTAACCGTTCCAGGTCGGGCATAAAGCAAAGACAGTGAGCCTCTTCCAAGGTGGTTACTTCGGCGCCGCAAAGCACAAAGATACCCTCCTTTGCTGCAAGTTGCTGTATCAACGGGCAATGGCGGGTTGAGTTATGATCAGTAATGCCTATAATGTCGAGCTGAAGCTCCTTAGCTCGTTTTACAATATTTACAGGGCTCATATCCAAATCACCACAAGGTGACAATACGGTGTGAATATGGAGATCAGCACTAAAAACAGGCATTAATAAGGAAATTACTGTTTATTAATTAACTGGTACACTTTACCTGTTATTTCAAATGTCTGAAGATCAGTACCTAATATTGGTATCTTCTCTTCATTGCTTGTTGCCAATGTGTCATCATCAGGTTTTAAACCTTTTACCAAGATTATTGCTGCATGGTCTTTCAACGATGCGATAGCCATGATGTTCTTATGGGTTTGCAGTGTTATCCATACGGCCCCTTGATTGCTATGTCCCATTACGTCGCTCAGCAAGTCGGAGGTATAACCGCTCTTTATTTCATTTTCCAAACCCGATTGGTCGCTAAAAACATGCAACCCAAGCTTCTCAACTAATTCTCTGACAGTCATTTTTTCTTAAAGTTATTTATTTTGATTCAAATTTATTTTCTCCCCATATCTTCTTCATCAGCGCTATGGCATCTTGATTTTTAAGCATCCCTTTCTGCTCGTAGCGGCGTTGGATAAATATGCAATTTTCCATCATACCGCGTCCTTGCACTATATCTTCGGCCAGCGCGTAACACCCAGGCGATCCACAAGCGCCGCAGTCAACCATAGGTAACAACTGTATTATCTGCCTGATAAGATTCATCTTACGCATAGCTTCCGACATGTTTTCATCAAGTTTAAGCATCGAACGAGGCTTAACCTCAGCGGTCTTAATCAACTCTTTCAGGTCGTCCTTATAATTGTTGATCCTGTTACTGAAATCTCCATCTTGATTGTTTACAGCAGCTTTTGCACGGTTTCGCATTCGTTCGGCAGATAAGAAACGATTTTCATTAGCAAGCACGCCACCGGCACACCCCTCATGACAAGCACGTAGCTCCAAAAAATGAATACCTGGGTTTTCCTCATTCTCCAACTTTTCTAAAAAGCTAATTACATTATGCACACCATCAATGGCTATTCGACGCCCGCTATAATACTCTGTTTCGCCTGTTGTAAGGCTCCATAAAATAGCCTCTGGCGATAAATTATCAGGACTTTCTGCAATGGATTCTTTATTATGGATATTTTGTTCTAAGTACTGGTAAACCTTATTAAAAGCAGAATCCATATTTATCACCCCTGTTATTGGGGATTCTACCCTTTCAGCCGGACTCTTGATGGCTGCGATCTTGGCAGCACACTGCGTAAAATAGAATATTCCAATCTCATCCTCTTTTACTCCCTCTTCGGCAAGAGACCTACGGAAATAAAGAGCTGAAATATCGAGTGGAGGCTTAAGCAATATCAGATTATGAACCAGCGAAGGGAATTTAACCTGTATCAGCCTAACTATAGCAGGACAAAAGGTGGAGATTAATGGTTTTGGGAAATCAGGATTGTCAATTATTTTTTTTACCTCTTCACGTAAAATATGCGCTCCATGTTCAACCTCAAAAACGTCAGTAAACCCTAACTCATATAAGGCGGTGTAAATGTCGGCAATGCTAAACTTCGAAGGAAACTGAGCAGTGAAAACGGCAGGGATCAGGGCTATCCGGTATTTATAATTAAATATTTGGGCAACATCGTCCTGCTCAATACTGATAGCGCTGACTGGGCAAACACGGAAACACTCACCACAATCAATACATCGGTTGGGCATAAGTATGGCTTTCCCGTTCCTTACCCTAATAGCTTGTGTAGGGCAAATGTTCATACATTTTGAGCAACCGATACACAACTCACCCTCTAACTTTAATGCGTGATGAAAGTCCTTCATTACTATTACCCGTTATTATTTAAACTTTTCTGATAAAATCAAAAAAGAACAAAGCCCAATGACTATCTGAAAAAGTCATCAAATTTAATTATATAAAATGAATTGAAAAGATTTTGAAAAAAACAGCAAAATAGCTTTACATATTATTAATATTCAGGCTATCAAAAGGATAGCATTAGCATTATCATCATAAAAAGTCGAACTTTCATAATAGGGCTGCTCACCTTACAAAAGTTTTCATTCGCTAAGTAAACAATGGACAAATTGCTTAAAAGCGATTTTTATATTTTGTAAAAAATTGATTGTTAATGTTTTATATAAAAAATCAGATTAACATAAATTGAAATTTAAAAACGCTAAATCAACAGTTCAGACAAAAGGACTTATTATTGATTAATTTTGGATAAAATAAATCTTCAAATTAGCTGTTTATCAACATCATTAATCTGCTCAAATTTTAGCTCTTTATGAAATTTTTTACCTTTTCCGGGTTATTATTTTCTTTGGTAATTCTAGTTTCGTGTCATAGTAGTGAAAAAAATACTGCGCGTGAGACTGACCAACCTTTGAATGTTGAGCAGTTGATACTCAGGGTTAGTGAAAAAATTAATTCAAATCCAAATGACGATAGGTTATATATCGAACGTGCGAATTATTTTCTGACTATTGATTCTATTCAAAGCGCTTTGCGCGATATTACATTCGCTATTGATATTAATGATCAAGACCCTAATCATTACATCACCCTCTCGGAGGCCTATCTTGCCTTAGGCAATCCCGACCGCTGTATTGAAGGCCTTGAAAAAGCACTTGAGATAGAACCGAAAAATCAGGAAGCTTTATTAAAAAAGGCTCAATTGTTTCTGATCATGAAACAATACGACAAAACGTACGAGACAATAGATGAACTAATAAAGATCGACAGCTATAATCCGACGGCTTACCTGACACGCGGTTATGCTTTGCTTGAACAAGGTGATACCATTAAAGCGATCAGGAATTTACAAACAACCATAGATCAAAAGCAAGATTATTTCGAAGCATATATCCAACTTGGCGTAGTGTATATTAACCTTGGTAATCCACTTGCAGCGGACTATTTATCAAATGCAATAGAATTAAGGCCAAATTCGCCCGAAGCATATTACTTACTTGGGATGTTTTTTCAGGAAAACGATGAACCCGACAAGGCAATCGAAATATATAATAACATACTTGCTATCGAACCACAATTTACCTTTGCTTTATATAATCTAGGTTACATTTACCTTGTTTACTTCAAGGAATATGAAACGGCAGCCGGTTATTTCACACAAACCGTTGAGCTGGATCCTAACAATTATGAGGCTTATTACAATAGAGGCTATTGTTACGAACTCTTAGGCAACAAGTCGGAAGCAAGGATAGAGTATCAGAAATCCCTTGAACTAAAACCCAATTATGAACTTGCTATCAAGGGTTTAAACAGACTGGATTGACGTTACCAAAATAGCGATCCAACTACTTTTCCGCATCCATTTTATGTTTCAAAGCCGCTATTTTACAACTTGCCCTACTCGTGCAGCCGGCACATCCTCCCGAATTATCCTTAAAAAACCTGATAGCATTGTTGACTACCAAGGTTAAAGTAACCAACAGTATTATGTATGTTAATATTTCCTGGATCATCTTTTTAATAAATTAAAATCCCTACCTGATATACCAACAGCGATAGCAGGTAAGCCAGCACTGTGGTGTAGAGGGCAAGAAATGCCGCCCAACGCCATCCGCCCGTCTCCTTCTTTACTGCAGCCACAACGGCTACACATGGAAAATAGATCAAAACAAAAATCAAAAAAGCCATAGCAGTAACGGGCGTAAAAACCAGTTGCCCTGCCTTCGGACCGGATTGATGCCGCTGACTTCTCAGCTTCTCAATCAACGACTGATGATTCCCTGGGTCATCAGCATGATAAAGCACACCAAGCGTACCTACAACAATCTCCTTTGCAGCAGCTCCAGTAACCAAACTCACTCCCATCTTCCAATCAAAACCAAGCGGACGTATCAAAGGTTCAATAAGATGGCCAAATTTTCCAATAAATGAATTCTCAAGACGATAACTTTGCTTATCAATATCTATTTTAAGAATAGCCATATTCATCTCCTCATGTAACCTTTCAAAACGTTCAGTCTCTATTGTAGGGTCAATTTCACTAAGTTGACTTTGAAAATCCTGTTTAGTATCACCAATCATTTTATCAAACTCATACATCTGTTGCCTGTTTTGAGGAAAATATCCGGCAGCCCATACTAATATAACAGCCAATAAAATGATACCTCCCATCTTTTGAAGATACAAAGAGGCCTTATACCACATATTTTTTAATATCGCTTTAAGTGTTGGCAGCCGATACGGAGGCAACTCCATAACAAAAGGAGCCTCCTTTTTTCTAAAGAATATCTTCTTAAAGGCTATTGCAATAATAGCGGCAATCATCACTCCAATACCATAAATAAGTAATAGCATCATGGTGGGGTTTGACGGAAAGAAAGCGCCTATAATTAAAATATAAACCGGTAATCGAGCGCTGCACGACATAAAAGGATTTATTAAAATGGTAAGTATCCTATCGGAGCGCGACTCAATTGTTCGGGTTGCCATAATTGCCGGAACGTTACAGCCAAAACCCATGAGCATAGGGATAAACGACCTGCCGTGTAAGCCTATCCGGTGCATTATCCTATCCATTATAAAGGCAACCCTTGCCATGTATCCTGTATCTTCCATAAATGTAATAAAGAAGAATAAGATGAGGATGTTAGGTAAAAAAACAATAACACTGCCTACACCTGAGATAACTCCATCTACAAGAAGGTCTTTTAACATACCATCAGGCATAAATTTGCTGACAAACTCAGAGACAAAACCAACACCCGCTTCAATCCATTTCATTGGATATTCACCCAAGGTGAATGTTGAGTAAAACATCAACCAAAGGAAAAAGAGAAAGATGGGAAACCCAAATATCTTATGCGTGATGAAGGTATCAATAATCTCTGTTTCTGTCTTCTGCTGACGTTTAAGCTTATCTTGAGTAAAAGTCTCTTTTAATGCGCCAGCAATAAACCCATATCTGGAATCGGTGATCAATGTCTCCGAGTCCTCTTTAAAACTATTTTCCAGAATCCTGATCTCATTATCAACTACCCTTTTTATAATTTCAAAATTGAGTAGAGACTCAAGCTCCTTTTGAATGATTTCATCTTTTTCTAAAAGTTTTATCGCATAAAAACGCGATGAAACAATATCTGTAAGCGATTTATTTTTCCATAATTCATCTTGTATCTTCAACAACGACCTTTGAATTGGTTTTCCGTAATTTATATGGATATGTCTTACTAAAGGGTCTTTGTCCTCATAAACCTCAATCGCTTTTGCGAACAGTGCATGAATTCCTTTGCCCTTCGATCCTATTGTTGGAACAAAAGGAATACCAAGCATTTTACCAAGCATGGCATAGTCGAACTTGTCGCCTTTAGCCTGAAGTTCGTCAAACATATTCAACGCCACTACCACCTTAATATCCATATCAATAAGCTGTGTGGTAAGGTAAAGATTTCGCTCTAAGTTTGACGCATCAACAACATTAATTACGATATCAGGATTTTGCTTAAGGATATGATTACGAACGAAAAGTTCTTCCGGAGTATAAGCTGTTAATGAATAGGTACCGGGTAAATCAACTATGTTAAAAGTATAACCACTTTGTTTGAATGTAGCTGTTTTAGATTGTATTGTAACCCCGCCATAATTGCCCACCTTCTCTCTTGAATGTGAAGCGAAATTAAAAATGGTTGTTTTCCCTGAATTAGGGTTTCCAACAAGCGCAATATCAATTGATTTCCCTTTATCCCTAATTTTTTTCTTAAGCTTTTCAGTATCAATTACACCGTTAAACTCAACGCCATTTTCGTCTTCAACCAGTTCACGTTCGCTTACAACTTGTATGAGCCTGGATTCGCTCCTGCGAAGTGACACCAAATAATCCATAATTCGATATTCAATAGGATCGCGAAGTGGAGCATTTTTAACCACCTCAACCTCCTGCCCCTTCACAAAGCCCATTTCAATAATCCTCTTTCTGAAAGCGCCACGCCCTTTAACCTTTGAAATGAACCCTTTCTGTCCCTCTTTAAGTTCACATAAATTCATAAATCCCGACAGCTCAACTTTTTTAAACACTATTTAGAATTGTTTCAAATTGCAAATATATCTAAACTTTTATTTGTCACATATAAAAAACACCCCTCTTTTGATAATCAACTTTTGAATCCAGGATTAACAGCGCTTGAGATTGGACTAAACAAGCGCTAAATAGGGATTAGTCTCACAAAAAAAAGTCTTCTATAGAATAACACGGGATTCGCCTTACAAGTTCTTTCACCAATTAATGGTAACCCAAAAATTAGTTTTCAGGAAAGCATACTAAAATGATAATTATCCAAAAAGCTCTCTAAAAAGGTCTTCGATACTTGACAGGCCTATTATCTCTATTTCAGGTCTCAACTTGGGATCAGATTTTTTCAAGCCTCCCTTGGCGATATATATTTTTTCAAAGCCAAGTTTAGCTGCCTCATTAATCCGCTGATCCAACCTGTTCACGCTTCTTATTTCTCCCGAGAGCCCAACTTCGGCGGTAAAGCACGCCCTCTGATTCAACGGAATATCCTCATTTGAAGAGAGTACTGCGCATACTACAGCAAGGTCAATGGCAGGATCGTCCACTTTTATTCCGCCAGCAATATTTAAAAAAACGTCCTTATTTGCTAACCTGAATCCTGCTCTTTTCTCCAGCACGGCAAGTAACATGTTAAGTCTTCTGGGGTCAAAACCTGTTGTAGCGCGTTGAGGCACACCATAGGCTGCTGTACTTACTAATGCCTGTATTTCGATAAGCATTGGCCGCAACCCTTCAACCGTTGACGCAATAGCAATCCCACTCAAATTCTCATTGCGCTGCGAAATGAGCAACTCCGAGGGGTTTGAAACCTGTCGTAATCCATTATCGCACATCTCATAAATACCAATCTCCTGTGTAGAGCCAAACCTGTTTTTTACAGTTCGCAAAATTCGGTATCCATAATTGCGATCGCCCTCAAAATAAAGAACAGTATCCACCATATGTTCAAGGATTTTAGGCCCGGCTATATTGCCATCTTTGGTGATATGGCCGACAAGAATCACGGGTGTATTAGTAATCTTTGCGTATTGTTGCAACTGATTAGCACATTCCCGGATTTGTGATATGCTACCAGAGGAGGAATCAATAACTTGAGTGCGCAGCGTTTGAATTGAATCAATAATTACAATATCAGGTTTTATATTTTCGATTTGCAAAAAAATATCTTCAAGGGAAGTTTCAGTAAGTATAAAGCATGTTGGATTTTCTGCCCCTAAGCGTAATGAGCGCATCTTAATCTGCTGTTCACTCTCTTCGCCTGTAACATAAAGCGCTCTTTGATTGTGCAGGTTAAGCGCTAACTGTAGCATAAGTGTAGATTTTCCAATGCCAGGCTCACCTCCCACCAACACAATGGAACCTAAAACCAAACCACCACCGAGTACTCTGTTTAGCTCATGGTCGGCAGTGTTAATCCGAAATTCATTTCCGGTCTCTATATCATTTAATTGCTTAGGCTTACTTCGGATAAAACCTGATAACACAGGACTGATAGGCTTTGATCCGGAAATGATAACCTCTTCGACAAAAGTGTTCCAATTTTCGCACGAAGGGCATTTACCCATCCACTTGGACGATTGATAGCCACAGTTTTGACAATAAAAAAGTGTTTTGGTTTTAGCCATAGTAAAAAAATATCTACAGTTTTTTGATCCTTTCAATCAAAGCGCTTGTAGAATAGCCCTCCAGAAAGTCAATAGTTATTACCTCACCGCCATTCGCTTTTACAATGTCGTAGCCAACAATATCTTCGGCTGCATAATCACTTCCCTTAACTAACACATCAGGCTTAACAAACTCTATAAGCTCTAATGGAGTATCTTCATCAAATAGTACCACTGCATCAACAAAGCGTAACGCCGCAAGTATGAGTGAGCGCGACTTTTCGTCCTGAACAGGCCTGCCCGAACCTTTTATACGGCTGACAGAAGCATCGGTATTTAGTCCTACTATCAAGATATTCCCTTGATCGGCGGCTTTGGAAAGATAATCAACATGCCCTTGATGCAACAAGTCGAAACATCCATTTGTAAAAACAATTTTTTTCTCTTTGAACCTCCAGTATGCAAGCCAGGTCTTCAATGTATCATGATTGAAATGTATCTTTGTTTCAACAATTTCAAGCTTTTTCATATTCTTTCGATTTATTGATTAAAGGTAATAATACTAAACATACTAAACCGGTTATAACGATCATCAGTGTTTGCGCTGTCCATCCTAACCACCCGAGTGTATAACCATAAGTTGTTGGAACATCGTACAAAATAAGGGTTTCAGCAATTATGGCCGGATAAATGCCAATACCACCCTGTACAACAATAATTCCTATTGACCCAAACATCAATAGCGACAGAGCGACATCAAAACCCAAGTGGTTAGTTTGTGGCATGGTAAAAAAACAAACATAAATCATCATATAATAAAGAAACCAGATAAGCAAAGTGTAAAGGATAAAGGTAAATGGTCTTTCAATTTTTGTAACAACCCATAACCCATGCCAAAACCCGTGTATTATCTCTTTCGATTTATGATAAATTTTAAGATGTTGAATTCTTTTTCTAAAGATGAAAAATAAAATAAATAAAACAATGCAAGATATCAGAACAATAGCGAGTATATTATTTTCGATATCAAACTTATTCCTCATAGGTATCAGTATTCTATCTTCGACATACCTACCTAATTTATCATAAAACATTATCAAATTAAAAAAGAAGAGTACTGCAAACACTACAAGGTCAAGACTCCGTTCAACTATAACAGTTCCAAATGATTTGCTCAAGGGAATTTTTTCATATTTGCTCAGTATTCCGCAACGTGTAACCTCTCCAAGGCGGGGAATAGCAGTGTTGGTAAGGTAGCCGATCATAACAGCGGAAAAGGTGTTTTTTAGCTTCGGCTTATAACCCATCGGCTCGAGAAGCATATTCCAACGGAGTGAACGGATTAAATGACTTAAAATACCTAAAATAATGGATACTATGATCCAAAAATAATTGGCGCTAATAAAAGATGCCCAAATCTCCTGTTTCTGATCTGGTGTAAGTTTTCTTACAAATATCCAGATAAAAAAGACCCCGATTGAGAGGAAAAACAGGATCTTTAATGCTGAAAAGATTCTTCTTTTCAATTTTTAACTCAGTTTGTTGTTATGATCAGGGAATATAATATGCGGTTTGAATGATTTAGCTTTTTCAAAATCCATTGATGCGTACGAAACGATTATAACGAGATCGCCGGTTTCAGCTTTTCGTGCTGCAGCTCCATTTAGCGATATTTGCCCCGAGCCCCGCACTCCTTTAATTACATATGTCTCAAGGCGCTCGCCATTGGTTATGTTATAAACATGTACCTTCTCATTTTCGATAAGGTTGGCAGCCTCCATCAGCTCTTCATCAATGGAGATACTACCGATATATTTCAAGTTGGCGCCGGTGAGCGTTGCCCTGTGAATTTTCGATTTAAGTATTTCAATTTGCATAAGGCAGCAAAATTACTAAAAAATCATAACGTTGTCTATCAACCTGACCTCTCCAAGAAAAACAGCAACACAAGCCAAACAACTCCTTGTAGAATCCCAATCTTTAATAGGGAGTAATGTCTCTGAATCCACAATAGACAGATATTCAACAAACATCTCATCATACTTGTTCAGTTTTGAAATTGCCCAATTCTCAGCCTCTTCTACAGTAGTCTTTCTAGCATTATCTTTTATCTCGGATAACACTTTAAAAATGGCTGGAGCTATGCTGCGTTGTTTTTTTGTTAATCTGACATTTCTCGAGCTAAGAGCTAATCCATCTTTTTCGCGAATAATTGGACACGGAATAATCTCTATTTGCAATTTCAAAGTAGAGACCATGGTTTGTATAATACGTAGTTGCTGATAGTCCTTCATACCAAAATAAGCCTTGTCGGGTGTAACAATATCAAATAACCTCCTTACAACAACAGCTACACCATTAAAATGACCAGGCCTGAATTTACCTTCCATCACTTTGTCGAGCTGGCCAAAATCATACTTGTCGAATACAGGCTCAGGATACATCTCTTCAACTGTAGGATAAAACAGCATATCGCATCCAATCTCTTCAAGTTTCTGGATATCCTTTTCAATAGGTCTCGGATATTTTGCCAAGTCAGTTTTGTTATTGAACTGTATTGGATTTACAAAAATACTCGCAACGGTGATGTCATTATCTTCATGCGCCCGAATTATAAGAGATAGATGCCCTTCATGTAAGGCTCCCATTGTTGGTACGAATCCAATAGAGCGCCCCAATGCCTTTATAGTCGAAATGTAAGTTTTAACGTCGGCAACAGAGTTTAAAATCTTCATTGATCAACAATTACTGTGCTTGCATTAAAACAAAAAGCATGTCTTTCTCAAGTGAAAAGGTAGGTGTTTCTATTACTCTTCCCACCTCAACATCTCCTTTATAAAAAACAAAAAGCGGAATTTTCGTTACATTAAAATTTTCAGTATTGACATCACCTGCAGATTTCGAACGATTTACAGCTATCAGGCGTATATTTTTTTCGTTCAGTCCCATCTCATCTGCAATTTTATAAAAACGAGGCATCTGTTCTTTCGTATCCTTACACCAAGTGCCAATTATAATGGTAGCGGAAAAGTCTTTTTTTAGCTTTTTCAACTCCTTTATTGTATTGGCATCGGGCTTGTAATTTTCATATCCTGCATCGAACCATTGTTTAAAGGGATCATTCTGTAGCCCTACTCTGTTACATGCGCCTATAAGTACCTCTTGGTTAAGTTCTGAGTCGAAAACAACCTTATTGATTTCTTGAGCATCAACAAACATAACAATCAATAGGCAAGCTAAAATGGCTGAAAAAGATTTCATGGTAGAATAATTTTAAAGATTCAGTGAGCAAAATTAAGAAAACATTACACAAAAATTAAAAGTAAAACAAAAAAGGGAGAACCTTTTCTGATTCTCCCTTTAAAGTATGAGGACTACTATTTAATTAACAGTAAGTCTTTTTGTAATAACAACACCATCCGGTGTCTGGATTTGAACGAAGTAAATACCAGGGCCGAAAGTGGAAGTATTTATTTGATAGCCTTTCTGATCAATGTTGCGATCAAGTACTACCTGACCAACATAGTTAACAACTTTCAGATTTCTAATATCGAAATTAGTTTCAATAGTAACGAAATCTTTTGCTGGGTTTGGATAGAGGTTTGCAACAAGATCAGCATTAAATTCATTAACTGAGGTAGCTTCGGCTTTGAATCCAACAATTGCTGACATGCCATTTTCTGTAAAGAAACAGGTATTCGGCAGATTCTGGTCAAATATCGAAGTTACATCAATTATTTCACCATTACGATACACTTTAAATGTTAAGAAATCACCTTCGGCGAAACCATTAACATTATTTGCTGTGAATTCGTTTCCATAGATTCTTATGGCTATATTGCTGGAACGTTCAGTAATTTCATACATACCGGCTATCATACCATTTTGGTTGAAAGCGCCAAGCACGTCGCCAATCTTCAATTGAGCCAATGCATCTTTTGTTACAGCAATAATATGCTGTACACCGGTCATTTCAACAGTATTCCATGAAGTCTTATTAGCTGGTAATGAATTATATCCAGGAGCTGTAGCTTTCAACAATGGAACATCAAAATCAATAGTTCCGGCTACACCAAGGGCTACCAGATAGGCGTTACCAGGAACAAGATGTTCTAAAGTTTTAATGTTGTATGCTGGCCAATAGACTCCTGAATAGTCAATACTAACTGCCATAATAAGATTTGCTCCAAGTGGTCCAAATACATCTTCAGCCAAAACAACGCCTTGACTCCAAACTGGCATAATTGACCAACCTGCAGGCAAATTAACAATTGATCCTAAAGTTGGATAACCGGTAACGGTAACTGAAGTTGGATATCCGCTCTTCAAACCAACCTTTGCACCACGCTCTTCAGTAAATGGGAATGATAGGGAGCCAGGAACGAATACCTTATTAGGTTGATAAAACTCAACATATTGTAAATCATCCATTACAGGATCAAAAATGGTTGCCAAATCATCTTCAACCAGGCTTAAGTAGGTTGAAGCGCCATTAACAGGGCCACCCAAATCAATAACCTGCGTCCACGGATTAACAGTTAGTGTAACAACCTCAGATGAGATCACACCACATTCATTTGTAACCTGAACGTAGTATTCGCCTTGATCGGCCAAAGTAACGGCTTCAAGAAGAAGCGACGCTCCTTCAGCGCCAGCAATCAATCCATTAGGACCAAACCACTGGTATGCGTCAACGTACTCAGCAACTATTGAAAATTCAGCATTCATTCCATATAATACGCTGATATCTGAAGGCTGCTCAACAATAACCGGCGCAGCAAGAACAGTGATTGTAAATGTGCACTCGGCGGTGTTGCAAGGACCTTCTTCGGTGAATGTAAAGTCATAAACGCCTGGTTCATATTCCGTAGGATCGAATACAAAATCACCAAATACAAACGGCTCGTCATTAGTGCAAAGCACTTGATCTTCCGGACATTCAACAGTTACCGGTCCAATTACTGTGATTGTAAATGTACACTCGGCAGTGTTGCAAGGACCTTCTTCGGTAAATGTAAAGTCGTAAACGCCTGGTTCATATTCCGCAGGATCGAATTCAAAATCACCAAATACAAACGGTTCGTCGTTGAAACAAAGCTCTTGATCTTCCGGACATTCAACAGTTACCGGTCCAATTACAGTGATTGTAAATGTGCACTCGGCAGTGTTGCAAGGACCTTCTTCGGTAAATGTAAAGTCGTAAACGCCTGGTTCATATTCCGCAGGATCGAATACAAAATCACCAAATACAAATGGCTCATCATCGAAACAAAGCTCTTGATCTTCCGGACATTCAACAGTTACCGGTCCAATTACTGTGATTGTAAATGTGCACTCGGCAGTGTTGCAAGGACCTTCTTCGGTAAATGTAAAGTCGTAAACGCCTGGTTCATATTCCGCAGGATCGAATACAAAATCACCAAATACAAATGGCTCATCATCGAAACAAAGCTCTTGATCTTCAGGGCATTCAACAGTTACCGGTCCAATTACTGTGATTGTAAATGAACACTCGGCAGTGTTGCAAGGACCTTCTTCGGTAAATGTAAAGTCGTAAACGCCTGGATCATATTCCGTAGGATCGAATACAAAATCACCAAATACAAATGGCTCATCATCGAAACAAAGCTCTTGATCTTCAGGGCATTCAACAGTAACAAGACCTAATACGGTAATAACAAATTCGCAGGTAGCAATATCTCCACCTATGGCTTCAGCAATGCCGCCCTCACATTCGTAGGTATAAGTTATCACAAACTCACCAACTCCTGCCTCTTCCGGATAGAAGACGCCATCTACAACACCAATACCACTATATTCGCCACCTTCCGGTTCAGCGCCGGTCAAAATGATAGGTTCAGCATTAATACAAATATCGAAATCTGCCGGACATTCCACTTCGCACTCAAACGGTAATACAGTTAGTACGCCGGAATTAGATTCCCAGAGACCACCTATGCCACCATAAACAAAATCACCACCTTCGCACTGGAAGCGGCTTGCATAGTAATAAGTACCTTCAACAATAATAGACGCTCCAATATTGGCCATATATTCAGAATTATTGCCAACAAACACGTTAAATGTAGCTTCTATCCAATTTGTAAATAATGAAGGATCTACGTCCTCATCGGAATAGCCTATCCAGGCTGTTAAGCCAGGGATTACCTGTCCTTCAAAGTTTTCTGAATATACTTGAGCATAAACTACATAGTCATCGCCTACGTAAATCTCACCCGATTCGGGCCACTGAACATTAGCCCAGTCAATTGAGCATTCAGGAATTTCTGCACTAACGGTCAATATACCGGACACGTTATCAATGCCATCCCAGAAACCGTTCGGATAACCTCCATAGTAGAAAATATCATTAAATGTATATCTTACTGCATAGTAGTATGTACCTTCTGCGAGGTCATTGCCTAATTCAGCAGAATATTCAGGTCTATCGGTATATCCGCTAATGCCAGAATATTCTCCAGCATACCAGTTCGTCCATGTTTCGGGATTGGTATCTTCCTCACTAATACCAAAATCAACAACTAAACCTTCGTAACCATTTTCACCCAAAATTCCATTTTCAATAACAACCTGTCCGTACGCTGTGAAATATCCTCCAACAAAAATATTAGCTTCTTCAGGCCAGTGTAAGTTACCAAATACCAATTCAGGCACAATAACGTCAGGTAATACGGTAATCATAAATGTACAATATCCCGTACATCCATTTTCATCGGTAAATGTATATGTTATTTCATATTGACCAGGTTCTACTACAGAGAAAACACCTTCCTCAACACCTGTACCACTGTAAAAACCACCTACTGGTGATGCACCTTGCAGATTAATTGGAAGATCGGCCAAATAAACTTCCATATCATCCGGGCATTCTACAACCGGCAATGGAAATACTGAAAAGGTTACTTCAGCAGAGGCATTTTGACAAGGTTCTACAGCTACAACAAGTAACGAAATGGTTACCTCGCCTGTATAATCTTGATTTGCAATGAACAAAAGGTTATCAAAGATTCCGGCTGTTTCCGGATTAACTGACCAAGTTGGCTCGCCGTTAAGAGCCTCTACCTCTGAGAAATCAATGGAATATTCACCTACGCACTGATCAGATAATGATTCTGGAAAATTGAGTATCTCAGCATCTAAACAAGTAATAATGGGCACAAGTTCAAAGTCCTGAACAATAGACGCATCTCCCACTACTACATCGGTTACCTCTGCTGGCTCATATCCATCGGCGGAAGCCGAAATTGTGTATATGCCGGATTGAACATCCTCAATACAATATTCACCATTGGCATCAGTGATAGTATTGTAAACAACGGAGTTAATTATAGCTGTTAATGGTAATGGGTTTAACGAAGTCCCCTGGTTATCATAGGCTACAAAATCATGAGTCTCCAGAATATCATAAACCTGATCTGTAGCAATATGATATGCTAAAAAAGTAAACCCAGGTTCTGCAGTAAGTTCGGAGCCCATTTGTATTGAAAAAATACGAAAACCAACCGGTGGACTCTGTAAATTAGCTTTACCACGAATTTGTCCATCTTTCCAGGCTGAAAGCATACTACCCAATTCTGTAATGGGTTCACCATCAATAAATACCCGATACTTATTTGTTTGATAAAATGGATAAACTATTGGATTCGGCCAATCAGGAAATCCATAAGAAGCTTCACCTGTTTCAGCCTGAATTGCAGCGCCGGCAATTGGCAATCCGGTATTGGCATCTGTAACATTACCACAAATATCAATAGTACCCCCTTCTACAATTGCTGTTAATGATAATGGGTTTAACGAAGTCCCCTGGTTATCATAAGCTACAAAATCATGAGTCTCCAGAATATCATAAACCTTATCTGTAACAATATCATATGCTAAAAAAGTAAATCCTGGTTCTGCAGTAAG
>Ga0302238_1000671_pt1 | contig 32834 bp, 28 predicted proteins | sample AAG_UR_Asn_MG_FD_193527 | JGI IMG/M metagenome (GOLD analysis project Ga0302238, IMG submission 193527) | Enriched activated sludge microbial communities from anaerobic digester in WTTP, New Holstein, Wisconsin, United States - AAG_UR_Asn | ecosystem: Engineered > Bioreactor > Anaerobic >... | reverse complement strand
TCATACCACGGGTTCAAGTTTTTGCTCGGCACGCCCCAACACTGCTTGTCAAAGCCCGCTTTCCGGCTATACTTGGACAAGCCGGATCTCTTGCCGACGTGAGGTTGCCATGCGTATCGCCACAAAGCTGATACTGATCATTTCCCTGCTCTTGATTGCGCTGTTTGCTACGCTGGGGTGGAACTCCTACCAGCATCAGCAGCGCCTCATCCTTGAGCAGGCGGTTGACAAGGCCCGGATCATTGCACGACAGATTATCGAGACACGCGACTACCTTTCCCGCACCGAGCAGGGGGCAGCAGAGCGGAACTACGCGCTGGTCCCGCAAGTGGCGGCCAGCAGGATCGCCGTCAGGCTCACCGAAGGCTCACCCTATTACGTCCGCCAGATCTCATTACGTAACCGCAACCCGCTCAACCGTCCCGACCGCTACGAAGCCAATATTCTCGGACATTTTGCCACACGGACGAATCCGACGGAAAGCTACCAGGTCGTAGGAGAGAGCGGTAAAGAAGCGCTGCGCTATCTCCTGCCCATGCTGGCGGAGCAATCCTGCCTGAACTGCCATGGCAGCTTTGAAAGCGCGCCACGCTTTGTACAGGAGCACTTCCCCAAGGGGCATCCCTCGTACAATTACCATGTTGGCGAGGTAATCGGCGCTATCTCGGTTTCCGTGCCGCTACGTGAGCTGTATCGCACCATTGACAGCAACCTGTTCCAGGAACTGGCAATCGAGTCCGCCATCCTCGTGCTGCTGCTGGTCTTTACCGGCTGGGTCATCCACCGCGCCATCCTGAAACCGGTCTCAGACGTAGCCCAGGGGATCGAGGCGGTAGCCGGTTCCGGGAATTATGCCAAGCGAATCGAGCACCGCGGCAATGATGAAATCGGCCACCTGGTCAGCTCCTTCAACGAGCTGATGGCCGAACTGGAGCGCCGCACACGCCAACGGGCCGAGTCAGATGAACGCTACCGTAACTTCATCGAGATCGCCCAGTCCCCCATTGTCACCTTTCTGCCGGACGGCAAGATCGTGATAGCCAATCAGAAGGCTGAAAAACTGTTCGGCCTGACCAAGGAAGAACTGCTCGGTCAGAGTATTTATGATTTCATGGCCGATCCTGAAGAACTCAGAACCGGCATCAGTGATTATTTTCAAGCCGGCAGCAGCGGCCTGATCGGCACCACCAGCCGCCAAACCGTACGCGATCTGTGCGGACGCCTCTTTGAGGTCGAAATGGTTATTTCAGTTTCCCAGACCGAACAGACCGCCATGTTTACCGCAATCCTACGGGCCATCCGGGATTGAGCACACTTGCATCATCAGATTCACTACCAAAGGATACGCAACCGATGGAGAACGACCTGCAGAGCCGTAAACTGCTCAGGCACCTGACCACGATCCTGAATGAGGTTTCGCAGGGCAACCCCACCAACATCGAGACCATCTTTGAAATGACCAAGGAAGGGATCTATCCGGTCGACGTTGCCGAGCTGGCGGAATCGTTCGGCATGATGATTGTCAACATCGAGGCGAAGCAGCATCGCCTGGAGCAGTTGATGGCCAATCTGCGTGAGAAAAACCGGATTCTCGAACTGCTTTCAGCTGACCTGTTAAACGCGAACATCGGCATGTTGGAGGTGCTGGGCTGCGCCATTGCCAAACGGGACAGCAACACCAGTATCCATAACTACCGGGTAAGTCTCTATGCGGTTGCGCTGGGCAAGGCGCTGCAGCTCTCCACCGTAGAGCTGCGCAGCCTGTTGAAGGGGGCCTTTTTGCACGATATCGGCAAAATCGCCATCAGCGACAGCATCCTGCTGAAACCGGCCAAACTTGACCACGACGAGTTCGAGATCATCAAGTCCCATGTCCGGCATGGCAATGATATCATCGACTCGTACACCTGGTTGGCCGACACCCGCGACGTGGTTGTCCATCACCACGAAAAGTACAACGGCAGCGGGTATCCTGCCCAGCTCAAGGCCGAGGCGATTCCAGCCCATGCGCGGATCTTCGCCATTGCCGACGTCTTTGACGCGCTGACCTCGCAGCGCCCCTACAAGACCCCCTTTTCGCTGGAGCATGCCCTGACGCTCATGTCCGACGAAGCTGGACAACATTTCGATCCACATATCTTTGCCGTTTTCAAGGTCATCATCCCCGAGCTGCACCACTCACTCGCCCAGCTTGACGAAAACGCGCTGGCCGAACAGGTACGCGTCATCATGCGCGAACTTTTCGAGCTGCAGCCCCCTGCCACTACTGCCCCAGAACCTTCATGATCTCCGGCACGGCCTGTCGCATGGCAGCACACATTGCCGCCCGAAAGACCCCACGCACCAACAGATCGCGGTCTGCGATATCGGTCTTGGTCTGTTTGGTCTCATACTGCAGCTTTCTCACCACCGTCCCGTTCCGGCGAATCGTAATGGCGATCACCAGCTTGCAGGTGGCCTTGATATCGGCCAGGGCCGAGATCTGATCAAGCGCCAGCTCCACGCGGGAGACCTCCACGGCACGATCGGCCTGCGGCCGGGGCGACGGGGCGGCAATCACGTTGTAACCGGCCTGGTTCAGCTCCTGCGTCAGAGCGGCCTGGACTAGCTCAGCCGGCGAACGGGGACTGGTAAGATGGTCGATAACCTTGCCGTCATTGTCCAGCACGTCGCCGATAATCCAGGCAACCTCTTCACCCTGACGCACCGTTGAAGCGGGAATCGTCACGAACAGATCCCCCGAACCGCCGCGCTGCCCCACAACCGGTTCGTACAGCATGTTGATCTGCTGGGCATAACGGGCACAGCCGGCACACTGCAATACAAGCAACAGCAGGCCTGCAAGCGGCAACAGGCGAAACCAAGATTTTGGCCTCATAATCGACCTCCTCAAAGCCCCTCAGTAGATAATGATGTAGTTATGCGATTCGGCGATGGCGCGGACTTCATCCTTGTCGGTAATCCGGTAGGTCTTCCCCTCCAGGGTAAAAAGGTACCCGTCACCATCCGCAACAACCGACTCCAGCAGCGCCTCAAAGGTTGCGGTCTTCACCATGATCTAGCTCCCTTACAGCATCTTCCTTAAAAATTTTCCGGTCCAGGACCGGGTCACCTTGGCGACCGCTTCCGGTTTACCGGTGGCCACGATCTCGCCCCCCCGGTCGCCCCCCTCCGGCCCCAGGTCGATGAGCCAGTCGGCGGTCTTGATCACATCCAGGTTATGTTCGATGATCACGATGGTGTTGCCGGCATCCACCAGGCGGTGCAGCACCTCCAGCAGTTTGGCAATATCGGCAAAATGCAGGCCGGTGGTCGGCTCATCCAGGATGTAGATCGTGCGGCCGGTGGCCCGCTTGGACAGTTCCTTGGCCAGCTTGACCCGCTGGGCCTCGCCACCGGAGAGGGTGGTGGCGGCCTGCCCCAGGGTGATATAGCCCAGCCCCACCTCTTCCAGGGTCTTGAGCTTGTTCTTGATGCGGGGAATCGCCCCCAGGAACTCCACGGCCTGCTCCACGGTCAGGTTGAGCACATCGGCAATCGACTTGCCCTTGTAGAGGACCTCCAGGGTCTCACGGTTGTAGCGGGCCCCTTTGCAGACATCGCACTGCACATAGACATCCGGCAGAAAGTGCATCTCGATCTTGAGGATACCGTCGCCGGAACAGGCCTCACAGCGCCCGCCTTTGACGTTGAAGGAGTAGCGCCCCGGCTTGTAGCCCCGCAGCTTGGATTCCGGCAGGTTGGCAAACAGGTCGCGGATATCGGCAAATACGCCGGTGTAGGTGGCCGGGTTACTGCGGGGGGTGCGCCCGATGGGGGACTGGTCGATGTTGATCACCTTGTCCAGATGCTCCAACCCCAGGATCTCCCGGTAGGCCCCGGCCTTTTCACGGCTTTTGTACAGGCGCTGGGACAGGACCTTGTGCAGGGTATCGATAATCAGGGTGGATTTGCCTGAGCCGGATACACCGGTGACGCAGGTCATCACCCCCAGCGGTATCTCCACATCGATCCCCTTCAGGTTGTTCTCCGTTGCCCCTTTGATGACAATGCTGCGCTCGAAGCTGCGCCGTTTTTTCGGCACCGGAATACTCAACTCTCCGGAGAGATACCTGCCGGTCAGCGAGGCCGGGTTGGCCATGATCTCGTTGGGGGTACCCTGGGCCACCACCTCACCGCCATGCACGCCGGCGCCCGGCCCCATATCGAGCACATGGTCTGCCGCCAGGATGGTATCCTCGTCATGTTCCACCACCAGCACGGTATTGCCGATATCCCGCAGATGGCGCAGGGTAGTCAACAGCCGGTCGTTGTCGCGCTGGTGTAGACCGATGGAGGGTTCATCCAGGATGTACAGCACCCCCACCAGCGAGGAGCCGATCTGGGTGGCCAGCCGGATGCGCTGGCCCTCGCCGCCGGACAGGGTGCCGGAGGTGCGATCCAGCGAGAGGTAATCCAGCCCCACGTTGACCAGAAAGCCCAGGCGCTCGTTGATCTCCTTCATGATGCGGCGGGCGATCTCCTGGTCCTTGTCCGACAACTCCAGGTGTTTGAAGAACGCCTGACAATCGCGGATCGACAGGGCGGTCACCTGCTGGATGTTCCGGCCGCCCACCAGGATATGCAGCGCCTCCGGTTTTAGGCGGGCGCCGCTACAGGTGGGGCAGGGCATCACGTTCATGTACGGCTCCAACTCCTCCCGGATTGCATCGGATTCGGTTTCACGGAAACGCCGCTCAAGGTTGTTCAGCACCCCTTCAAAGGGCTTTTGGTAGGTATGCCGCTTACCGCGATTATCCTCCCACCAGAAGGTGACCTGCTCCTCGCCGCTGCCGTACAGCAACAGATCACGTATCTTTTGCGGCAATTCCTTGAAGGGAGTATTCAGGTCAAACGTGTAGAACTGGGCCAGGCATTCCAGGGTCATCTGGTGAAACGGCGAGGCCAGCCGCTTCTCCCACGGTGCAATGGCCCCCTCCCGCAATGACAAATCCGGGTTCGGCACCACCAGCTCGGCGTCAAAATACATCCGGGTCCCCAAGCCAGTACAATCAGGACAGGCGCCGTAGGGGTTGTTGAAGGAAAACATCCGCGGCGCGATTTCCGGATAGGAAATGCCGCAATCAATGCAGGCCAGCTTCTCAGAAAAAATGATCGGCTGTTTCTCCCCCACCACCTCCACCTTGACGATCCCGTCGGCATGATGCAGGGCGGTTTCCAGCGAGTCGGCCAGACGACGAGCGATCCCCTCCTTGACCACCAGACGATCCACCACGATGTCGATATCGTGCTTTTTCTTTTTGTCCAGCTCAATCTCTTCAGCCAGCTCCCGCTGCTGTCCGTCGATCACCACCCGGGTGAAGCCTTCCTTGCGCAGTTGCTGCAGTTCCTTCTTGTACTCCCCCTTACGACCGCGGATCATGGGGGAAAGCAGCAGCAGCTTGGTTCCTTCTGTCAGGGCCAGGATCCGGTCCACCATCTGGGAGACGGTCTGGGCCGTGATCGGCTTGCCGCAACTATGACAGTGGGGCTGGCCGATCCGCGCAAACAAAAGTCGCAGGTAGTCGTAGATCTCGGTGACGGTGCCGACGGTGGAGCGGGGGTTTTTGGAGGTGGTCTTCTGCTCAATCGAGATGGCCGGCGAGAGCCCCTCAATCGACTCCACATCCGGTTTTTCCATCTGCTCCAGAAACTGGCGGGCATAGGCGGAGAGCGATTCAACATAACGGCGCTGCCCCTCGGCATAGATGGTGTCAAAGGCCAGGGTGGACTTGCCGGAACCGGACAGGCCGGTGACCACCACCAGCTTATCGCGGGGGATGGCAACGTCGATACATTTGAGGTTGTGCTCACAGGCACCTTTGATAACGATCTGATCGTGTGCCATGGTTGTTTCCTTTACGTTGGGCTAAAATTTCAATTTAGCACAGTGCAACAAAGGAATGAAACCACTTTGCAGGAGGCAAGGGCTGTGATCTCAGGTGAGGCAAACGTGGTGCAGCGGCAGGGTTAACAGGCGTTTTGGCGAGAGATGGCACAAGGCCGGTCAGCGGGGGAGTCCCACACGCAAAAGTTCGGTTGCCGTCTCGGCGGGCAACGGTTTGCTGAAAAGAAACCCCTGCATCTCGTGGCAACCATAGCTCTTGAGCAGCTCCATCTGCTCGCGCTCTTCAACCCCTTCGGCGGTCACCTCCATCTTCAGGGTGTGGGCCATGTCGATGATGATCTTGGCAATGGCCATGTCATCCGGGTTGGTCATGATATCCCGTACAAAGGAACGGTCGATCTTGAGACGCCTGAGCGGAAAATGCTTCAGATAGGCCAGTGATGAGTAGCCGGTGCCGAAATCATCGATGGAGAGGATGCAGCCCATGGAGGAAAGCGCCGCCAGCAGGGCATGGTTTTCCGAGGCGTTACGCATAAGGATGCTCTCGGTCAGCTCCAGTTCGAGCCACTGCCCGTCAAAACCGGTTTCCAGCAGGATGCCGGCAATCACCTGGTCCAGCTTCGTCTTAAACTGACGGCTGGAGAGGTTAACCGCCATCCGCACCGGCGGCATCCCGGCTTCCTGCCAGCTCCTGGCCTGACGGCAGGCGGCCCGAATCACCCACTCCCCGATTGAAAAGATCAGGCCGGTCTCTTCCGCCAGCGGGATGAACTTGTCGGGCGAGATGGTTCCCAGGTCCGGGTGATTCCAGCGCAGAAGCGCCTCAAAACCGACAATCCGGCTATCGCGCACATCAACCTGGGGCTGATAGAGCAGATGAAACTCATCCCGCTCAAGGGCCCGGCGCAAAGAACTTTCCAGCACCATCCGCTCCATCACCTTGACATTCAGGTCGCTGGAAAAGAACTGGAAGTTGTTGCGATCCATATCCTTGGCCTGGTACATGGCCAGGTCGGCATGCTTCAACAGGGCCTGGACATCGGCGCCGTCGTTGGGGTAGACCGCCACCCCGATACTGGCGGTCAGGTACAGCTCACGTCCCTCGATGACAAACGGCTCGGAGATGATCGCCAGGATCTTGGAGGCGGCACTGCTGATCCCGTCCTCATCCGAGACCACGCTCAGGATGACCACGAACTCGTCACCGCCGATCCGTGCCAGGGTGTCGCTTTCCCGGACGCAGACCCGCAAGCGATCGGCCACGGTCTTCAGCAGCTGGTCACCGGCCCGGTGTCCCAACGATTCGTTGACGCTCTTGAAGCGGTCGAGGTCGAGAAACAGCACCCCCACATTACCGTTGGCCCGCGCCGCCTGCACAATGGCCTGTTGCAGACGGTCATGCAGCAGGTTGCGGTTCGGCAGACCGGTCAGGGTATCGTAGTTTGCCAGATGGTGGATCTCCTGCTCCGCCTTGGTCCGCTCCGTGACATCCAGCAGGGTGCCCACCAGCAGTTCCGGGTAGCCGTCCAAGCCCAATTCCAGCTCGGCCTGACTGGCCACCACGATCTCCTCGCCGCTGCGGGTTGCGATCCTGAAGGTCACATTCATGCTGCGACCCGAATCAACGGCAGCGGCAAGGGCCTTTCTGACAAAGGCGGTATCGGCGGGGCTGATCTGGCGGTAGAACCACTCCAGGGAAACCTGCGGCGCATCGGTTGCTTCATAGCCGAGGATGGAAAAAAGTTCGGGAGAGAACGAGAGGGCGTTGCTGCGCAGATCCCACTCCCAACTGCCGATCCGGGCTATCCGCTGGGCCCGGGAGAGCCGTTGCTCGCTTTGCCGCAGGGCCAGTTCGGCCTGTTGCAGGCGCTGCATGGTGCTGGCCTCCTGCAAGGTGCGGGAAACCACCACCGGCAGCCGGTCCAGCAGGGTCGTATCCTTGACCACAAAGTCACTGGCCCCCTGCTTGATCATCTGGACGGCCAGGGCCGAGTCGTCCCGGCCGGTGACCACCACAAACGGCACCACACAGCCCTGCGCGCGCATGGCGGCAATGAACGCCTCGCCGGTCATGTCGGTCAGGGTATAATCCAGCAGCAGGAGACTGGCCGGGTTTCCGGCAAGCCAGACAAGCGCAGCTGCACCACTGGTCACGGTGTGGCAACGGTATCCTTCGTCCCGCAGCGTACCGGCAACCAGCTCACCAAACGGCACATTATCCTCGACAATCAGGATCTGGCCATTCTGTGCAGTTGCTTCCAAATCAGCCATTGTCTCTCTTTTTCAGGCACCAGCCCGGCTTGTTGACCTGTGGGGTCCGTGCAATCGCCAGGGAATCCGGGGGAATGTCCTGGGTAACCGTGGTACCGGCGGCGATCAGGGCGCCGGCCCCCACCGTCACCGGTGCCACCAGCTGTACATCACTACCGACAAAGACCCCGTCTCCGATAACGGTTTTGTGCTTGTTTTTACCATCGTAGTTACAGGTGATCGTGCCGCAGCCGATATTCACCTCCCGGCCGACCTCGGCATCCCCCAGGTAGGTCAGGTGTGAGGCCTTGGAACCCTCCCCCATCACCACCTTCTTGGTTTCAACAAAATTGCCGATCTTGACATGGGCCTGCAATACGGAGCCGGGCCGCAGGTGCGCCATGGGGCCGACACTGACACCCTCGGCAACCCTGGCCTCGCTGAGCACACTGCCCGACTTGATATGGACCTGATCGCCAAGGGTGCTGTCCGTGATCTGGACATTGCTCTCCAATTGGCAGCCTGAACCGATGCTGGTTGCCCCCCGCAGGACACAGCCGGGCCAGATGATCGTGTCACTGCCGACCGATACCCCGGCATCCACATAGGTACGTTCCGGGTCCACCAGCGTCACCCCGCCCAGCATCAATTGACGGTTGATGCGCCGGCGCAACAGGGTGGCGGCATAGGCCAGCTGTTCACGGTCATTGACCCCCATGATCTCTTCGGGATTGTCAGCCTCCACGGCCCGACAACCGGCATGCTCGGCAACGGCGATCCCCACCAGGTCGGTCAGATAATATTCATTCTGGGCATTCTCGCTGCCCAAACGACCGATATGGGCGCGCAGAAAGGCCAGATCCATACAATAGATTCCGCTGTTCACCTCACCAATGGCCAGCTCCTCGGGAGCGGCATCCTTCTGTTCCACGATCCGGCGAACCCGGCCCTCCCCATCACGCACCACCCGGCCGTAGCCGAACGGCTTGTCAAGCCGGGCAGTCAGCACGGTCACCGCCGCTCCGGAGGCGGCATGCTCCTCGGCTAGACGCCGCAGGGTGGCGCCGGTCAGAAGGGGGGTATCGCCGCACAGGATCAGAACGGAGCCGGACAGTCCCTCAAGCTGCGGCAACGCGCAGGAAACCGCGTGCCCCGTACCCAGCTGTTCCTCCTGCAGGGCGATCCTGACGGAACCATCGCCAAAGCGCTGTTGAACCTGATCTGCCTGGTGGCCGGCCACCACCACCACCTGCGCAGCCCCGGCCTCGCGGGCAGCAGCCAGTGGCCAACCCAGCATCGGCCTGCCGGCAAGTTCATGCAACACCTTGACCAGGCCGGATTTCATGCGGGTACCTTTGCCTGCCGCAAGGATCAATGCCGCTGCAACCGTCATACATACGCTCCTTAGTGAGGTTTCTTCTGGTTTTATAGCCGCAGGCAGGGGGGGCGTCAAGCTCTTATCGGTATATCAGGGCTTTACAGAGCACGGCCTTTCACCCTATAGTCGGGCAAGACATTACATTTAACGGAACAAGTGAAGAAGCAACCATGGGAATTGCCGAGGATCTGCTGCTGGGAGAAAACAAGCTGAAAGAGCTGATCACCCTTTATGAGCAGTACTTTATGGGCCTTGAAAAGCGGGAGCCGCTCAAGCAGATGGAAGAGTTTGAAAAACTGATCCGCCGCTATGCCGTTACACCCATCAACAACACCATGCACAAACACCGCTACAATAATCTTGTGGCTCGCTTCAACAGTTACCGCCAGCACTGGAACCGTATCCTGCGTGAGATCGAGGAGGGGCGCTATTCCCGCGACCGTTTCCGGGCCAACCTGCACGAGTCACAACGCCTTTCCCCTGCAGCCGTCAAGCGGGACCAGGAGCAGAAGGCGCAAGATACCGAACTGGACCGGATCTATGCCGAACTACAGGAGGCCCGGCGCAGCTGCAAGTTGCCGGTTGACGGCATGACCCGACAACAACTGGCCGAAACCCTGGAGAAACAACGTCCCCTGCTTTCACAGAAGCTGGGAACCAGCGAGATTCAGTTCAGGGTGGTGATCGAAGCGGGCAAGCCCAAGCTCAAGGCCGGTGTCAAACACAAGGTATCCCACGAATAGCAGTTCATGCGCCACCATGTCAGACACATCCAAGCCCCCTCGCTATAACGACTTCCTGCACCGTCTGGCCGCGCAACTGGCCAACGGCACTCCCTGCTGCAGCATCCAGGGGGTATCCGGTGCGGCTCCGGCCCTGCTGATTGCCGAAATTTCGCAACGACTCTCCCGGCCAATCCTGATCGTCACCCCTGACCAAGCCGCCGCCGACGAGCTTACACGGGAGCTGGCCTTTTTTCATGCCCGGTCCCTTGCGCCGTTTCCCTCGTGGGATCTGACCCCCTTTGAAGCAGCCTCGCCAACCCCCGATATCAGCGGCGCCCGTCTGGAGACCTTGCAACGGCTGTTGCGGGGCGAGCCGTGCATGGTGGTGGCAGCCTTGCCGACCCTGCTGCAGAAGGTCCTTCCCGCAGCCACCCTGCGCGTCGCCTCACTCCGCCTGCAGCCGGGTGATGAGACGGACCGCGATCTTTTGCTGGAAACCCTGGTCACCATGGGATACACGAACTGCCCCTTGGTGGAGGAACGGGGAAGCTTTGCCGTGCGGGGCGGCATCCTCGACATCTTCCCCCCCAGCCTGCCCCGTCCGGTGCGGATCGATTTCTTCGGCGACACCGTTGAAACCCTGCGCAGTTTCGATCCGCTGTCCCAACGTTCTCAGGAGGAACTGGAGAGTCTGACGTTGCTGCCGCCGCGCGAGCTGGTGGTGACGCCCGAGATCCTGCCCCGTTTTGTACAGCGCCTGAAGGAGCGGGGCGACCAGCTTGACATCCCGGCTGATCGGCGCCGTCACGTGACTGCAGAACTGCAGCAGAGCAGGTTTCCCGACGGCATCGAATTTCTGCAGCCTCTGTTCCATCCTGATCTTGAACCGCTCTTCCATTACCTGCACCAACCGCTGCTGATACTGATCGAACCGGAGCAGTTGCCGCCGGCTGCTGAACGCTGGCAGGCCGAGCTGAGAAACGGCCTGCTGCTGGCAGAGCAGGAAGGGCTGCTGTACCCCGACCCCGGCGAACTCTACCTGCAGCCGGACGAGCTGTTTGCAGAGTTGCACCGCTTGCAGCGGTTCGAGCTGCGCAGCCTGCCGGTGGTCGATGCTGCCGGCCCTGCGGCCGTCACCCTGCGAGTCGAAGACAATAGCGACCTGCGGATCAGTACCGGGCGCGACCAGCAACACCTGCTGGGGCCGCTGACTGAACGCCTCAAGGCTTGGCATACGGCCGGCTGGCAGACCATGGTGGTCTGCCATCAACCCACCCAGGTTGACCGCCTGCAAGGGCTATTGGCGCCATACGGTATCCGTTGCAGCCTGAGCGACGGCTTCCCCGGCGCTGCAGCGCCACCCTCCACCGGTGAGCTGATTCTGGCCCTGGGGGAGCTATCCCGCGGCTTCAGACTGCCGGAATTCCGTCTGGCCGTAATCGCTGAAGAAGAACTCTTCGGCAAACGGGTCCGCCGCAAGACCGGCGCGAGCGCCCTGCGCACCAAACAGATCCTGGCCTCGCTGGCCGAACTGAAGCCGGGTGACGCCATGGTCCATGTCGATCACGGCATCGGTATCTACCGTGGGCTGCAACACCTGAAAACCGGCACGGTCGAAGGCGACTTTCTGCTGCTTGAATATGCCGGCACCGACAAGCTCTACCTGCCGATTGACCGTTTGGGACTGGTGCAGCGTTACGTCGGCGGCGAGGGTGCGACACCAGCTCCGGCAAAGCTGGGAGGACCAGGCTGGGAAAAGACCCGCAGCAAGGCCCGCAAAAACATCGAAGAGCTTGCCGCCGAACTGCTTGAGGTCTACGCCAAACGCCAGGCCAGCCAGGGCTATGCCTTTTCACCGCCTGACGAGCTGTTCCGCGAATTTGAAGCAACCTTCCCCTGGGAGGAGACTCCGGATCAGCTCTCCGCCATTCTGGATGTCCTGAGCGACATGCAGCACTCCCGTCCGATGGACCGCCTGGTCTGCGGCGATGTCGGTTACGGTAAGACCGAGGTAGCCCTGCGGGCCGCCTTCAAGGCGGTGTTGGACGGCAAGCAGGTGGCCTTGCTGGTGCCGACCACTATCCTGGCCCAGCAGCACTTCGAGACCTTTACAAACCGGCTGGCGGACTATCCGGTCAGCATCGCCATGCTCTCGCGCTTCCGCACCGCCAAGGAACAGAAAGAGTCGCTGGAACAGCTGAAAAGCGGCAAGCTGGATATCATCATCGGCACCCACCGCCTGCTCCAGAAGGATGTCGCCTTCAAGGACCTCGGGCTTTTGATCGTGGACGAAGAGCAGCGCTTCGGCGTCAAGGACAAGGAACGGCTCAAGCAGTACCGCACCAGCGTCGACATCATGACCCTGACCGCTACACCGATCCCCCGCACCCTGCATCTCTCAATGCTGGGGATTCGTGACCTCTCCATCATCGACACCCCGCCGGTTGATCGCCAAGCCATCAAGACCGTGGTGGCCCGTGATACGGACGACCTGCTGCGCGATGCCATCACCCGCGAACTGGAACGGGGCGGCCAGGTCTTCTTCGTCCATAACCGGGTGCAGAGCATCGGCATTGTGGCGGAACGGCTGCGGCTGCTGGTGCCCCAGGCACGCATCGCCGTGGCCCACGGCCAGATGGAGGAGAAGGAGCTGGAAAAGATCATGCTGGGATTCATGCACGGTCAGACCGACCTGCTGCTGACCACCACCATTATAGAATCCGGCCTGGATATCCCCCGCGCCAACACCATGCTGGTGGACCGGGCCGACACCTTCGGTCTGTCGCAGCTGTACCAGTTGCGTGGCAGGATCGGACGTTCCAATGTCAAAAGCTACGCCTACCTGCTGATACCCGGCGAAGGCAGCATTACCCAGGAGGCACGCGAGCGGCTCAAGATCATCCAGGACATCTCGGAACTGGGGGCCGGGTTCCGAATTGCCACCCACGATCTTGAACTGCGCGGCGCCGGGGACATGCTGGGGCCGCGCCAATCGGGCACCGTGGCCGACATCGGCTTCGAACTCTACACCCAGATGCTGGAAGAGGCCATTGCCGGCTTGAAGGGGGAGCAGTTGGAGGAGCGGTGCGAACCGGAGATCAACCTGGCCCTGTCAGCCTTCATACCGGAAAGCTATGTACCGGACACCAACCAGCGCCTGGTACTCTACAAACGCCTGGTGCAGTCCGCATCGGCCGGTGAGGTGGATGAAATCATGGCGGAGATGAGCGACCGGTATGGCCGTCCGCCACTGGCTGCCCAGACCCTTGCCCGCACCATGCTGCTGCGGCTTTCGTTAAAGCTGCTGAAGATTCAGAAGGTGGAATCCGACGGCAGACAGCTCTGCCTGAGCTTCCTGCCAAGCACCCCGGTCAACCCGGACTGTTTGATCAACCTGATCCGGACCGCTCCGGCCACCTACCAGTTCACCCCGGACCACCGCCTGCTCGTGGCGCTGCCCCCCCAAGCCGCAGCCGGCGAGCAACTTGAACTGGTGCAGGAGACCTTGGCCCTGCTGTCCCAGCCCTGATCCGACAGCCTGAATCCGTCTTGCAACACCCCGGCCGGCTATGGTAGATTGCTAGAGTTTCAATATTTTTTCACCAACAAAGGAGTTTCAATCGTGAAGATCCGTCAAGTACGCAATCTTGTTGTTTGCGCTGCCATTGCAGCAAGCCTCGCAGCCTGCCAAAACGGCGGCTCAGGCAGCAGTTCCAGCTCCACCCCCGGCAAAGATGCCAAGGTACTTGCCACCGTCAACGGCGCCAAGATCACCAGCGAAGATTTCGACCGCGAAGTCAAGGCGCTGCCCGAATACATCCGCGCCATGGCAGACACCCCCCAAGGCAAAAAAGAGATGCTCGACACCCTGGTCATGCGCGAGCTGATCCTGCAGCAGGCAGCCAAGGATGGCGTTGACAAGAGCAAAGAGGTGGAAGAGAAGCTGGCAGACCTGAAAAAGCGCATTATCGTCGACACCTACCTCAAGAAGCGGGTAGAGGCTGATGCCAAGATCAGCGATGACGAGCTGAAGAAGTTCTACGAGCAGAACCAGGACAAGTTCAAGACCGGCGAACAGATTCGTGCCAGCCACATCCTGGTAAAAAGCGAGCAAGAGGCCCAGGCGATCCTGGAACAGCTGAAAAAGGGCGCAAAGTTTGAAGACCTGGCCAAGGCCAAATCGGTCGATTCGTCGGCAGCCAAAGGTGGCGACCTGGGCTGGTTCGGCAAGGGCAACATGGTCCCCGCCTTTGAAAAGGCGGCGTTTGCGCTGAAAGAAGGCCAACTGTCCGGCATCGTCAAGAGCGACTTCGGCTACCACATCATCAAGTTGACCGGCAAGCGTGCCGCCGGCACCCGTCCCTTTGATGAGGTCAAGGAGCAGATCAAGGCCGCCATCATGCCCCAGAAGCAGCAGCAGGTCTTTATGAAGCTGAAGGATGACCTGAAGAAAGGCGCCAAGATAGAGCTGCTTGATGCCACAGCCGCCCCTGCTCCGCAGCCCGCTGCTCCGGCTCCGGCGCCCCAGGCAGACAAGCACTAAATTCGACAACCAGGTCTGTCAGGGCAGCCCCGTCGCGCCCTGGCAGACCATGAGGTCTCCATGAAACAGTTTCGCCTTTTGTTCGTTGCGGTCCTTGCCGGGCTGCTGCTGAACGGCTGTGCCTCCGGCCCGGACGTTGTCCCTGATGCCGAACTCAAAGCCACTCCCAAGCTGGTCGAGCCCAAACTGCCGCCGCTGCCGCCAGGCGCTCTGCGGGTCAACGGTATCGCCGCCATCGTGAATGACGACCTCATTACCTTCCGCGAGTTGCTGCGCGAGTCGCAACCAGCCATCCTGGAGGCTCAGCGCAAGGGGAGCCTCGACGATAAAGGCCGCCATGCCGTACGGGAGGAGGTACTGCAACGCATGATCGACAAGCTCCTGACCGAACAGAAGGTCAAGGAGCTGGGCATCAAGATCGGCGATGAAGAAGTTCGGCTGGCCATTGACGATGTCAAACGACAGAACAACAATATGTCCCAGTCCCAGCTGGAAGAGGCTTTGAAAAAGCAAGGCTACAGCCTGGCGCAGTACGAGGCCCAGATCCGCGAGCAACTGGAGCGGCTCCGCCTGGTCAGTATGGAAGTCCGTTCAAAGGTTTATGTCAGCGACAAAGAGGCTGAGGAGTACTACCAGGCCAACCTGGCCCACTACGCTGAAGATGAGCAGTTTAAAGCCCGCCATATCTTCATCAAGGTAGATGAAAAGGCCCCGGCCGACCAGATTCAGCGGGCCATGGCAAAGGCGCTCAAGGTCTTGTACGAGGCCAAACAGCCAGGGGCTGATTTTGCGGCACTGGCCCGCCAGTATTCCGATGATCCGGCCGCCCAAAAGGATGGCGGTGACCTTGGCACCTTTAAACGGGGCGACATGCTGGCTGACTTGGAAAAAGCGATTCTGCCGCTTAAGCCGGGCGAGGTCAGTGAACTGGTCTCGACCCCTTCAGGTCTGCACATCATCAAATTGGAAGAACGATCAAGCAATAAGTATAAACCATTTGAGAGCGTTAAAGCGGATATCCGCGAGATGCTCTACCGTAAAAAGCAGGATGAGCGCTTTACCACCTGGCTGAAGGATCTGCGGGCAAAGGCCAGTATCGTGATCAAGGACGGCAACGGCATCATCTGAATCCTGCTCTGTTTCCACGGCCTCACGACAAAGCCCCCCTGGAACGAAACAGCGCTCCAGGGGGGCTTTCTTAGTTTGACGAACCGAAAAAAACGCTCAGGTGCGGCTTCTGAGGTAACGCAAGAACTCCTCCTGTGTCAGCTGCTTTTTGCTGACCAAGTGGGCAATCTCACGGCTCATTGCCTGCTTCTCACCTTCCTTGAGCTCATCCTTCAAAAGAACAAAGACCGGCATGTTCTGGCTGTAGGGAAACAGCCGAAACTTCTCCAGCAACTCAAAAGCGGACATATCCGGCAGCATCAGGCTGCAGAACGATAAGTATTTCGGATGCAGCGACACCAGGGCAAGGGCCTCCTTACCGGTGTACCCCTTGACCACCTCGAAACCGATCGATTCGACCAATTTTGAGAGGGCCTCCTCACCGGAACGGGAAACCACCAGGGCCTGCAGATCCCAGGTTTCCGCCTCTTCAGTCAATCCATACACGGCCAGACGATCAAGCAGATGCGCAGTATCAACCGGCAGGGTAAAGAAGCCGGCAACCGGGAACACACCCCCGACCTTTCCTTTCTCACTCAGAAAGACCGGCAGGACCGGAATGGAGCGATAGGCGGGATCGAGCTTAATTTTCAGCAGCAGGCCCCAACCATCTTCGCTGTGCGGTGATATATCAAGCAGGATTCCCAAAGGCCGCTGTTCATGTAACTGCTCGAACGTTCCCAAGTGAGCACGGTAACCGGCTGCGGCAAGGTAGTCGCTCAGGACGGCTTCCCGCCCCTGACCGGCCCGCACCCCCATGATCCAAAGCTCCGGCGCCTGTGTTTGAGACCGTGCCCCGTCCGTCATCGACGCACCGTCATCCGTTTTTGCATGCGGCCTCCCATGGCGGCCATCTGATGTTTCTGCAGCTGCCCGAGACTCTCAAGATGAAACTGATACCAGGGGTCACCGAAACCGCGCATCTTCATCTTGCGACCGGCCTGCAAATGCTCCAGATTCTCCGTGATATGGGCGTCACCGGGCAGTTTTTTCAGCCCTTTTTCCAGCACGGCAATCCCCTTGGAGCGGTCACCGCACTCCTCGGCCAGGCAATAAGCATACAGATTCCAGAGCAAGGACTCTTTGGCGTTCCATTGCACCGCCTTTTCAAAGGTCCGTTCCATCTTTTCACGCTTGTGGCGTTTCATATAGCTGATGGCCAGCATACCCATGGCAACCCAGTTTTTGAAAAAGGCCTTTTCCAGATACGGAAAGGCATTGGAAAAATCGCGCCGGATGTAGTACGCCATACCGATCTGCGAGTTTATCTGATCGGCCACATACAGCTGCCACGGCCCAAAGTTGAGGGCTTCCTTCATCTCGCGGATCGCCTTTTCAAAACGCTGGGCCTGCAGATCCTTACCGGCCTGTTCAAAAACCGCCATGATCTTATTGCCGACGTAACGGGACAGAAAAAAGAAGGCCACGGTGAAGACCACCAGACCGATCAGCAGAGATCCCCACCATGCCAGCTTGAAGGCCAGCATCAGCATCAGGAAGATTGCCACCCCAAGGGCGGCACAGATCAGAATTGAATACATGCGGGGAAACCTCGTGTTTTGCGTAATGTGGTACGACGACAGTGTCTACAGGATGTTGGGATACTTATCCGTTCCGGTTGGCCTGGTCCGCCTTGGCAACGACCAACCGCTTGCCCGGCCGTAAGGCAACCGCCTCTTTCAGGTTATTCCAGGCCGCCAGCAGCTTGGTCGAGACCTTGAAGCGACGGGCAAGGGCATGCAGGGTATCCCCTTTGCGCACCGTATAGTAGCGGATCGCCGCTGCCGTCTTCGGTTCGTCGCGGCGTCCCTCTTTGGCAAAGTTAACGGTCTGCTTCACCGGCACGATCAGGGTCTTGCCGGCCAATCTACTCCGGTGACCGAGACCGTTCAACTCGGCCAGTTCCGTGGCAGAAGTACCAAAACGCCGGGCCACCCGCGCCAAGGTGTCGCGCCGGCCAGCCTTATACTGGCCGTAGAGGCTCTTTTCCGTAAAACGCTCGTTTTCCGGAATGGCCGCATAGGCCTGAAGAAAGCGTTCCTTGGTCCCCTTGGGAATATTCAACTCATAACCGGGATAGTTGGGAGGCGTGCACCAATGCCGCAGGGCAGGATTCAGCTCCTTGATGGTTTGGAAGGTGGTACCGGTCAGGCGGGCAACCAGTTCCAGGTCGGTACGACTGTTGAGGGTAACCGTATCGTATTCAACGACCGGAATAGTGGCAACATCGGTAAAACCGTAGTGGGCCGGGTCCTTGGCAATAATGGCAGCCGCCAGGAGTTTCGGGACATACTCCTTGGTTTCACGTTTGAGGTACGACCCTTTGGACAGCTCCCAGAAGTCACTGGTATCATACTTGTCAATGGCACGGAAGATCTTGTTCTCTCCGGCATTATAGCCGGCTGCCGCCAGGTACCAGTCATTATTGAACATGCCGTACAGGTCTTTCAGGTACATGGCTGCGGCCATAGTGGCCTTGACCGGATCTTTACGCTCATCAACCCATTGATCAATCCGCAGCGCGTAACGCCGACCCGTTGCAGACATGAATTGCCAAGGTCCTACCGCATTGGCGACCGAGCGGGCATGCAGCTGGAACCCACTTTCAATCATGGCAACGTAGACCAGTTCCTCCGGCAAACCCTCTTTACGCAGAATCTCTTTCATCATCGGCAGGTAGCGGGTTGAACGGGTCAGCCAGCGGGCATAGGTTGCCCGGGCAGTCGTCTGAAAGTAGGCAATAAAGTGGGCAACTTTTTCATTCAACGCCAATGGCAGGTCGGCAGCGGGCTCATCGTCGGGCAGAACCAGCTCGGCCAGCGGAGCAGCATCGCCGCGCAACTCATCCAGGGTAAACAGGGGCGGCTCATTGTTCGGTGACTCCTGCAGCTCCAGCGGCGCACCATGGTCATGGTGCCTGGTCGCCTCACCCGCCAAGTGAGGCTGAATCAGCTCATTCAACAAGGTCTGGGTGGGCTCGGCAGCCGCGGCACCACCAACCATGCTAAACACAAGAGCTATGCAGGCAGATACAATACGCATTGCGGTTAGTCTCTATACTCCAGATAAAAAAAGTGTGCGGCATTATAGACATTCCGCACACTCTTGTCAAATCGGTGCAACCAGCTGATCTTACATAAAAAACGGGCCGCCTTTCAGCTAGCCCGTCTTTTTGTAAACAGTTTGGCAACAGAATTAAGCGCCGTATTTTTCCTTTTCGCGTTGCATCGCCTCTTTGCCGGCCTCAATGGCCGAAGAAAGGATCGACTTCTTTTCCATGATGGTTTCCTTACCATCTTCCAGGGTCGCCTTGATCTTTTCCTGGGCTTCGCGGGCATATTCCTTGATCTTGTCTACGGCATCATCGGCAAGATCCCCGATCTGTTCACGTATCTCCCTGCCGCTCTTCGGCGCGTAAAGTAGAGCCAATCCGGCTCCCAAGGCTGCGCCGGCGAGGAAAGAAACCAGTACCGTGCTTGCGGATACGCCATTATCATCGTGTGCCATGGTCATTCTCCTTTCATCTTCCTTCTAAGATAGCTTTCCAACAGATACCGGCCGGCTACCTTGAAACCGGTGGCCATCGCGCCGGCCTGACTTAACACACCTGTAACCACACCGACGGAACGGTTGATGGAGGAGAGCTGCGTACCCGTATCCCCCAGAGCGACCATGAATCGCTTCACCTCATCGGTATGCTCTGCCACGCCGCCACCGACCGTCTTCAGTTCTGCCAGCACCTGCTGCAGCTCGGACAGGGTTGGCTTCAACTCGTTACGTAGAAGATCTGCCAGGCTCGTGACGGAATCCGCTGTTTTCTTGATACTCCGAACGGTCGGGATAAGAACCAATACCAGCACAACCACTGCAACAGCGGCAATTATGGCTGCCAGTGCACCGAGAGACATCTGGACACTCCTTTCATTAATGTGGCTTGGTTTCAGTATACCCGATTCGGATCGATACGCAAGCAGACAACGTGACGCAAAGAACGTACTCGAAAGAAACCGTACACAGCAAGGCTTGCCTACATCTCAATACCTATCCGGGCAGGCACCCCGGCCCGGTAATAGTGCTTGATCTCACGCATCTCAGTCACCAGATCAGCGGCTTCCAAAATCGCCTCAGGCGCGTTGCGTCCGGTCAGCACCAGTTCCACCCCGGCAGGTTTGAGGTGGATCAGCTCCAAGACCTGTTCCACCTCAAGCAGCCCAAAGCCGATGGCCCCCAGGATCTCATCGCAGACAAACAGATCGTAGTTTCCCGACTGCATGGCTGCACGTGCCTGTTGCAGGGCCTCCTGGGCCAGGCGACGGTCTTCGGAAATATCCTTGACGTTCACCCAACCGGGCCTGCCGGTCTGGATGATGGTGAAACCGGGTTGCAGACGCTCGGCAATCAATTGTTCGCCATAGGGTCCCCCACCCTTGATAAACTGAAAGAAACAGACGCGCAAGCCACGTCCCAGCGCCCGTAATGACAGCCCCAGGGCAGCGGTTGTCTTGCCTTTGCCGTTACCGGTGTATACCTGCACGGTGCCCCGGCCAAGCCCCTCCGATTGTCCGTTTTGCATGGCCCTTTCCTCCCTTTTCGTCAGCGCCCAGCAATGGGCTGCTGTTATATACCAACCGGCTCCCCACGCGGTCAAGCCCGCTTCCCGGCTTGCCCTGTTGCGAGAAGCGGCTATAATACCTGAAAACCTGTTCCGGAGTTCCCCATGCGCCTCATGTCCGTCATGCGTAGTGCCTGCCGTAATGCCAGCAAGGTTGCTCACCACAATGCCTGCTGGCTGCAGGAGCAGATGTCACCCTACTTTTTCCAGGCCATGGCCGACGAACCGCAGGCCCTGGTGACACTGGTCCGGGAACTGGCCTCGCTCCGCCATAACCGGCATCTGATCCTGACCGATCGCGACAAGCAGCTGATCCTGGCCTGCGTCGACGAACCGGGCTCACTCTTTAACAGTCTGAAACGGATTGACAGTCGCAATCTATCCTATGCCATGTTTTTCCACTCCTATGGCAGCATGCCCGACATGCAGGAGGAGCTTGAGGTCCAGCGCTTTGAATTCAAGCGGATACCCGACCATCAATTGGCCTCTCTGCAGGCACCTGAATTGCCTGCTTCACTGCGTCGTGCAATCCTGCGCGAACTCCGCACAATCGCCCCCGCATTACCGGCGAAAACCGCAGAGCGCCTGCTGCAGATTCTCTGGTTGAATGCCGAAGCCACAATCCGCACGGCGCCACCCACGCGAACCGCCTGGCTGCTCTGGCTGTTTGAGCGGGGCAATGCTGCCGGCGGACTCTATTTTGATCTGCGCACCGTGGTACATAACGGGGTCAGTGAAACCAGAATTCTGTTCGCTGCCGGAAATCCTCCCCAGGAGGCCTTCCTGATGCAGCTGATGGAGGCTTTCAACCGTTTGAATATCGGTATTCGCCGCGCCTATTGCCTTACCATCACCAATGGGTTGCATCCCTATTTCCTGGGAACCTTTTTCGTACAGCATCGCGCAGGGGAGCTGCTGGAACCGGACAGCTCGCTGGCCAGACAGCTCCAGATGGAGCTCTGCACGACCCAGCTGTTGGATACCAACTGTTATACCTACCGTTCCTGGGTAACGGAGGGTGTTATGGCCGGTGACGAGGCGGTCCTGGTAAACGCCTTTATCGCCTTTTGCCATACCAATCTGGCCCACAACCAGCCGGAACGTTTCGGGGCAGAGGACGTCCAAAGCGCCTTCCACACCCACCCGGAAATGGCCATGCAACTGTTGCGGCTGTTCAAGGCGCGCTTTGACCCTGACCTGGCCGAACGCGCCGATCTCTATGCCGGTCTTTTACACGAAACCACGACCTTGATTGATGACTACAACACCGGCCATCGTTGGCTTGATGAGATCAGGCAGGCGATTTATCGCTGCTGCCTGTTGTTTATCACCAACACCCTCAAGACCAACTTTTTTGTACCGGAAAAGCAGGCCCTGGCCTTCCGGCTTTCCCCCGAATACCTGCGCCGGCTGGGACACGAATTCACGGCCGATCTACCGGAAAGCATGCCGTTTCGGGTCACCTTTTTCTTCAGCAGGTTCGGCTACGGCTACCATATCGGTTTTTCCGACATTGCGCGGGGAGGCTGGCGCACGATCATCGCCCGCAATCAGGACGACGCCATCACAGCAGCCAACACCCTCTTCCGCGAGGTCTATGTCCTTGCCCATACCCAACACCTCAAAAACAAGGACATCTACGAGGGCGGCTCAAAAATGGTACTGGTCATGGATGCCACCGGCCTTGAACAGCGTGAGACCAGCCACCTTTACAAACTGCAGTACAGCGTGGCCAACGCCTTCCTGGACATCTTCATCACCAGCGGCGGCACGGCCCGTAACCCGCACGTGGTGGATTATTACGGCGACGATGAGCCGATCGAGCTGGGGCCGGACGAAAATATGCACGACGCCATGATCGAGGCCATAGCCGCACTTTCACGCAAACGCGGCTATCTGTTGGGGGTAGGAATCATCTCCAGCAAACAGTTCGGCATCAACCACAAGCAGTACGGCGTCACGTCAACCGGCGTCATGACCTTTGCCGAGGTAGCCATGGCCGACCGGGGTATCGACATCCACCACGACCCCTTCCGGGTCAAGTTGACCGGTGGCCCCGGCGGCGATGTGGCCGGCAACTGCCTCAGGATCATCCTGACGGAGTGTCCTCAGGCCCGGGTAGTGCTGGTGCTCGACGGCACCGCTGCGGTCCATGATCCGGCCGGACTCGACCGCTTAGAGTTGCAGCGCATCACCTTGCAGAGTGATCTGGATAGTTTTAGCCCGGACGCACTCTCGCCCGGCGGCAGCATGATCTTCCGCAGCAACCCGCGCATGGATGGGCTGCGGCAACTCCACCGCCGGGTCGAGCGCCTGCGGGACGGCTCCCTGCACGAGCATTGGGTCGCGCCGGACGACTTCTACCGGGAGTACACCAGCCTGGTCTTCAGCGTTGAGGCAGATCTCTTCATCCCAGCCGGCGGACGCCCCGAGACCATCGACGGCCACAACTGGCAGCGGTTTCTGGCTGCCGATGGCACCCCAACGGCCGGGGTGATCATTGAGGGGGCCAACTCCTTCATTACGCCGGAGGCGCGCCAGCAACTCCAGCGCGCCGGGGTACTGCTGATGAGGGATGCCTCGGCCAACAAGTGCGGGGTCATCTCATCGTCCTATGAAATCATCGCCAACCTGCTGCTCAGTGAAAAGGAATTTGCCGAGCACAAGGAACACTATGTGGCCGATGTCCTCAACATCCTGAAGCAACGCGCCGGTGACGAGGCACGCCTGATCCTGCGCCGTTATCAGGAGTCCGGCGGGCTGCAGTCATACACCGACATCTCGGACCAGATCAGTCAGAATATCAACAGCTTCTACCATCGTCTGTTCCAGTTTTTCAGCACACACCCGGAACTCTGTCTGCAGCCCCCTTATCGTGCCGCCCTGCTGCGCCACCTGCCCCTGCTTTTGTGTAAGGCCACCCGCTTCAGACGTCGACTGCGCAGCTTGCCGGGCAAGTATCTGGCCGCGATCCTGGCGGCTGAAATCGGGGCTTCCCTGGTCTATACCAGCAACCGTGAGCATGACTTTGAGGAAATGGTACGGCGGCACCTTACCAGGCTCGCCCGTTAAGGCGCGATTTTCCTCTTTCGCTGCCGGTCTGACCTGTGCTAGATACATAACGAGAAGAACTTTACGCCAGAAGCGCTTTTAAAAGCTGAATTTCATTCATTTTGCATTTGAACTGCCTGAATAACGAAGGAGATCCGTATGTCCCGTTCCAATGACAATGCCATTACGACCGCTGTTCTGGCCCTGGCCTCCGGGGCACTGCTCGGCGCTGCCGCTGCACTGCTGCTGGCACCGGCGCCAGGGCATGAAACCCGCCGCAAGCTGGTTGACCTGCAAGAGGGTGCCGGCCGGCGCATCAAGAAGTATGCCCAGGATGCCCGTTCCAAGATCGGGGCTGGCAAGGAGAAAGGCGAAGACCTGCAGTACGACGGCGGTGACGCCTGGATCTAAGCTGCCTACCAGCTTTGTGCTTCACGCTAAGACATGCAAAAGCCCCGGTTCAGTTGAACCGGGGCTTTTGTGTAGCGCGTGCAGTACAAGGACTATTTCTTGACACCCTTCTTCTTAGTCACCTTCTTTTTCACTGCCTTTTTGACCGGCTTGACCTGTTGCTCATCGACAGCAGGCTTACCGTTGGCAGCTTCTTCAAACACCGCCTCAATACGCCGGTTCTGCGCACGCCCCTCGGCAGTGGCGTTATCCGCGACCGGTTTTTCCTCGCCGTACCCCTTTGCCGACAGACGCTTCCGGTCTATTTTGAAATTCTTGACGATGTAGTCACGCACGGCGTTGGCGCGACGCTGGGAAAGGGCCAGGTTTGACTTCGCACTGCCGACATTGTCGGTATACCCTTCAATCACCGCCCTCAGGTTTGTATCTTTTTGCATCCCGTCACCGACCGTTTTCAACTCATCATAGTACTGCTTTTTGATAATCGATTTGCCGGTATCAAAGTTCACCTTCAAACTCAGACGGGCTCCGGCTGCAACTGCCGCGGCCTTGGCAGCGGCGGCTTCTTTCACCGGCGGTTCCGTCACCTGCACTGCCGCAGCGCTAGTGGTCTTGCCCCCTTCGCCAGTGCAGGTCAGGGTATAACTGGTATCGGCATTGGGCATCACGGTCATGGAACCTGAGGCTGCCACCGGACCGACGCCGGGCTGGATCTCACAACCGCTGGTATTGGTGGAAGACCAGTGCAGCGTGGTTGTCTTGCCTTTTTCCAGCGAGGCCGGCTCGGCCTTCAGCTCACTGGTCGGGGCAGGGGGCGGGGGAGGAGGGGGGGCCACAACCACGACTGGAGCGGCCTTCGGCGCAGCCGCCTCAACCACCGGCTCGGGCGCACTGACCGGAGCCGGTGCCGGTTTGGGAGCCCCCACCGCGATATGCAGCCCCAGGGTATATTCAACATTGGTATACAACTCGTTGTTAACCACATAATTTAGGCCACGGACATCTGCCCTTAAGGCAACACTGTCAGTCATGAACCACTTGGCACCACCGCCATAATTATAGATGGCGTGTGCCTTTTCCCCATTAAAGTTAAACCCGCCGGCACCAACCGCAACATAGGGGACCAAACTGCTTTTCGGCATGAAGTTATAGAGCAGATCGCCGCCATAACGCAGCATTTCCTGATTTCTACCAATGCCTGAATTTGCCTTGCCTTCCGTGTTGACGTAATCAATTACGCCTTCGAGCGCCCAGTGGTCAGTAACGTTATACCCCAACCGAAAACCGAATACCGGCGCCGTTTCCAACGGCTGGTTGTCCATGAGGTCAAAGGTGTACCCCCCGATATACGGAGAGAAAATCACTGTTTCCCCCTTGTTCTCAGCAAGCGCCGCTCCAGCCTGCAGCAATACCGCACAGGCGGCAATCCCCGCCAATTTCTTAATCATCGCGTTGTCCTCCTTTCAATTTGTCCCGTCATCAGCACCGTTGTGCTTTGTCAAACGTGGACGTTAATCTTGTCAGTGCTTGATTTTTATCACCAATTATATTTCTGTCAATGGTAACACAGCTATTTACTTTTGCCACAGCAGGCCGGTATGCTATTTTTGCACGAACGGCCTTGCCTAATTCACTATCAATCACCGAGGTTACGCCATGTCTTTTCCTTTGATCAGAGCCCGCCGCATTCGCGGCAAAGAGGTTTTCCGCAAAATGATCCGGGAAACCAGTCTTTCCGTACATGACTTGATCTACCCCATGTTTTCCGCCTTTGGCAGTGGCATAAAAAAAGAGATCTCGTCCATGCCCGGTATCTATCAGCAATCCATCGAGCATATTGTAAGCGAGGCGCGTGAGGTATATGAACTGGGTATCCCGGCCGTTATTCTGTTCGGCATTCCGGAGACCAAGGATGCAGTCGGCAGCGACGCCTATGCCGAGCACGGCATCATCCAGGAAACCATCCGGGCCATCAAACGGGAGGTACCGCAGTTGGCGGTCATAACCGATGTCTGCATGTGCGAGTATACCGATCACGGCCACTGCGGCATCATCAAGGATGGTGATGTCGACAATGACGCCACCATCGAACTGCTGGCCCGGGAGGCGCTCTCCCACGCACAGGCCGGAGCCGACATGGTGGCCCCTTCCGATATGATGGACGGACGGGTTCAGGCCATCCGGCAGGCCCTTGACGACAACGGTTTCAGCCATATCCCGGTCATGAGCTATGCCGTCAAATACGCCTCGGGCTACTACGGACCATTCCGCGAGGCTGCTGAATCAACCCCTCAGTTCGGCGATCGCAGATCCTACCAGATGGACCCTGCCAACCGCCTTGAGGCGCTGCGCGAAGCCATGGGCGACATCGAAGAAGGGGCCGATATCATCATGGTCAAACCGGGCCTGCCCTACCTGGACATCGTCCGCGACCTGCGCAACGAATTCCCCCTGCCTCTGGCGGTCTACAATGTCTCGGGTGAGTACAGCATGGTCAAGGCTGCCGCGATCAACGGCTGGATCGACGAAGAGCGGGTAGTGATGGAGACGATGCTTGGCTTCAAGCGGGCCGGCGCAGACCTGATCATCACCTATCACGCCAAAGACGTGGCCCGCTGGCTCAAGGCGCAACGCTAGCGTTGCAGAGACTCCAACGCCACGCACCGCAACGAGGAACCTGGCATGCTGAGCGACATCATCGTCCATATGGACCGGGGAGCCGGTTGCACGGCGCGCCTGATGGCCGCCATCGACCTGGCCCAGCGGCACAGGGCCAGGCTGAAGGGATTGTACGTCATCACCCACCCGCACTATACCTCAAGTTCCACCTACCTGGCAGACTTTGGTCAGGTACGGGAATTCTTCATCAACGCGGCATCAAAGGCTGGTGTTGAAGCGGAATGGCTGCTGGTTGATTGGAACATTGCCGGGGTACCGGTACATGACATCATCGTGCGCCATGCCTGCAGCACGGACCTGATTCTGGTGGGACGGCCGCAGCAGCAAGACCAGCGGGCTGCCCTAACCTTCCACGAAGGTCTGCTCCTGGGAAGCGGCCGGCCCATCGTGGCATTCCCGGCTGACGGCGAGCTGTTCCGCTTTGGCGAGCGGATACTGGTGGCCTGGAAGGGTGGGCGGGAGTCGGTTCGGGCGGTGCACGATGCCCTACCGTTGCTGCAACAGGCCCAGGAGGTCACCATTGCTGCGGTGGTCGGTACTGCCACGGAACAAGAGAACGAGGAACGCGTTCTGGAAGAATTGCTGCCGCACCTGGAACGCTGTGGCGTCAGGGCACGGGTGGAGCTGCTGTCGCCTGCAGCGGGCGGGATTGCGGGCACGTTGCTGCAGTATGCCGGACAGGCCTCGTCCGACCTGCTCGTACTGGGGGGCGCGGCTTACAAGTCCAACCGCGCCCCGTTCATCAGCCCGTTGGCGCGGGAGCTGCTGTTCAGGGCGCCGCTCCCGCTCATGCTTTCCCACTAATCACAGTAAAGCTCCCGCGTCTACTCGTTCAGGCGTTCTTCCAACTCACGCTTTTGTTTGCGGAGAGCCCCCTCTTCCGAGCCATGGGGGATCTCCCGCACCACACCGGCTGCGGCAGGAGCAGAGGCCGCAGGATTCTTAGCCGTCTTGGACGGCTCTGTCGGTGAGGCTGCCGGAGTCCCCGGCTGGGTCGCTATCCCCGCAGCTTTTGCTACTCCTGCCTTTTTCTTTTTGTGCCGTGACGGAAAGGTTTTTTTAAGATTCACCTCGCTGGCTGCAAATGAGGTAATCGATTCACGAGTCACCAGCACCACCACCTTGCCTTTTTCACGCCAGATCCGTTTCGCCTTGATCGTGCCACCATCTCTCAGATACAACGTCGCTGCCGCAGCAGAGATTGTCCAGCCCAGCACCAGCACCAGGATAAAACCGGCTATACGCATGCCACACCTCCTGCCAAAGGATCGCAATCATCACTGCTTGTATACCGCGAGACCGTCGACGGGGCAAGTGCCGCTTGCAGGAAAACCACAGGGAGTTTTTTGCTTCAAGACTGGCAAAACCGGTTGTTCCGTGCTATACAGATGACCATCTGCACACTTCGTTGTCACGGCAGGTGTCCATGACGGATCAGCCAGAAAACAAGAGCAGGGTGCCGGGCCGGGACGCGGGATGTCATCACGTTCCTGCATGCCCAGTCAGCACATCAACCGTTTATCCCGCCTCCTCGTCTCACGGCCGCCCCCGCCCGTACCCAACCATCACGCCGAACGTCTTCTGTTGTCCGCCACGTCGCTACATAGGTGCTCCCCAAGCGCCGCCGCGCCTATGCCGGGGACGCCGCTCTCAACCTCCAACGCAGCACCATTTCACTGCGCTGATTGCTCAACGCAGCCCGTCAACCCATTACCATGCAGAGGGAGGAAACGCCAATGGAGAACGTCAACCTGAAGGATCGTAACGGCCACACCCAGTTGATGAGCGCCTCGAAGCAGGGGCAACTTGACAACGTAAAAGATCTGCTACACCGGGGGGCAGACATCACCGCTTCCAGCGACAAAGGCAAGACTGCCTTGCACTATGCCGCCGCCAACGGTCACACCGAAATCGTGAAGATGCTGCTTGCCAAGGGCGCAGAAGTCGATGCCCGCGACCGCGACGGCCATACCCCGCTGATGCTCGCCGCGATTTACGGCTGTAACCTGACGGTCCAGGCCCTGCTCGAAGGGGGCGCCGACCCGCAAGCCAAGACCAAGTGCGGCAACACGGCCATACTGTATGCAGAAAACAACAGCCACCCGGTGGCTGCCACCCTCCTGAAAAAGGCCGAACGCTGCAAAGCCGGCAACGCCTGACCCTCTCTGCCCCGCCGGTTCCTCTCCCGGCGGGGCATCTCTTTCCCTGTCGATCCCGCTCCAGATACTGGCATTTTTGCACAGAACCGGCTAGTATGCCTCTTCACGTATCTTCTTAAAGGAGCCTAGCAGCCATGCTTACCACGTCTGACTTCAAAAAGGGGCTTGTCATTCAGCTGGACGGAGCCCCCTGCCTGTTACTGGATGTCACCATTCAATCCCCTTCCGCCCGCGGGGCCAACACCATGGTCAAAACCCGCTATCGCAACCTGCTGACCAGCCAGGTGCTGGACCGCACCTTCCGCTCGGGTGACAAGGTTGACGAAGCGGACTACGAGCGGCACAAGGGACAATTCCTGTATGCCGATGGCGAACACGGCGTCTTCATGGATATGGAAACCTACGAGCAGTTTGAAATGGAAGAAGAGGCCTTTGCCGCCATTGCGCCGTACCTGCTGGAGGGGACCGAAGTAACCCTGGGCCTGTTCCAGGGCCGCATGGTGATGGCTGAACCGCCCATGGTGGTAGAGCTGACCGTGACCGATACGGCGCCTATCATCAAACACGCCACCGCCACCGCAGAAACCAAGGACGCCATTCTAGAAACCGGTCTCAAACTGAAGGTGCCCCCCTATCTGGAAAACGGCGTCAAGATCAAGGTCGACACCCGCGAAGGGCGTTTTGTCAGCCGAGCATAGGACAAAAATGCTTGAAACTGCTTGACAGCACAAGCAGATTACCTGTAGTACTAAACCTTCCTGCACGGGCCTATAGCTCAGTTGGCTAGAGCCACCGGCTCATAACCGGTTGGTCCCAGGTTCGAGTCCTGGTGGGCCCACCAGATTATCCCTGTAGAGGTTCAGACCGAATGCGGTCAGACAGTCAGCATACCCTAACGACCTCAGGTCACCGAGAGTGCATCCCCCAAGGGTGCACTCTTTTACTTTAAACGGCATGCACCATCCAAAACTATCCGATATAGCCGGTATCATTAACAAAAAATACCCTTTCCGTCTTGCCGAGGACTGGGATAACGTCGGCATTCAGCTCGGTACCCTCACCACCGAGATACGCCGCATACTTGTTGCCCTTGACCCGCTCCCGGCAGTTTTCGATGAAGCCCTTGCTCAGCACTGCGACCTGCTGGTAACCCATCACCCCCTGATCTTCTCCCCGCTACGCCAGATCACCAGTTCCACCTCCACCGGCAGCAGCATCATCAAGGCCATCCGGGGCGGTTTGGCTCATCTGGCCATGCATACCAACTTCGACATTGCCGGAGACGGCCTGAACGATCTGTTGGCAGCACGTCTGCAACTGCAGGGCATCACCCCTCTGAAGGTGAGTGGTCATGTCGAGCTGGTCAAGCTGGTGGTATTTGTTCCCGCCGACCAACTTGAGCAGGTGCGTCATGCCTTGTGTGCCCATGCTGAACAGCTCGGCAACTACCGCGACTGTTCGTTTGCTGCGCCCGGAGAGGGGACCTTCCTGCCGCTTGAGGGGGCGCAACCGGCCATCGGCTGCGTCGGCTCCCTTGAACGGGTGGCTGAACAGCGCCTCGAACTGCTGGTGCGACGGGATCGCCTGACCAAGGCGGTGCGAACCCTGTTGGCCGTCCACCCCTATGAAGAACCGGCCTTTGACTGCTATCCGCTGCTGAATGAGTCACAGGCCTACGGACTGGGCAGAATCGGCCGGCTTGCAGCCCCACAACCGCTGCAGGAGCTGGCCCGCACGATCGGCAACCGCCTGGGCTGCCGGGACCTCAGGGTCGTCGGCGACCGCAGCCGCACCATTCAGACCGTGGCGCTCTGCAGCGGCAGCGGTGCTTCGTTGCTGCGTGAGGCGGCCCGCGCCGGCGCAGACCTGCTCTTGACCGGTGACGTCAAATACCACGATGCCCGCGAAGCCGAGGCACTGGGCATTGCCCTGTTGGATGCAGGCCATTTCCCCACCGAGCAGTTGATGGTCGGCGCCGTACGTGATTTTCTCATCCACTCCTGCCAGGCGGCAGGATACGCCGTTGAAGTCTTCGGATCCCGCTGTGAAGCGGATCCTTTTCACACCATTACCGTTTGAGTACGTCCCAAGGAGTCAGAAGTGAACAAGAAACTGGAGATGTTGGAAGCATTACAGACGATTGACAGCAGCGTTGACCAGAAACAGCATGAACAGGCCGTGCTGCAGGCCGGTATCGCTGAGCTTGAACAGACCTTTGCCACCCTGCAGGAGCGCCTGGCCGCCCAACTGGCGGCCATCGCGGAACTGCGCAAGGGAAAGGCCGATATTGAGGCGGCCCTGCACAGCGAACATGAAAATATCAAGCGTTCTGAGACCAACATGAAGGAGATCAGGACCAACAAGGAATATCAGGCGGTTGGGCGAGAAATCGCTGCGGCGCGCAAGCAGGTGAGCGAGCTTGAGGAACAGCTGCTCCAGCTTGACAGCAAGACGGATGAACTTCAGAAGGATGCAGACACGCTCCAGGCCGAATGCAGCACCAGTGAAGAGAGCGCCCAAGCCGGCAAAGCGGAGAAACAGGCCGCCATTGATGCCCTGCAAAAGGATATAGATGCGATTAGCGCAAACCGTGCCGAGATCGTCAAGACGCTCGGCTCCAGCCTGATCCGGCGTTATACCCAATTGCGTGAACAGCGTCGCGGCCAGGCATTGGCAGAGGCCAGGGACGGCTCCTGCACCGGCTGCAACATGCAGCTGCCGCCGCAACTCTTCAACAGTCTGTTCAAAAACGATGAGATGTACTTCTGCCCGCACTGCCAGAGAATTCTGATCTTGAAACAACAGCAGGCAGCAGAGTAATATCAGCAGCACTCTAGTTCGGATTGGTTAAAGCAGGCCAGACGATCGCCGCCTTCGGGGGGAGGAAAGTCCGGGCTCCACAGGGCAAGGCGCTGGATAACGTCCAGCGGGGGCAACCCCAGGGATAGTGCCACAGAGAGAAGTCCGCCCGTTTCGACGGGTAAGGGTGAAAGGGTGAGGTAAGAGCTCACCGGGTTCGGTGGTGACACCGGATGCCAGGAAAACCCCGCCTGGAGCAAGGCCGAATAGGGAGGCGTCAAGGGCGGCCCGCCCGTGCCTCCGGGTTGGCTGCTTGAGGTTGCCGGTAACGGTAACCCTAGAGGAATGATCGTCGCCTGCCGGAGGGTAACCGCCGGCAGGAACAGAACCCGGCTTACGGCCTGCTTTGACCAATCCCCCATTACTTCACAAGGAAGTCTCCGTCATGATAGTTGAAACCGATCTGGTCCTGGTGCATGTGGACAACAAACCGGGCTTTTACGCCCGCGTCGAGGAAATCGCCGCCGATGTCAAGCCGGGCTGGTGGCAGGTCAGGCTGCTGGTGTTGACCTTCCCGCTGCAGGTGTTCACCTGGATCCTTGACGAACAGCAGCTCGATGAGGCCCCTTTCACCATGGGCGGCACGCCGCTGCGTCTGGAAAAACTGGTTTCTCCGCGTGAAGGTGAGGCAGTGGCGCCAGATGAGGTCGTGACACCTCCCCCCCCGAAACAACCGGCGCCGCCAGGACCAAAGGTCGTCTCGCTGGCGGACCGCCGCAAAAAATAGCTGTCTTCCCGCCCGCAACTGCCCGCAGACCGACATCACCCGGAGCACCTGAGATGACCCTGTGGCGGGATCCTGTCGCTGCTCGGTTTACGCTGCCGCGAGCAAGCAGGGGTTCTTCAGTCGTTTTGCGGTAAACTCCGTCATAGGCTCGGGTCGGCAGAAGTAGTAGCCCTGGGCCAGCACACAGCCCAACTTCTGCAGGGCGTTACGCTGTTCCTCCGTCTCCACCCCTTCGGCCACCGTAATCAACCCCATCTGCTTGGCAATCGCCAGGATGGTTGAAATAATGGCACGGTCGTTCTTGTCATCAAGCATATTTTTGACAAAGGTCTGGTCGATCTTGAGGGTATCGATCGGAAAGCGCTTCAGGTACGCGAGCGACGAGT
>Ga0302238_1000665_pt1 | contig 33042 bp, 22 predicted proteins | sample AAG_UR_Asn_MG_FD_193527 | JGI IMG/M metagenome (GOLD analysis project Ga0302238, IMG submission 193527) | Enriched activated sludge microbial communities from anaerobic digester in WTTP, New Holstein, Wisconsin, United States - AAG_UR_Asn | ecosystem: Engineered > Bioreactor > Anaerobic >... | reverse complement strand
GGCATTCTGCGAGACCTCGGCCAAGCGCTTAACCACATCCGTCTCACGCATGAGGTTGCCAAGCATCAGCATGCCCATCAGCGTCGTCGCCTGTGGAACCAGCAGCGCCACAAGACCAAATGAGACCAACGGGAAAAGGATCCTGGCCCGACGGCTCACGCCCTTGGGTGGCGGCATCTGGATCTTCCGCTCTTTCTCCGTTGTGAGCAGCCTGATAATCGGCGGGATAATTAGCGGTACCAAGGCCATGTACGAGTAGGCCGATATGGCTGTGACCCCCAACAACGAGGGCGCCAGCTTGTTGGTCAGGAATATCGTCGTGGGCCCATCCGCCCCACCGATGATACCGATTGAGGCCGCCTCCTCAGGCGTGAAACCAAGCAGAATCGCCCCGAAGAACGCAATAAACACCCCGAACTGAGCTCCCGCCCCCAGCAGCATGGTCTTAGGGTTGGCAATGAGCGGCGAGAAGTCGGTCATGGCCCCCAGCCCCAGGAAGATGAGAGGTGGAACCACCTCGAACTCAATGGAGTAGAAGATGATCCGCAAGAACCCGATGGGCTCCTCGGGCTGACCGGGAAACCCGTTGAGCAGGCCGCTGAGCGGCATATTCACCAGAACAACCCCGAAACCAATGGGCAGCAGGAGATAAGGCTCCAGGTTCTTGCCGATGGCCAGGTAGAGGAGCACCAGCCCGATTACTATCATCAGCAGGTTTCCCCAGGTCAAGGTGGCGAACCCACTATCCAGAACCACCTTCTGCAAACCGTCGAATATCAGTTGAGCTTCCACAGCTTCCTCCCAATCAGTTGGTCTCTTTGCTCACAGCAGTAGAAGCCGCAGAACTGCCCTGGTCGGCCTTGGCAGGGGCCGTTGGTGCCGCTGCTGCAGGCGCTTTCGCACCGGCACCCGGAGCAGCAGCAGTCGCCGCCTTGGCCGCAGCCACTCGCTGGGCCGAGGCAGCCTGGGCCGCCTCAAACCGTGCCACGAGAAGCATCAACCCCTTCATAGAGAGCGAGAGGGCCGTCATACACACAATCACGCCCAGGAAGCCCACAACGAAAACCCTGAACCCAATCATTAGGTTTTCATTACCCAGCGAGGCAAGAAATACAGCAGAATTCATGAACGCTCCTTCCGCCCCGCCCGCTTCTATGGCCGGTCATCGGAATTCGACGGCCTGGTCTCCGTTCATGGGGCGAAGCCCAGAATCAGGGGCACTAGTTTAGCGCACATGCGCCGCTTTCGCAAGGGCGATTCAGAGATGTTGCTACTCGGGGAAGAGCCTTCTGATGAAGTTTCGGTAGCTTCGGATTTGATCTTTGTCGGCCCGCTTGGCCATCCGGTATGGGTCGGGACCGATGGCAGCATCCATGGCCTCGTTCATCAGGACTCGGTCGTAGACGACGTGGACGGCAACGGTCTCTGGGAAGGTCACAGACACCGTCTCCCCGCTGCCCAGCGCCTCGCCTACTACCGACCCACCCTCAAGGCCAGCCCAGGTCAGAAGACGGGCCGCCAGAGCCTCGATGCCATCCACCATAACCTCGCCGTCGGTCACGGCCCGCTTCTGCTTGCCGAAGATCCTCTGATTGTAGCTCCCATGAATGGCCTGCGACGCTGGCTCTACCAGTTCAAGGGCCACGGGCCCCAACGGATTGCCAGGACCGGGAAGCCGAATCCAGGTGTCGCCCACCTTCTCGTAGCCCAACTCAGCCAAAGCCGACTTGCGGCGTGCTTTGGGAAGCACATCCCGCTTCAACTCCTCCTCCGACACGACGTACTCGGGGTTTACGGTCACACCCGCCAGCCGCTCATATGAGTCCGCCGTGAGACCCTCCCCCCTCTTGGGAAGCTTACCCACCACAACCCGATGCCGAGCCTCGATTCGCCCCTTGTTCACCACCAGCAACTCTGCCGCAGCCACATTCACCAGCAGGTAGCTCTGTTCTCCGTGCTCGTTCATGGCAATGCTCCGGTTGAGCGACTGCCACACCAGCATTGCCATCTGCTCCCGCTTCAACTGAAGAATCTCCTGAGCAGCGCCATCGACCTGGTCCCCGGGAGGCAGCCCGTGGGCCGAGCGGAACCTGGCAACGGCCTCGCCGGTCTCGGGACCGTATACTCTGGCCGCACGGCCCGTGGGTAGTGTGGCCAGATACCCCATTTCGAACAGCTTCACGTGCAGTTCCTCTACCCTGGGTCCAGCGACCCCGGGCTTCAGCCTGCTCCAGCGGTCCACTTTGTCACTCTTCCAGGCAAGGGCCGGATGGGTCAATCGCCTCAAGGCCGCCACTCTCGACCAGTAGAGTTCATCCCTGGGCAGCATGGTCAGGATTGCGGGCAGCAGCCCATCGGGGCCCTCCCAGCGGAAGCTGCCGCTACCGCCGCTCCCCTGAAGCGCCCCTAGGGCAGCAAGCGCCGCAGCGGTAATGCGGATGTCAATGTCCAGCTCCCTATCGGGCGCAATCCAGTCAGCGTTGCAGACCAGTTCCAGTGCGCTGGGGGGCGTCGCCCGGCTCCAATTCGACAACAAGCTGTCGTGGGGCACACCGCCGAAAACCGCCGCCCCCTCCACCTTGCACCCTGGGGAGAGCATCTCCACCAACCTGGGTATTCCTAACGAGGCAGGGTCCAATCCAAGCTCACTGGATGCCGTCAGCCACTTCAACAGCTCCAGCCCCTGACGACGACTCTGCTCGCTGCCCGTGAAGATGGGCCGGAACCCAAGAGAACGGTACAGCTGCACTACCACGGGCCGCAGTTGGTCCCAGGTCTCGTGCTCCAGAACCGAGGCGATGACCTCTGGACTGGTGGGCCAGGGAGACGGCCTTTGCCGGCTGTTGGCCGCCTCCAGGGGCAGGCGGAATCGGACCAGACTCTCGCTCGTCCAAACCGGCGCCGAATCATCCTCTGCGGCTACTGCCTGCTCCTCCGACGAAGTAACGTCTGCTTCCAGTTGAAGCATATCCTCGCCCTGCTCCCTGTCACCGTCCGTGCAACCCGTGGCCACAACTATCCGCACTATGGCCCCGACGACCAGCATCTTAAAGAGCCATCGGCTTCCAACTGCGTTTATCGATTGCATATCGCTCCCCGCAGCGCCCAAGTGGTCAGAGGGACGCTTGTAGGCGATGGTAGCCCCTGGAGAGTCCATGAGCAAAAAAGCTGCTCGTCCCAGCGACGGTAGCACCTGAGATCATTTGGTATTCTTGAGGTGCAGAGCCGGGGTTCAGCACCCCGGCCCCGGAGGAGGGCTGGAAGCCTGTCGAACGCATTGGAGCGCCCGACAGGGTCCGATTCTTACTCGGGCTTGAAGTTGTACGGATATCGGATCTTGCACTCGCCGCCGATGGGTCTCGGGAACTGAACACCACGAATGACCTTCAAGGCACAATCCACAACATTCTTGTTGCCAAGGCCATCGTTCTCGACAGAAATCTCTGTCACTCTTCCAGCAGCGCCGATGGTGAACTTGTATACAACACGGCCCTTAAGATTTCCATTCTTCTGCAACTCAGGGTCGTAGCAGAACTTGATTGCGCCACGCTTGGCCATAATGCGCCGGTTGATCTCCTTCTCGTCGCAATGGACGTTCTGCTGAACCTCCTGAACCTTGACCTTGCCCGGCAGATACGGAATCTCAACCTCGGGGAAGAGCACAACGATGTTGGTGGGGCAATACTCGGGACCAGCCTTCTCATCGCACTCGTAGCCCGGGAACGCCTTGGCAAGATCCTTCACAGGAGAGCCGGGGAGGTGCGTGAGAATGTCGGCAACCTTCACCACAAGCCCTGCATCGGCCTTCTCGTGAGCCATCAAATAGAACACGTTACCGTTGTCCCACTTGCGCTGCATCGTCCTGGCAATGCCCGCCACCTTCTCCTCGAAGTCCTTCTCACCTTCGCTGGTGTAGGACATGAAGAGGTTCCAGATGTCGTCGGGATTCCTCGGGTCGTAGATTGAGCGGAACTTGCCCGGCCATTTGCTGTTTCGCTTGTTGGGGCTGCGCTTAGCCGTCATCTTGCTGCGTGACGAGCTGGTTGCCGGCGGGTAGAAGTTAATCTGGTTATCACTGGTCACGTAAACAAGAACCGGGCGCTTATAGGTTGTATCCAATACGGATTCATCAAGATACTTCTCGGTATAGTACACTGTGGGAACGGTGCTTCCGCATCCAGTTGCCTTCACAAGTCGCATGTCCTTGAAGTCGGCGTGGTACCAAGAGTCCAGCACCTTCTTCATGAGCAGCACCGGAGCCTTGTGGTCCACTGCGTAGAGCAGGGCCTTGCCCACTGTGTCAGCGAAGTTTTCCCAGGTAGCACGCTCGGAGTTGATGACCTTCTTCTCCTTGAGCAACTGGTAGGCGCCTCCTTCCAGTGTCTCAGCAGCGGAGGCCAGCTCTTTGGCGGCGGTGACGAGAGAAGGTACTGAGTAGTCGGGCTTGTCGAACTTCACGCCCTTGACCACAACATCCTCGACATAGGCGTTGAAGAAGTCCAGGTACGGTACCTTCTTCTCCTTGAGTCCCTTCTCCTTCTCTGCCACCTCGGCCTTGATGGCCTCAAGGTTGCCGACGTTCTTTCCGGGCCAGCCGAATCCCGTAGCCTTCTCGATGAAGGCCATAGGAAGCTGATCCGCCTGAGCCACGGGACGCAGGAGGGAGGAGACACTGGTCTCGTCAGTGACAACCACATCCAGGGGCATGTAGGAGAAGGCCGGTGAAGTGGGCTTAAGGTCTGAACGAAGCACCAGGGAATCCTTCATGGCCTCCCATTTGTCCTTGGGGAAGCCCCGCAAAGGCGGAAAGAGGGCCACGTTGGCACGCAGCAGCGAGCGGGTCTCAGCGGCCAGAGCGTTAAGCTCCTCAACCATGAAGCCAGCCCCCTCTGTGGCCGCACTCTTCTCGAGGACCAGAGCGTGGATTCTCATGACCAGAGCATTGACCGGGGTCAGCAGAGCCGCTTCCTCAGCAGGAATGCCAAAGAGGCTGTGGCACTTGGGTCCTACCACCTCCACGGCCGGCGTCCCCGTCTCCATGGCGGCCTTGGCCTCGGGACACACTATTCCGACGTTCGAGGGAGAGTACACTACCTGGCGGCGAAACTCCGGGCGTACAAAACGGAACTGCCCGCACGCGGCACAAAGCAACTTGCCCATGCCGTCGGCAATCTCGAACCAGCGGTCCATTTCCGTTGCAGCGGAGCCCACCTTCAGAGCGTCACGCATCTTAAGTAGCATTAGGTACCGGGCCTCCAGGGCCACGGGGCTATCTGCAGCAGCAAGGGCAAAAAGGGTGTTGGGGTCGGCTCCGATCATGGCAACTGTGGCCGGGAAAACCACGGCGGCCTGCTCGGCCTTGGGCTCTTCAGCCTTGGGCTCTTCGGCCTTGGGCTCTTCGGCCTTGGGCTCTTCAGCCTTGGGCTCTTCAGCCTTGGGCTCTTCGGCCTTGGGCTGTTCAGCCTGGGCGGCGCCAGCGGCATCGGACTTGACCTCCTCCTCATGGTCGACTTCTTCAACTGCGGGGATGGGCTTCTCAGAGGAGAGCCACTCTTTGGGCATCTCTAGCTTGGCGCCGGAGACCTTACCAGCGGACTCAAGAATATCGTCTGCCTGCCACGCCAGCAGGGAGGCATAGCCCATGAGGGCATCCTTCTCCGCTCCCTGGAGTTCAGCGGCCTGTTTCTGCATATCCGCTGCCAGACCACGCATATACTGGCTCCAGAGTTCCGGGGTGGCCTGGGCATCCGCTGCCAGCTTGCCATCGTAGGACATGATCTTCTCATCCATATCCACGATTTTGCCAGAACAGCCCATCAATAGACCAGAGACCCTCAGCTTGGCAGAGAGCACCTTGGCTTTGGCAGCTTCCGGGGCCTGGGGATTCTTGTTCTGCCATTCCTGCAGCGCTTTGAGCGAGTCAACCATCTTAACCGAATCCAGACCTGCGGCAGATGCCACGGTCTCTATTGCCTGCAACTCTTCAGCGGGGCTCTTCTGTGCCGGCTGCTCGGGCTTCTTCTCAACCTGGGCCTCGGCCGGTTTCTGCTCCACAGGCTTAGCCTCGGGCTTCGTTTCACCGGGCTTGGGATCCTGGGCCTCAGGTTTGGGTTCCTCGGCCTTGGGGTTCTGGGGGGCCGGCGGTTGGTCCTTCTTGACTTCCTTCTGCTGAGCTGCGGGCGCAGGCTCAGATTTCTCCTTGCAGGATGCCGCCAGGAAAAGCCCGGCCACCGCTACAACAAACCACATCCGTCTCATAGATTCCCTCCTTGGACATTCCGAATCATGCCTCTGGCCACTACGCAAAAAACCAGCTAACCAATAGACCATCCGGCGCACCGTGTCAAACTGCGTCTGCGGCTTATCACTTCCGGTCAAGCGCCTGGCGCACTCCTACACGCAGTTCGCGGACAGAGAAAGGCTTCTGAAGAAACTGGACATCACCGTGGGCCACCCCATGCTGAGTGACCACGTCGGAGGCATATCCCGACATCAACAGGCACCGGATATCGGGCCGCTGCCGGGCAATCTCCCGGGCAAGCCCCGGGCCGTTCATCTCGGGCAGAACCACGTCGGTCAGCAACAGATGAATCGTGCCGGGATGGGACCTCGCCATCTCTATCGCCTGGGAAGGGGTTCTCGCTGCCAAGATCGAGTAGCCGCACTGCTCCAAAGTGCGAGCCACTACCCCAAGCACAGATGGCTCGTCGTCCACGATCAACACGGTCTCAGAGCCGCCATTGCCGGCGGGCACCACCACCGAGGCTCGCCTCGACTCGTTGTCCGGCTCATGCATGGGCAAGAAGATGCTGAATCGGGTGCCCTTGCCCAGCTGGCTCGAAACATCGATGAATCCCCCGTTCTGTTTTACCACCCCGTACACCGTGGAGAGCCCCAACCCCGTTCCTTTGCCTACCTCCTTGGTAGTGAAGAAGGGCTCGAAGATCTCAGAAAGCAACTCCGCTGGAATGCCGGCCCCCGAATCCTCCACCGAGAGGCAGACGAAACTCCCGGGCAGGGCTCCGCTGTTCTGGCGCACATAGTCCGCATCGAGGTTCACCCCCTGGGTGGATACGGTGACAGACCCCGAACCAGCGATGGCATCCCTGGCATTCACGCAGAGGTTGGCCAAAATCTGGTCTAACTGCGACGGATCCATGCGCACCATCCCAACTGAGTCTCCGGGCATCCACTCCAGGCTCACTTCCTCACCCAAAAGCCGCTTGAGAATCTTGAGCATGCCTCGCACCGCCTCGTTGACATCCAACGACTCGGGCTTGGCTGGCTGGCGGCGGGCGAATGCCAACAGTTGCCTCGTCAAGTCCGCCGATCGCATGGCCGCCTTCTCAACCTCCCTGAGCGGCTCCTCAACCTCGGGCATGCCTTGAGCCTTCACCATCGCAAGCTCCGTGAAGCCCATTATGGCCGCCAGCATGTTGTTGAAGTCGTGTGCTACGCCACCCGCAAGACGCCCCACCGACTCCATCTTCTGTGCCACGCGTAGCTGCTCCTCCAGGAGGCGCCGTTCGGTGATGTCGTGAATGACCGAGTAGAGCAACCCCTTCTCACCAAATGGCACGGCGCCCGAGTAGACCTCCACGTCCCTGATTGAACCGTCGGCCCGTCGGTGGCGAAACTCGAAGTGCAACTGCTGACCGCTGCGAACCTTCTCCACCTCCAGGCGGACCTGCTCAGGGCTCAGGGTATTAATCTGGTCGATCCGCATTGTTTTAAGCTGCTCAACACTCCACCCATAGAAACGACTGGCAGCAATATTGGCATCCACAATCATAGTAGTCGATGGATCTATAAGCAATTTAACAACAGAATGGTATCGGAACAGGTGCTGAAACCGCTCCTCTCCCTCGGTGACCTTTTCGTGGGCCTGCTGAAGTCCCTTGGTCCTTGCACGCAGTCTTCGCCTCAATACGAATATTGCCAGCAGCGCCGCCAGAAGCGAGCCCCCCACACCCAGCAGCACCGAGGCCCAAAACCGCCCCAGCGCCTCCGTCCTGGGCCTCTCCATCCATTTGGCCAGTTCACGGTAGTAGGGAGACCCCACCTCACCCTTCATCCGCCTCAGGTTACGGTCCACAGCCTCCAGAAGATCGCCGTTCTTGCCGGCTGCGGCAGCGAAGTAGAGCGAAGCAGAGTTGAATACCAGGGCCGTCTTGTGCAACCCATACTCTTCATAGTAGTAATCGCCGTTCAGACTGTTCGACATGACTGCATCGGCCTCACCTGCAACCACAGCCATGAAGGCCTCTTCAAGGGAATCGAATTCCATAATCGAGACATCGTAGCCCAGCCCCGCGACCATCCGGGTCAAAACACTTAGCTGGATGGACCCGCGCAGGGTCGATACCCTCCTGCCAGCGAGATCCGAGAGTTGCTCTAATTCAACCTCTTCCCCGGCGTAGAGTTGCGACCAACTGTTGAGCACCTCCTCACGGTGAAAGTCGAACATGGCAGTTCGTTCAGGAGAGATTGCGACGTCGGGCATCAAGTCAATCTCACCATTTCTCAACAATTCTAGACACTCCGACCAACAGCATGGCACCCAGGATAGCTGCCAACCCTCGGACTCGGCAATGGCCCTGGCAACACCGGCGAAGAGCCCGTCGGGAGCGCCGTCGGGTCCTACGAAGAGCTTGGGCTTGTTCTCATACAACCCCATTCGAACCAGACGCCCCTCACCGGCCTGCCCTTGAGCAGTGGCCGACAACGGCAGCGCTGCCCAGACCAGACAGGTCAGAAGCAGACGAATAGTTGAATTTGCTGCGCTGTACCTCATGGCCCGCTCCAGCCCGGCAGATGGGCTACCCATTGCAGCGACCGCCACCACACAGCGCCAGAGGCGCCCATATCAGCGCAGTGCAACAAGTCCTTTGCCAACCCTCCTGGTGTAGCTGAACCAGACACTGTCCCCTCCATCAGAAGTGGCGCTGGCAACGCACCCAATATCATTTCTTCGCCAAGCTGAGAGCGAGTCTACACACCGGGATTGAAAATTCAAGGGCGGAATAAGGCCCCCTTCGACCGAAATTGCGGGTTACTGTCAGATAGAACCGGCCATTTCCGCTGAATACAGATCATCTACAGTGATAAAACGCAGCAGGTTTATCGCAGCCAGCGGCCAGGAAAGGCAGCGAAGGCAATAAGATAGATGCCCATTACTGTGAAGAAGACTGTGCCGAACCCCCAATGCATGGAGATGACCTGAGCCGCAACAACGCCAACCACAGACACAGCCCCGTTGATTGCCCAGCCAAACCCAGCAGCCGACCCCTGCCCAGCATGATTGGCCGCCATCATTCCCAGCGGGAAGGGCATTCCCATAAAGAAAGCGACGGGGCCGACCAGCAGTATGGCCAGGGCTATCTTCACCGTCTCTGGATATGAAATAGTGGCCATAAGAATTGGGGCCAAACCGAATCTGTAGAGCACCAACAGCCCACACGTTGAGAGTATTGCCACAGCTATGCCACGCTTCAAGTTACCCTGAAACCGCTCAGAGAAGAAGCTGCCAAGCCCCGAAAAAACAAGCATACCAGTAAGCACTACCGCTGCAGCGTAGGCCGGGGCTGCCACATAATGAGTCAATTTCTGAATAAGCACCATCTCCACAAACATGTAGCCAACACCAAGACACGCAAAATATAGCATTGTGGGAATCTTCCCCCGCGCCGGAAGACTCCGTCTGGTAAGGAAATAGGCAAGAAGCACCACCAGCAGCGAGAACATCGCCGCCTGAGCCAGGGTAATCAGGGCCAGAGGCTGCGACCACAGATCCGGGGTTATCTCATTCACCCACTGTTCCGGGTTGTATGCGGACTCCCTGATATAATCGAATGTACCATCCTTGATCATTGCTGAGAAGTATGGTCTATCATCGTATGTTGGACTGATGTCATACGGATAGGCATCAATGTAGGATGCACCCCTATCGTCATCCTGGAAGATGGCCACAAGCAGGTCGAAGAAGGGGTCCTGGGCCTGCTCCTCGGAATCGAAATCCGAAAGGTCTATACCCTGCTCCCGCTCCAGCGCCTCCCAATGTGCTGCCTCTTCTGCCGCTTCTTCTTCCATGGCCGCACGGGTCTTCCCGGGGAAGAATGAGGCGTTGAACTGGCGCATGTCCGCTTCCATGACCATCTCCCCCACCTGCTCCTCGGTGAAGGGGGTATCCTTCAGAAGGGCCATGCCGTGGAAGGCCCCCCGAATGAACATCATCGAGTGAGAGAGCGGCTCCCTGTCGTACCGCTCCATGGCCGCTTCCACCAGGGCGGGAAGAGTTCTGAGGGACGATCTCGGCGGCTCCTCAACAGGAGTCATAGAAACCAGGAGACCGTCAGGAGCAAGAGCGCCAAGAAAGTCTCTGAAGGCCTCCACAGTGTACAAATAGTTCTCCGAATGGGACTTCGAACCCGCAAGGGAGAGCCCCGAAGCATCGAAGAAGTTGAGAATGACCATATCGAACTGGCCCTTGTGCCGCCTGGCAACGTCACGGCCGTCGGCTACCTCCACAGTGACGTCAGGTCGGCTAAGCAGCCCCCCAGTCTGCTCTCCTCCCCAGTTGCGCACCATGTCGACCAGCACAGGGTCGATCTCCGCCACCGTCACGTGCGCCGCACCCATGTGGAAAGCCTGTCTAACCCCCTCGCCGCCGCCAAGACCTATGAGCAGCACCTTGGGTGACTGCCGCAACTTGAACGGCAAAGAGGAGAGCTGCCAGTCGATGAACTCGGTCTCATCCTCGTCCAGAACTCGAGCCAGCGACGAGATCTTGTTGCCATCCACGAAAATCCCCGCCTGTACCGGCGGCATGGCACTCATAGGCGAATTCATCGCCAACCCCGCTGCCGTCCGCTCCGAGGAGGACTCTATTACCTGGATGAACCCCAAAGGACCGTGTGCCTCATGAACCACCTTGGCATCGGTCACCGCACTGGTGTCCAACGCATAGGAGATCCCCTTGAACTCCCCGTACTCGATCTCCCCAACCTGGATGCCCACCAGAAGCCCAACCAGAGCCCCCACCGTGGCCAGCCCCATCCGGAAGAGTCGCCTGGATGCCCCACCACGCCAAGCCGAAGCAAACATCGCCGGCAAGAAAATCACAAGCACCAGCACAGGCAGCAGGCTGGGATGGATCGCGTAGAAGGCCCAAAGTGTGACCAGACCGCCTAGACCAGAACCCACAAGGTCTGCAAAATAGAGCTTTCCAACATTTTGCCCGGCATCCGTAAGTATGACACCAAGTATCATCGAACCCACAAAGAACGGCATCGAGAGGGTCGCATAAAACAGCGCTATAAATACCCATTGCCGACTATCTTGAATAATGTTTTGTGGCACAAAAGGAATAGCCTTAGTGATGAACAAGGCCACCATGACTACCACAGGGAAGAGCGCCGTCAGCCAGAACAACAGTGGATCCCGAAGCCTCTCCAGCTTGCCGGCCAGCTTCGCCACAACTATCCCACCCAGGCCGAAACCCAACAGAGCTATGCTCAAAATCATATAGCCGAAACTGGAGTAATTCTCTATCGCAAACAGGCGCATCCAGATAATTTCAAGGCTAAGTATTGCCATAGCACAAAAGAATATGGTAATTGAAAGGGAGATCATTCTCTCTCCTGTATTGCCGGGAAGTATCCTCCATAAGTAGGACCACTTGACCCGGTAGCGTTGCTAAGCCACCTCCGCACGGCGGCGGGCGGGCGGGCGGCAAGCTATCATATCGGCAGGGGGAATCAAGTTAAGGAGGCAGGAACGGGCAGGGGGAGTTACTTGCTCTCCACAGCGTTGAACTCCAGCTCCGACGCGATGAGGGCCAGACCGGCCATGGCCACGGCGCCAAGCTCAAGCTCCCTGGGATGAACCTCCTCCACAACGTCGTTAGCAGAATGGTGAAGGTCCATGTAGCGCTGAGAGTCGGGCACAAACCCCATGCACAAAGCCCCAATCTCCTCCAGATGCCGAACATCCACCCCTGACCCACCTTTGACAAACCAGTCGATCCCGGCACCTTTGAGTATTGGAACGTACCGATTCCACTGCTCCACCACCTCGGGCGGCGCGTTCATGGAGAAACCCCTGGGCGTGAAGCCACCGCGGTCCGACTCTACGGCCAGAAGATGACGTTCACTCATTCGGGCAGCAGACCTGGCATAGTCAATTCCCCCCGTGCCCCCAAACTCCTCGTTCATGTAGAGCACAGCCCTGATGGTCCTGCGAGGCTTGACTCCGCTTGCTGCGATGAGCTTGAGCGCCTCAATTGACTGGGCGCATCCGGCAGCATCATCATGCGCCCCGGGTCCAAGGTCCCAAGAGTCCAGATGGGCACCGATCACGATGACTTCGTTCGGCTTCTCCCAGCCCGTGATCTCGCCGGTAACGTTGAAGGACTCTACATCGGGCCCCTGGGAGCAGTGCAGCTGCATGTGGGCTTGAACTCTGCTCCCTGAAGCAAGCAGCTTCCGCAACCGGTCCGCGGACTGGTAGCCCAGCGCTGCCGCAGGAATCTTGGGAACATCTGCCTTGTAGGCCAGCATACCCGTGTGTGGATTGTCATCCCTTCGAGTGGTGATGGAGCGGGTCAACAGTCCCACTGCACCGTGCCGTGCAGCCTCGGAAGCGCCATGAACCCTCGCCTTGGCCAGTGCAGAGTATACTCCAAAGGACTCCAGGAGGCCCAGAGGCACCGGGGGGTCAAGAAAGACCACTCGCCCCTTAACCTCTGCCGATCGCTCAGCAATCTCGTCGAGGCTGCCAACAAGGACTACCTCAGCCCTGAGGCCCCCATCGCCCGTTGCAACGCTTCCACCAATAGCCGCAAGCCTGAACCCATCGTGTGCCATGACCTGGCCGGCCTCGCCCGCTGTTACCGTGAGCGTCTCAGGTTTACCCCTGCTCCAGGAAGGAACCATGGTGGGTTCAAGCCTGACGTTGCTGAATCCCAGTTCGGCCATTCTCTTGTGAACGTAGTCTACGGCCGCGGCAGCACCAGCGCTGCCGGAGAGCCTATGCGGAGCAGCGGCCAGTATGCCCCTGAGCTCTACCATCGCCCCCTCCCCGGTCAGCCCCAGGGTTCTCATGGCGTCTACGGCGCTAATCAATCTGGCACCTCCGTCACCTCCGCCGCCTTGCGGATGGACGTCAGAGGCCGTCAGAAGAAAATAGATGGGTAAGAGCGTGCACACCAGGAAGCGACACACGAACCCTGATCGAGTCTGTATACGGAGACTTCTCATAAACGGAGAGAGTGCAGTGAAGAGGGAATCAGTTGGCAGACTGCCGCTTCCACTTCTTCTTGGAGGTGCGCACCGTGAGCAGCGTGTTGCGGGCGCCAGGAACCGAGCCGCGAACCAGGATAAGGTTCTCCTCGGGGATGACCCGCACCACAACCAGGTTCTCCTGGCTGATCTGAGTGTTGCCGTACTGCCCGGGCATCTTCTTGCCGGGGATAATTCGGCTCGGCCAGGTGGAGCAGCCCACTGAACCACCGTGACGCTCGTACTTGTGCGTACCGTGGCTGTGATTCTTACCGGCGAACCCATGGCGCTTCATAACGCCCGAGAACCCGCGGCCCTTCATCTTGCCCATGACGGTGACGACGTCGCCAGCCTCGAAGACCGAGGCGTCGATCTGAGAGCCCACTTCGTAGTCGGGCATCTGCTCATCGTTCATGCGAATCTCTCGGATGTACTTCATGGGCTCGGCACCAAGCTTCTTGAAGTAGCCGATCTCCGGCTTCACCAGGGTCTTCTCCCGGGTGGCTTCAAAGCCAAGCTTGATTGCGGTGTAGCCATCCTTGCCCGCAGCGCTCTTCTTCTCGAGCACCACGCACGGTCCGGCCTTAATCACCGACACGGGGACAACTTCACCCGAGTCAGCGAATATCTGAGTCATTCCAACCTTCTTGCCCAAAATCGCTCTAACCTTCATAGCCAACTCCCAACACAGCGTTCGCACCCCACGACGCGAGGTGGCGGCGTTCTACCAGACATCGTCAACGTGGTCAACAGGTTTTTGGCCTCTAAGGGCCCCGCTGCCTCCGCAGCTATGCATGGCACAGGCTCTGTCAGCCAGGCCACAAGGCCCTGCGAAACTATTGGCAGGGGTGCTGACAGGCTTCCAACTGCACATCGGCCTTCACATATCCGTCCTTGGGCACCTCAACTTCCAGCTCTCCCTGGGCAGTGCGCTTGTCCGTCGAAGAAATCCCAAAGAGATTGATTCGGATAGTGCCGGGCACCAGCCCCCAGAAGACCATGTAGCCCTCCTCGAAGCGCACCATGTTCGCTTCCAACTCCGCCGTCTCCGTCTTGTCCAGCGGCACCGAGCCCGGATCGCAGTAGAACTCCAGAGTTCTCACCACATCCTCGCCCCGCCACAACGTTGCCTCAACGCGGTATATGTCATTCCCTGAACAGGGCTTGGCAGTTGGAAGTATCCACATCAGCATCAACTCGCCCTTCTTCACGGCAAGCTGAATAGCACTGGTCTCCACCGGGGCAGCACCCTCCTTGACCCTCACGCCCGAAAGACGCCCCTCGAATGTCCCTTTGCTGTTCTCATCCAGCCCCACCAGCACGATGTCGTATACACCCTCGGGAACCTCCTCAAGGACCAAGCTGCCCTTGGCGCAAGACCCCGACTCGCTGATGACCGTGACGCCGCTCTGCTTGAGCTCTACCCTTACATTAACGATTCCGGCCGTGCTGCACTTGGTCCCCTGGACCTCCCACTTCACTACGAGAGAGTTAAAGCCCGCCGCATCCTCGGCGCATCCAGAACCAAGAGCCAGCATCGTGGTCAACACGAAAAACTTGAGAGCTGTCCTCATTCCTTGCCTCCATGGGGTCTTGCCAGGCCCCAAAACGTTCCGCATATGGTGTGGCCCCCCCGATGGCCCCCCAAACAGGAGCCGTGGTCACCGCTTGGTGGCGGTGCCCACGCTCCATGGAGCATGGCCAAAAGGGCAGAACCCCCAGCACTGAGTCGCTTCGCCGGACCTGCCGTTGGGGGCGCACCAGACGCACCTTACGTGCGATCATTCCGGGAAAATTGACCCCTTCGGCAACCGGGGTAGGATCATAGCGAGGGAGGCCTCATGCGTCAACGAAACAAAGTCAGATCATCGTACGATCTCAGATGGGCCGCAGCGCCGGCAGTTGCCGCTCTGGCCATACTCCTCCTGCATACATCCTGCGGAACCTCCCTGCAGCGCAGCCACCGTGGCTATTACTTCAACCACCCGCTCCTCAATGAATCATGGCGCCCGGCACAGTTTCAGACCACTAAGAACTCCTCAGATAATCGAACCGCAAGCGCCAAGTCCAGCCCCCGAAACCCGGGGAAGCGCAAAGGCAACCTCCCCCCCTTGGAGGCATCTCCCCAGCAGCCCCTGAGGGGAGCCGTCGATGAGGTGGCGCGCGCCGAAATGGTCGCCGCCGCTGCCCGCCTTGTGGGCATAAAGAACTCCTTCACCCACGACTCTTTCCTCCGCCACGTCCTCGTCGTCAACAACATGGTCACACACAAGGTCGAAGCCCAGGGAATGGTCAAGGCCCTCTACAAACCTGGCTCATCCCCCACTCCCGCTCCCTCCCCGGGCGATATCCTCTTCCTCGGTGAAGGCGCCCCCGAAATGGCCGTTGTGGTCGAATCCGTAGATGACATGGGAACCGTTACTTTCATCGGCGTCCTCGGCGAAGAGGTGGGCCGTGGCCTGCTCAACCCCAAGAGACCCACAGAGCGCAAAGACGCAGCGTCAGGAAAGGCCCTCAACACGACGCTCACGGGCAGTAAGCTGGCTGGTGAATGCCTCCTTGCCGTCTTTGGAAACACCTCGGAGACACGCCCGGCCAACTGACGGGCCTGGACAACGAACGAGTGCGCCCTATAATCTCGCCCCAGATCCCGTACGGAGACCGATATGAGATGTCCTGGATGTGGGTGGGAACAGCCGATGGCCGAGGCCTGTGTGGTCTGCGGCACACGACTGGTCGAGAGAGGGACAACGGCCGCTGAGGCCCGACGGCAAGCGCTTCGCCAGTCTATTGCACCGGAAAAGAAGTTCTCCAATATGCGAGAGTTCCTGGAACTGAGATGCGGTGGCCCCCTCCTGGCCGCCAGAGCACTGGTCGGCGCTTCCGCTGCCTCCCTGGGAACCTACCTTCTGGTGCTCCAGGACGATGTGATCCTGGAGCCGGGATCTACGATGGTTCTTATTGCTTACATTTTTGTTGGACTCTTCTGGACGATAACATCTCTCTTAGAAATATCTATGCGGCAGTTCCTATTGGAGATGCTTGCCTTCCTCATCGTTACCGTGGGACTTCGAGTGACAATCCCAGAGGCCTTCGATAGAGAGAACTTCGCCAGCCGGAAAGCCTCAGTAGCTAGGACGGGCAAGGGCAGCGCTGATCGAAAAGCCACCGGAGGCAACTCCCACGAGGATGCCGCATTGCCGGCGTCCGCCCCTCTTGCCGCCTTCCTCGACGAGGCAACTGAGGCCGCTTCAGAGGCAAGGGAACTCGCAGTGGATGGGGTCACAGCCCAGGAGTGGATGCAGTGGCGCTCCACCGCTGAGCACATCAGAACCCTTCGCTCCTCCCTTGGCACCGAATTCTCCCCTATTACCGACCCCGTTATGCGACAGCTGGCAACTCTGGAACGAGCCCTGGAGACCGCAACTGGCCAAGACGGAGCGGCCCAAACGACAGCAGTAGATAGGGCAGCGGATGCCCTGGAAGCTGAGGCAACGAAGTAGTCCATCCCACCCTCCGGCACGACCTACCCCGTCAACGGTCAGGTCTACTGAACTCAAGTGTTCTTCCTTGCCGTTCCCGCCCCCTGGACGACTCCCGCCAAAACGAAGCTATCCCCTTCAGGGTCGCAGATCCGGTGCCGGGGAGTTGGACGTCCAGCGTGCGCTTTCGTGGCCGTAGTCCCGCTGAGGACGGGTTGACAGCTTGCCCCGCCGAAGCCTTGGCGAAGGAGGGTCGCCGACCGGTCCAGCAGCGTGACTGAGTCTGTTTGCTCTCCGGTTCGGGAACCGCCCCCCCCCTTCCGCTCTTCCGCTTATGGCTTTGCCCGTCAACCAAAAGCAGGTATGCTCCGGGCCAGTTGACCTTGCTTGGTGAGGCCCATGATGATGAAGACCTCTTTTGCGTTGCTGGCCATTGTACTTCTCCCCCTCTTGGGCTGTGGCTCGGCCGGCACCTCTATCCAGGATGACGCCACGGAAGATACAGCGGCGAAAAGCTGCACCTTCTGGAGCGACTGCGAGGATGGCAATCCATGCACATCCCATGACTGCATCGAGGGCAAGTGTGTCACCAAGGTCAGAGTGGGTCGAAGCTGCGACGACGAGAACGTCTGCACCGTGGACGACCAATGCCGGGAGGATGGAACGTGCCTGGGCGACAGCGAGGGCGCCTGCATCCCCCAGTCCCAGTGCGTCATCGCAACTTGCGACCCTGAGGTGGGCTGCATCTATACCGACGCCGATGAGACAGTGGAGTGCTCCGACGACAACGGCTGCACGTTGGATGACTATTGTTCTCAAGGTGAGTGCATCAGCGGCGAGCCCGCCCAGTGTCAAGACGAGGTACCCACTGATTGCCTCATCCCGAGATGCGAGCCCTCCACAGGAGAGTGCGTAGACGACTACGAACTTGAAGGCACAGCCTGCGACGACAACAACCCCTGCACCCTTGACGACCTCTGTGACGCTAAGGGAATCTGTTACGCACCCACCATCAAGGAGTGTACCACAACCCTTACATGCAAGCGGGCCTGGTGCAATGAGCAAGCAGCGAGCGAGCAAGATGCCTGTGTCGTGGATTGGCTGGAGGCCGGTTCGAAGTGTGACGACCTCGATGTTTGCACCATGCTCGACACATGCGTCGAGGCGGGCCAGGAGATGGCCTGCGTGGGCGAGCCCGTTGAGTGCACCACCCCCAACCCCTGCCAGGCCGGCACCTGCGTCCAGGGCACCGGCTGCGTCTGGGAGAACATCAATGAGGGCCTGCCCTGCCTGGACAAGCCCAGGCACTTCTGTGTCGAGGGTGAGTGCTACTGCGAACCAATCTGCGACGGGCTGCAGTGCGGGCCCGACTCCTGCGGCGCGGTGTGCGGAACGTGCGGGCAAGACTCTGCCTGCTTCAAAGGCGAGTGCCTGGAGCCGGGGCTCCAGTGCGTCGATGGCAACGACGAACCTTGGGACGGTTGCTTCGACGGCCAGATCACCGAATTCCGGGTTGAACCAGACACCCTCACCGGCGGCCGCTCACCTGAGATAGTCGCTATGCCCGACGGCAGTTACTTCGTCATATGGCGCACCGCCGACGGCGCTGCAGTCTACATGCGCCGCTTCACCTCGGAGGGAACCCCCCAGGGAGAACCCTTGCAGGTCAACAACTCGCTCAAAGGTTTCATCGAAAGACCAAGGGCCGCCCTTCTGCAGAACGGCGGCATCGCCGTTGTCTGGAGTGACATGAACGGCGAGCGGAACCGAGTCTATGCCCGGGTGCTGGGCCCCAACGCCTCGTGGGAGGGCGGGCAGTTCGAGGCATCCTCAGGCACGGGCCACCAGCAGCAGGGGGCTGTGGCCGCTACCACGGACGGCAACTTCGTCGTCGTCTGGAGCCGGGTCGTACCGCTCTCCAGCGATACCGAGGTCCGCATGAGACGCTTCGTCCCCCAGGGCAACCCAATCTCCGATGCAGTGGTGCTGGATACCTTCTCCTCAAGCGGCTTTAGACCACGGGTCGCAGGCCTCGCTGGCGGAGGCTTCGTCGTCGTCTGGGAACAGGTTCTCTCCATGGGCGGCGGTGCCATGCCCGAAGGACCCTACACATCCGCTTATGGGCGCGTCTTCGACTGGAACGCATCACCCGTGGGCGAGACCTTCAACGGCTGGAACGGAAAGGTCTTCGGCTCGGCCTACCCCGTCGCCGTCACCTTCGAGAACGGCTTCACCCTCTTCTGGAACGCCTCGCCCTACGACGCCTTCGGGAACATGTCCATCCAGGGAAGATCGTTCAACTGGGAGGGGGTCGCCTCCGCTGGATTCTTCTTCGCCAGCAACAACGACGATACCTCGTGCAAGCGTTCCTCCGTCGCTGTAGGCAGCAGCGTCGCCATGGTAGCCTGGGATGAGGGCGAGGATCTCGTCGCCAGACTCTTCTCGCTGCCATCCTGGGCAACCCAGGGGCAACCCTTCCTGGTACCAACCATCTCCGACGGAATCCAGGAAGAGCCATCCGTAGCCCGACTGGCCAGTGGCGACTTCATCGTGGCCTGGAGCGGAGAACTCCCCGAGGCCGCAGGACGGGCTATCTTCGCTCAACGCTTTACTTCCGACGGCATCAGACAGTATAGGTAACTAGTCGAACCGACCTCGACCCTTCAGCACTAAAGCCATGCCACGTGCTCCAGGGCGATAAGGGCTCCAGTGCGGCGCTCTTGAAGGGTCCGGGGGGAAACCCCCTGGCCTCCCGTGTTTGGAAAGGGGTTGGCAGTGAGTTTCGTGTTTCCTCCAGGGCGGCGCACACTGGTTGCGCTCGTCGCATCACTTTTTGTCCCAGCAGGGGCTCTCTCTGCCCAAGAGCCCGAAGAGATAGAACTGCCCCAGGTCGTGATCCTTGGCCCTGCCACCCCCGGAGAGGAGCTGGACCTCGAAGCCGCACAGCGCAGGGGCGCCCACGGCATCGCTGATCTCATCAGCAGCTCAACAGCCGCAGGCTCAGTGTCAGGCTCTGAACGGGGGCAAACCTCGCTGCAGATTCGAGGCTTCGACCAGCGGCAGATTGCTTTGGAGCTTGACGGCGTGGAGCTGAACCTGCCCTACGACGGTGGCTTTGACGTGGGGCTGTTGGGCCTTGGTCTGTTGGAAGGAGCCACACTCATGGGCGGCTCTCAACCAGGTGCCAGCCAGAGCGGTGCCCTGGGCGGAGCCTTGCAGCTTCGGGGCTACAGCCCACCAGACAGCCCGGCCTTCCTGGCCCGCCTTACCGGGCAATGGCCCTGGGGGGCCGGCGCCCTGCTTCGTGGAGGCAGCACCATGGGCAACCTCGACTGGGGGGGTGGCCTGGAAACGGCCTGGCGAACCGCCACCCCAATGCCGGGAGCCCCCCCCAAAGGAATCTCAGACCGGGACGGCAATGGAGCCATCAGAGACAACAGTGACCTCCTCTCCCTTGCCGGCCGACTCCATCTGGCATACCACTGGAGCAGGAGGCAGAGAAGCTGGGCAATATGGCACGGCGTTCGAAGTGAAGCTGGCGCCCCCCCAGACCTGCGCAGCGTCAACCCCCGATACTGGCGCTGGACCGACAACTCGTTGGACATGGTGCAGGTGGGCCACTCCTCTCAGTGGCCCACAGGGTGGTCCACGAAGGTCTGGGCATACGCCCTCTACCCCAGGAACACCCTCAAGGCCTTCGACGACGATGGATACGACTCCCAGTTGGGAGCTTCTGCCTTCACCTCCACGTACAACGAGCGCCGGTTTGGCCTCCGAACTGTTGTGGCATGGAAACCCCAGTCGGCCTCGCCCTTCGCACCTGAGAAAGTGGAGGCAAGAGTCGGTTTTCGCCATGACCGACACTCCTCCCAAGGAACACCCGCCACAGACGGGCAGGAGCTGTGGGAAACAAGACTGGAGAGTCTTCTGGGCAGCAGCTTTGACCTGGGGGGAGGCTTCTCCATGGGCGGTGTCGCCGGCGGATTCTTCGTCTTCCCTGGGGCCGCTACCCAGGGCGGGAGCAACACCGCTGCCTTTACCCCAGGGCTTTGGACAAGGTGGGAAGGCGCTACGCTGGCCCTGGCCCTCAACGTATCTCGCAGAGTCCGATTCCCAACGCTCAAGGAGCGCTTCAGCGGACTAGAGCAGTTCATGGTGCCCAACCCCGGGTTGGCCCACGAGGTCGCCTGGAACGGCTCCATGGAACTGCGCTGGACCCCATCAGAAACCCTGGAGGCCGGCGCTGAACTCCACGCATCCCATGTCTCCGACCTCATCTTCTCCACTTCCGTTGGCAATGGCCAACTCATGCTCGATAACTCCAAAGAGGCCAGAATCGTCGGCACCGCAGCATGGATTCGCTCCTCCCCCTTTGCCTGGCTGGGGCTGTGGGCCAAAGGCGCCTGGCTCGACGCTCGATCCACCGTGGAACCCGGGTATCTCCCCAACAGACCCGCATGGCGGGGCCACCTGGGAACAGAAATCGAACCCCTTAAAGCCCTGAAAGTCGGTTCTCAAATCACGCTGGAAGGGCCCCAACACTACCAGGACCGCCAGACCCAGCTCTGGGGAACCCTGGGCCACTACGCCCTGCTGGATGCCTGGGCATCGTGGCATCACAAAGGCTGGGCATTCTTTCTGCAGGCAAGCAACCTCACCAACGCTTGGCATGAGCCCTCCTGGGGCTTTCCCGGCCCGGGCCGTTGGTTCCAATCGGGCGTTGAATACTCATTTTAGGAAGGAGTTGATAAATGACATTTTTTGCAAACAAAGACCTTGCTCAGACACTCACGGTAGCACTGGCAGTTGCTGTAGCCATCATCTCTTCGGGCTGCGCTCAGGAGAACGACTCCCCGGTGAACGGCCTGGCGGGCCGGCTGCTGGTCGTGGAGACGCTGCAGGGAGCCGTACAAGTTGACCTTGGCGACCTTGAGTTGGTCACCGTTGAGGGAAGCAGCGCCGTGAGGCTGGGCGATGTACTCAGGGCCGCCGGCGTTGAGCCATCGGACGACTCCACGGTAGCCGACCTGGTCTCGGCCGACGGGTTCCATCCAGGGATGAAGACCCCGTGCAGGGGACTGATTCCTATCAAGCTGGCGTTGCTGGACCAGGCGTACGTCACGGAGTTCACGGGCGAGACACTCTGGAAGGAGAGCCTCGACTACCCCGGGTGCATGCACGTCAACGGCCTTGCCTCACTGGTGCTGTTTGATGCGGCGGCCCCCGGAGTCTCGGTGAAAATTGGGGTTGGGGAGACGGCTCCACTTGTGGACCTTCGATTTCTGCCTGGCACCGATGAGGGCAACCTGGAGGTGAACCTCGGGGACATCGTGGGTTCGCTGGTCTCGTCGCCCTCGGAGTATCGATATGACATCGAAGGCAACGACGGCAAGAGGCCGGGGCGAGACGGAGGTGCGCAACTGCTCACTTGGGAAGATTTAGAGGAAGGAAGTGTGAAGCGAGAGAGCCTGGACGCCTCCTTCCCGAAGCTGGGCGAGGATAGTGTGTGGGCAGTGAGTGGGTTGGTGCGAATCGTGCCCACCCCCTTGGAGAACAAGGGCCGCAGCATCGAAGTGCGCTTTGGTGCCGGAAGCGAGAAGGTGGACCTGGGTGCGCTGGCCTCGGTTGAATTCGAGGGTCAGCAGTTGGCCAGGATCTCCGACGCCGTAGCAGCAGCGGGCGTTGAGAACCCCGAGTCGGCCACCTTCACTCTGATTTCGTCCGACGGCTTCGACCCCACGGTGGCCAAAGAGGCCGATCTACTGACCTGGACTCAACTTCTGGGCGGCTACGTTTCGCCCTCCACGGGGGACGCTTCCTGGGAGCCTGAACTGGCCATGGCGGGATACTGGCAGGTGCGTGAGGTCTCTGCGATCTCGGTTATCCGTTGATCATGTCGCTCTGAGTGCAACGGGGCCAACGCCTCCCAGGCTTCGCAGTCCCGGTGCCCCCTCCATGACGTTCTTGCACAGCAGGTCAGCATCGACAACCTTGACCCCGAAGACCATGGTGGCTCCCCTGCCCAGAAGCAGAGGGCTCACTGGAACCGTGGGACCCACAACGATGTTGGTAGCCCCGGAACCCAGTTCGAGCAGGCGCTCCAATGTGTGGTTGATGATCGAAGCACCCGTGATGACGTTGATGCTGCACGTGGGGAGAAGCTCCTCTTCCATGGTGTAGGGCAACTCACCTTCACGGGGGTCCATCTCGAAGCGGAGCAATTCCCCAACGTAGGGACGGAGGGAGAGCGTGAAGGGAAAGCGTCCCACCACTGAGCAGCGTTTTCCAGCTCCGTTGGCCATGACCCATTCCCTGATATCGACGGATTTCGAAGGTTGCCCCTGCTCCAGATCGCACATTAGCGACCGGAGAGCCGCCCAACCCACGCTGGCGTCCAGAGTGTTCTTCGATAGCACCCGCTGGGCCAGCTCCCACGCCGAACTGCCGGCCAACTTCCCCGCACCGGCCACCTCGCAGCGGAGGCCGTTCTGGTAGGTGTGGGCCATGCCAACGCCCAGACTCTCCACCACCGTCCAGTGCAAGCCCACGCAAACCCGCTTCACTTCAACGGAGCTCAAGAGGCCCGAGCCAAGCCGTTCTTCGACGTGTTGGAGGAACTCCTCAGCGAGGCTCATCAAGGACGATTCTCCGGATAGAAGCGATACGAGAGTATACGCCACAGCAGCTTGGCCGCCACCACTTCGCTGTGCTTCTGCCCTGCGATAGGCATCAGCTCCACTATGTCGGCGCCAACCAGGGTGGCGTTGCGGCATATGGCCCGCACTACATCCACGGTCTGGTCCCACGAGAGCCCGCCCGGCTCAGGGGTACCAACGCCGGGAACCAGGGATGGGTCAAGACCATCCATGTCCACCGTCAGGTATACGGGACCACGAAGGGCTTCCAACTGCTCCAAAACGTTGGAGAAGGGCCCAACGCCGGCGACATTGCGGCTTACCTTGTCGCCAAGTTCGGAGACAAAGGCCCACTCCTCCTCGCAGATGGCCCTGATGCCGATCTGGACCAGCTTGCTCACGTACGGAAGGCTCAAGCGCATGGCGCAGGCATGACTGTATGGCGTACCGAGGTACTGCGATCGAAGGTCAGAGTGGGCATCAATCTGAACCAGCGTAACTTTCTCGCCAAGGGCCTCGACCACACCCTGGACGCAGCCGGCCGTGATGGTGTGTTCGCCACCAAGAACCACGGGGAACTTACCGTCCTTCACCGTGCTGGCAACACTCTCCCGACACTTGTCGAGCACCTGCTGCGAGCTGAGGCCGTCAAGCTCCATGGGTGCCAGAGTCGCCACCCCCAACGTCCCAAGCTCAAGGCCCCGCTGTTCGTCAAAAGTCTCAATAATATCGCTGGCTTCAATTATGGCGGCCGGGGCCTGGTCGGTGCCGTGCAGCCCCGAAGTGTGCTTCTCAAAAGGCACCGGAATTACCACTACCCGTGCCGATGCGTACTCGTCAAGGCCGTCGGGCAGGAAGCCGAAGCCAGGGTTGAGCAAGCTGGGGTTCTCTCTCATGGATTCCTCCCGCCCGCTGCCTTTGAGCAGGCGCTTAGTTACCCTGGCACCCGCCCAGGCGTCTCCGCCCGAGCGTGAGCCGTCTCGAAAACGTGTAGTGGGGAAGGTCCGGGCCTACAGAACGAGCACCGCAGCAGCGATGACGGTGGTCCACTTGGCAGGCTTACCCTTCTCGTAGTAGCCGTGGGCCTCGGAAGAGACCGCAAAGGTTTCGACCATGAAATCGGCCATCTGGAAAAGCTGCTTTCGCTCATCCCAGTCGGCATCGGGGTCGAACTGCACACCCAGCGTCGATGCCAGCATGGAAGCTGACATATCCTGCGTGAACTCATCGGCCTCTTCGGCCGTGAGACCGAAGTCGTGATGCTCACTGATGTAGCCGTAGTGGTGCTCCTTGGGCTTGGCAATACCCACCGAAGCCGTAATCAGCCTCCGGGGCTCCGGCGTCGAGTTCCTGGAGAGCACACAGAAGGTGATCTGCCCGGGCTGCAACATGGCCAGCCCCTCTTCTCTGCTCACGAACTTGCAGTCCGGGGGCAGAATGCTCGACACTTCAACCAGATTCATGTGAGAGATCCCAGCGTCACGCAGCGCCAGTTCGAAAGACTCGAGCTCGTTGCGGTGCACCCCTTTTCCCTTGGTGAAGAACGCATATCGTGGAATGAACACAGCCAACCTCCGCAGTTTTCAGTCGGCGTGATTGTTCGCCGAGTGCTCTCAATGTCAAGGCAAAACCCGCCCCCTACCCCGACGGCCGGAACCATACCCCCGGCGTCCGTTGGAAAAGCGTGTAGAAAATTTGCATTCCCCCTTTGCCCACGTAGGATTCCACTTCGAAAGGGCCCTGCGGTCACCAGTTCCGCTGAAGTACGTTCCTTACTTCTTGCCTTGCACCCAAGGGCCCCCTTTTTTTACTTTTCATCACCAGATACTGTATCTACGAAAGCAATTGCCTCGGCTCGCACCAATACGGTCAAAAATGCACCAACCCTCTCATGGACGGGCTCTATTGCCTCTCCGAAGTGCTCTCGGGCCTTCGACGCTATCTCCTGAACCGTTCTCTCCCCATCCACAAGCTCCCAGACGTAACTGCCCAACTGGTCCAGGTGAACCACGGTATTGGGCCTTCCCCCAAAGAGCCAGGCCAGAAAGCGTCCCCAGCGACTCTGAGAGAACTTGGGAAGCAGCACCTCCCGCAACCCCTGTTCGCCAACCCTGCACTGGACCAGCCTCCTGGGAGTAAGGGTCATCAAGTCTGGCTGGGGGACGTGGCGTCTCTTTCCGAACAGGGCCATGTGGCTCACTCCTTCTTAGCAACTATCCGATTTCGTAGAGCTGCGTACCAGGCAGTGTAATCCCCGCTCTCTTCAGCAGTGAAGAGCGGTTGCAACACGGCTGGATCTCGCTTGCCCGACTTCACCATTCTGGCCAGGAAATGGCCCGCTGGCTTCTCTGGCAAGGGGTGAACCCACTGAAGCACGTCCAGACAGAGCTTGTGCCTCTCCAGCCGCACGGCCAGTTCCACAAACCTGAAGGCTGGATAGACCACATAGGCCCGTCCCCCTGGGGCAAGCAGGTATCGCATGGCCGAGAGCAGGTCGTCCATGGTGCACTCCACCTCGTGGCGAGCCACAGCATCCATGCGCACCTGGCTCACTATGCCGCCGCCAGAACGAAAATAGGGGGGGTTGCTCACCACGAAGTCGCTGCTTGCCGCGGTCAGGTGCTCTGATACCTTCCTAAGATCTCCGCTCATAGTCCGCACGCCGAGGCATTGATTCGCTGCCAGTGTTGCACTGCAAAAGGGGATGAACTCCTCCTGCAGTTCGAGGGCCACACCGGCTCTTTGGCCTCCCCTTGCCAGAAGCAGAGAAACCACCCCACAGCCAGCCCCAAGCTCGGTGAAGGTTCCACCCGAGGGCTCGTGGGCCAGAACGAAGTTGGCCAGAAGCAGCGAGTCAACGTTGAATCTGTAGCCCGTGTCGGGCTGATAGAGGGCCAGAGCCCCTTCCAGCAGTGATGATTGCGTCAGTTGAGCCATTACGCCCCGACCAGTCTCACAAGTCGGGCCAGGCTTGCAGCGGGCACGGCCCCCTCACGGATGATCTCCCATAGACCGTCTCGCCACTTGATGACCGTGGAAGGAAGACCTTTGGCCACATGCTCCATCCCCACGACACCATCAAGTCTGTCCAGCAACCCTTGAGATATCTCTTGGGCAGTGCTGGGAGGCGGCTGACCCGTCAAATTGGCAGAAGTCGAGACCAGAAACCCGCCAGCTTGCAAGGCCAGGAATGTGGCAACGGGGTTAGCAGAGACCCGCAGCCCAACTGTTCCATCTTCAGCGGCCATGGGGGCCAGGTAGGGGTCTTCAACGGGCACAGCAATGGTGAGGCCGCCTGGCCAGAACTCCCCTGCCAGCACCCTCATGCTCTCTCGCACCGGAACAGGCACCACGGAGACCGCACCTATGGTGCACGAGGCAAGCACCGGCATGGCCCTGGCCGATGCAATCCCCTTGCAGGCCAGCACCCTGGCTACAACTTCCTTGTCGATGGCCTTTCCGCCAATTCCCCAGACGGTCTCCGTGGGATAAGCGAGCACGGCCCCCGCATCCACCATCCGGCCTGCCTCGAGCAAGGTCAGTTCCCGCAACATTCCATGGCCTCCCTGATGACCCTCGGCAGGGCCTTGGCTACGTCCGATGCTGTAACGCTGTGCACTCCCAGCTCTTCGGCCAAGAGTTCACCGCACCGGGCGTGAAGAAAGACCCCCAACCTTGCAGCATCCCAAGCGTCAAGCCCAAAGGCCAACAGAGCCCCAAGCAGACCTGTCAACACATCCCCCGTCCCTGCCTTGGCCAGTGCCGGAGAACCCGCCAGCACCAGTGCACACCTGCCATCCGGAGCCGAAACGACGCTGGTAGCACCTTTGAGCACCACCACGGCGTTCAACCTCCTGGATGCTTCACGGGCTGCACCCACCCTATCGCGCTGGACCTCTTCCTTGGAGACGTGCAGCAGTCTGGCCATTTCTCCCGGGTGCGGAGTGAAGATCGTGGGGGCCTTCCGAGGCGAATACTCGTCCAGTCGGGACGATAACACCGTGATCGCATCCGCATCGGCGACCAACGGAAGGCTGGTCTCATTGAGCAGATACGAAACCACCTCCCATGCCTCCTGGCAGGTGCCCACTCCCGGCCCAACAGCTATGGCACTCTTGCCTCGAACCAGCGCTGCCAGATCCGACGCTGGATGGCTGTCCATATCCAGCCCTTCAACCATCAAATCCGGAATCTGGTTCTCCAGCGTAGCCCGCACTCCGGCGTGAGCGGCCACAGTCACAAGCCCGGCACCAGCCCGCAGCGCAGCGGTGCCACCCAGCAGTGCAGCACCAGACTTCCCCGGAGAACCCGCTACCAGCAGAAGATGCCCCATGCTGTTCTTGTGCGCATCGGCAGGCCGCTGGACATACAGCGGCACCTCCTCGAACGAGGTGATGAGATCCACCCCGGCATGTCGCTCCACCAGCCCTCGGGGAAGCCCAAGGCTCACCACATGCACATCGCCACAAGAAGAGGCCCCCGGGTACAAGAAGAGCCCAACTTTGGGCAAACCAAAAGTTACCGTCAGATGGGCGTTGAAGACCACCTCGCCCACATTGCCCGTGGCACTGTCAAGCCCGCTGGGAACATCCAGGGCTACCCGAATCACGTCGAGTTGGTTGGCCACCTCGATAAGTTCGGCTGCACGACCCTTGATACCCTCTTTGAACCCCGTTCCAAACAGACCGTCCACGATAACCCCGGCGGGACCAACCCGGAACATAAGCTCCTCGGTCTCTTCCTCTGCCTCGGGTACCACAACCTGCACCCCCGCTGCCAACGCCATCGCTGCCTGAGTCGCTGCATCGCCCTGAAGCTCTGAGGTGGGTCGCAAACTCACGGCGACCACGTCAGAGCCCCGGCTATGCAGGTGTCTTGCCAGCCCAAAACCATCGCCACCGTTGTTGCCCGGACCACAGAGCACAACGACCCTGTGAGCAGTCTCAATGGCAAGCTGAGCCACCATGACGTCGCAGGCCCCTCGGGCAGCGTTCTCCATGAGCAGCAGGCCGGGAATACCATAGGACTGTATGGCCTCAATATCTATATCCCTCATCGTCTGCGGCAATACGGCTTTCATACTTCCTCCAACTCAGATGGCCGCAAGCATCTCCTCCACGGCCTTCTCCATGCCGTGGATAATGGCCCTGGCAATAATGCTGTGACCAATGTTCAGCTCTTCCACCTCTGGAATCGCTGCCACGGGTCCAACATTCTGCAGGTCCAGACCATGTCCGGCCGCAACCTCAAGGCCGCGTCTGTTGGCATAACGTGCGGCATCCTCGAGGTGCGCCAGAAGGGCGATGCGGAGCAACTCACTGGAGGCGTTGGCGTAAGCCCCCGTGTGCAACTCCACAGCGTCGGCCCCCGCCTCTACGGAAGCGTCAATTTGTTCCCTCGACGGCTCAACAAAGAGGCTGACCGCTACTCCGGCCCTATGCAGCCGCTCGATGACCTCTTTGACCCTGGGCAGGTGTGCCACAACGTCGAGGCCCCCCTCGGTGGTCAGTTCCTCCCTCTTCTCGGGCACCAGAGTTGCCCGGTCGGGGGCTACCCTGCAGGCTATCACAACGACCTCCTCAGCCACGGCCATTTCCAGGTTGAGCTTGGTCTGCACCACTTGCTTCAGCAGCAGCAGATCCCGTTCCTGGATATGTCGCCGGTCTTCTCGAAGGTGAATGGTTATCTGGTGTGCCCCCATGCGCTCGGCAAGCAGTGCAGCAAAAATGGGGTCAGGGTAGCGGGTGCCCCTGGCCTGGCGAATAGTTGCAACATGGTCTACATTGACTCCAAGTCTCTTGAAAGCCATAGCGGTCCTCTAATTGAAAAGAATGGTCAGATCGGGAACTTACTTATCGCAGCACCCGGGAGGAGGCGGAGCGCCGTAGTCACACTCGCAGCAGACGTTCTCGCAAGGGTCCTTACAGCAGGCTTCGTAAACCTCGTCCGGAATGATCCCGTACTCGCAGTCACAGCAAACATCGTCACAGTTGACGGCATCCGGCGCCACATCCGATGCCACATCCTGAGGCACCACATCCACCTCCACCCCATATTCGGGCTGGCAGCAGGCTTGGTAAACATCGTCGGGCAGGACGCCATAGTCGCATTCGCAGCAGACATCGGCGCAGTTGATGGCATCGGGCTTGGTTGTATCTCCGGTGACGTCGGTGACGTTGTTGTCTGTATAGGTGTCAAATATTACGTCGGGCTCTATTCCGTATTCGGGCTGGCAGCAGCCATCGGGGAGCTGGTCCGCCGTGGTGATATCCTTTGCTGGCTTGCAGCATGCATCCCGGACTTCGTCAGGCAGCACCCCGTAGTCACACTCGCAGCAAACCTCCTCGCAGTTGATGGCGTCCGACGGCTTGTTGTCGATCATGTCGAAGTCGGGGATAGTGCCATATTCGGGGTCGCAGCAACTATCTACCCCGAGATCTTTGGCCACGTCGGAGACTACGTCCTTTTCAGGGGCCGGTCCATCCTTGTCGCATCCACCCAGCCCCATCGAGATCCAGAGTGCGGCAGCGGCCCCAACGGCCGAGCCTCGTACGGCTTCTCCAAGGCTGAAGTGATCCTCGTAGCGCCATGCGCAGTAGGGGTTGTCACTCATGTCGCCCACGGCAGAGGTCACGCATCGTGCCCCGCCCCGGCACACCTTGGCCTTGCTGCACTTTCGGCACTCTCCCGAGAGTTGGTCCAACTCAAAGTCACGGTTGTAGGCGAAAACTCCGGGGCGGTTCCAGAGTTCCAGCAGCGATGTTTCTCGGACATTGCCCTCAACGAAGGGATCCGCTTCGCCCACCTTGGCCTGCAAGGAGAGGCACCCCTTGATACCGCCGTTGGCCTCGATGCCGATGGCGTGCATTCCAGCCTGGCACCCCTGCCAACACTCGTTTCTCTGACGCCAGCCCCAACCTCGCAGCACCTTATCGTGGGGTCCGTAGTATCCGATGGAGTCGCCAATGGCCAAGGAGACACCGCCCTGGCTTTTCATCGTAGCAAGTCGCCGAACCAGTTCGGGCACCTGACGGGGCGCTATTACCCAATCCATGTGATCGCTGAGGCTTCCCATAGGTTTGCCAAGCTGCAGGCGCCACATGGTGGCACCGCTCTCCTGGACCAGGGCCTTTATCTGCTCCAGCACCGGGAAGTTCATTCTGTTGATGGTGGTCAGGACGGCTACCCTGACCCCCTCGTTGGTAAACTCCCGGATGGAGTTGAGGGTCTTCTCGTAGGTACCGGCGCCGCGGATGGAGTCGTGGACCTCCTTGGGGCCATCAACCGATATGCCCACGTTGGTCATTCCCGCCGCCTTGGCACGCCGGGCAATCTCCGAAGCAGAGCGGCCCGAGCCATAGACGCCGTTGGTCACCATGTTCACCAGCACGCCACGCTCTGTTGCGGCCTTGGCGATGATGTCCCAGTCTTCTCGCAGCGTCGGTTCGCCCCCGGAGAGGGTCAGCAGTTCGGTGCCCAGCACCGCAAGCTCGCCCACAACACGGAGAGCCTCAGTGGTAGAGAGCTCATCGGCCCTGGCCTTGCCCGCCCTGGAGCCACAATGCCCGCAGCGAAGATTGCACTCCAGAGTAACCTCCCAGACACAATTCCTGGGCCTCCAACCTTTGGCCTCAACCCGTCGCCGTGCTCGTTCATGAACCACCGGAGAATAAGATTCCATGGCCAACCTCCTGCGCCTGAAATGCCGTTCGAGACTACTCAATAGAGAGCGCATATGCAAGCAGCTCCGGAATGGGCTGATTCCGGAAAACGAAGCCCCTGCCCGGGGCCATCGCAGACCTTCAATGCGGGTGCAGGCATCGGGCCCCCGTTTCTCCAATCGGGGCTCTCAGGAAATCGTCACAACCTTGACACTTCTACCCCCCTGAGGTTAACGTTTGCCCCCATGCCGAGCCCCGCCGTCGGCCTGCTGCCTTCATTGCTTCTAACATGGGAAGGGTTTATAAATGTCAGAGAACAACGATAGCTCCAAACCTGTTGCCGAAGACAAGTCGTCGAACTTCATCCGAGAAATCGTAGCGGCCGATGTTGCTGCCGGGACCCACGGCGGTCGTGTGGCAACGAGGTTCCCGCCGGAGCCCAACGGTTATCTTCACATTGGACACGCCAAGAGCATCGTGCTCAACTTCGGCGTTGCCAAGGAGTTCGGGGGCACCACCAACTTGCGCTTCGACGACACGAATCCATCCAAAGAAGAGCAGGAGTACGTGGACTCCATTCGGGAGGATGTAGCCTGGCTGGGTGCCGACTGGCAGGGGCGAGAGTTCTACGCTTCGGACTACTTCGAGCAGCTTTACCAGTGGGCAGAGCATCTGATCAACTCCGGTAAGGCCTACGTATGCGACCTGACTCCCGAGGAGACACGAGAGTACCGAGGTAACTTCTACACCCCCGGCCGGGAGAGCCCCTACCGCAACAGGACCATCGACCAGAACCTGGACCTCTTCCGGCGAATGAGGGCAGGGGAGTTTGCAGATGGCAGCAAGACGCTCAAGGCCAAGATAGATATGGGCCACCCGAACATGAACATGCGGGACCCGGTGTTGTACCGGATCCTCCGGGCCCACCATCACCGCACGGGCGACAAGTGGTGCATCTACCCCATGTACGATTGGGCCCATGGTCAATCCGACGCCATCGAGGGAATAACCCACTCCATATGCACGCTGGAGTTCGAGATTCACCGCCCCCTATATGAGTGGTTCATCGACAACCTACCGGTTCCGCACCGGCCCAGGCAGTACGAGTTTGCGCGCCTCAACCTCACCTACACGGTGATGAGCAAGAGGCGCCTGCTGCAGTTGGTGAAGGAGAACTGGGTAGATGGGTGGGACGACCCGAGAATGCCCACGGTTTCGGGCATGCGACGCCGGGGCTTTCCCCCTGAAGCCATCCGAACCTTCTGCGAGCGAATCGGCGTCTCCAAGAACGAGCAGAACGTCGACGTCGCCCTTCTGGAGTACTTCGTCCGTGAGAGGCTCAACGAGATCGCCCCTCGATATATGGGTGTTCTCAACCCCCTCAAGGTGGTGCTGACAAACTACCCCGAGGGCCAGGTCGAGTGGTTCGACGCCCCCCTGGATCCCAACAGACCCGACGGCCCCACCAGAAGGGTCCCCTTCTCCCGAGAGCTGTACGTGGAACAGGACGACTTCAAGATGGAGGCCCCAAAGAAGTGGTTCCGCCTTGCCCCCGGCAAAGAGGTGCGCCTGCGTTACGCCTGCCTCATGACCTGCGACGAGGTAATCACCGATGAACAGGGCAACGTAACAGAGCTTCGCTGCACCTGGGACCCAAACTCCAGGGGTGGCAACGCCGTAGACGGACGCAAAGTGCAAGGCACCCTCCACTGGGTCTCCGCCCCCCACGCCGTAGACGCCGAAGTGCGCCTCTACGACAGGCTGTTCAAAGTGGAAAACCCCATGGCCGAGGAGAACTGGCTAGACGCCATAAACCCCGACAGCCTCAAGGTCCTTCAAGGCGCCAAGCTGGAGCCCGCCCTTGCCACTCTGGATCCCGGCGCAAGGGTGCAATTCGAGCGAATAGGCTACTTCTGCATCGACCCCAACTCCAAAGAAACCCTGGTCTTCAACCGCACCGCCACCCTAAAGGACTCCTGGGCCCGAA
>Ga0302238_1000659_pt1 | contig 33528 bp, 44 predicted proteins | sample AAG_UR_Asn_MG_FD_193527 | JGI IMG/M metagenome (GOLD analysis project Ga0302238, IMG submission 193527) | Enriched activated sludge microbial communities from anaerobic digester in WTTP, New Holstein, Wisconsin, United States - AAG_UR_Asn | ecosystem: Engineered > Bioreactor > Anaerobic >... | reverse complement strand
CCGATTTCGCCGCCGGTTTAGCCGCCGCTTTCACGGCCGGCTTAGCAGCCACTTTCTTTGCCGCGGGTTTCGCGGCCGGTTTGGCGGCAACCGCTTTTGCTGCCGGTTTAGCCGCCGCTTTCACGGCCGGCTTAGCAGCCACTTTCTTTGCCGCAAGTTTCGCCGCCGGCTTGGCAACAACCGATTTCGCCGCCGGTTTAGCCGCCGCTTTCACGGCCGGCTTAGCAGCCACTTTCTTTGCCGCGGGTTTCGCGGCCGGTTTGGCGGCAACCGCTTTTGCTGCCGGTTTAGCCGCCGCTTTCACGGCTGGCTTGGCGGCCACTTTCTTTGCAGCGGGTTTCGCGGCCGGCTTGGCAGCAACCGCTTTCGCCGCCGGTTTTTTGGCGACAGGCTTAGCCGCCGCGGGTTTTTTGGTACTTGTTGCCATGTCAACCTCCTTCGTTGATTTCGAGGAAAACTACACGCTAGAGCACTACACAAAACGACCCGCTACCCGGGCCATTCAACCAGCACGCTTCTGACGCACCGATCGAATCCGTTGACGAAAAGCCATGCCGAAACTCCACAAGCCCCGGATCGCAAAATAACAAAAGCATTGCCCGCATTAAAAAACAGTATTTGCCGGCATCGAAACTGAAAAGTGGAGTGAAAGAAGAAAAAAGCCTTGACCAGCCTGAGAAAAGCCAGAGAGCGCTGGGTTGATTTGATATTCTCGGAATCCCGGAGGGGGCACTCAAATCCATCACGATCCACATTCAAAGGCAGGAGTCCAAGACAAACGAACTCCGGAATGCAACAAGACATTCGCCCGACAATCAGACTACTAGATATTGTGTCGGGCATGCCATTCGCGACTAATTCTAGTGACGCACACCCCTTGACGCAAGCTGTTTATTATGGCAACGAACGAAAACCGGACTTGCTGTCGCAATTCGACAACGACAACCCCCAGACAAAACCCATCATACTGATGGAATATCCGTCACACACAATCGTTATACACTTCAATCAAGCGGCCCAGGCAATCGCCCTTGCGAATCGAGACGCCCCCAGTCGAAACAAGGACCGGGATCGGTTTTACGGCCGGGAGAAATATCAGAATGACCAACGATGGCGTCAATAGGATAAACAACTCGTAACGCTTCGACGAGGCGCAATAATTGCGCATACTGCTCGTGCTCGAAGGGCAAGTCGTCGCAGCCCTCCAGTTCAATTCCAATCGAATAATCGTTGCAACGTTGCCGCCCCAACCACGAAGAAATCCCGGCGTGCCAAGCCCGCATATTGCACGAGACAAACTGGATCAACTCCCCATCGCGCCTGATCAGAAAATGCGACGACACGCGCAAACCGGAAATTTGCTGGTAATAAGGATGCTCCCCCACATCGAGGGTATTGGAGAAAAAACGAATAATGGCGTCGCCACCGAATTGCTCTGGCGGCAAACTGATCGCATGGATAACCAGAAGGGAAGGGGGTTCGCCCGCCAGACGCGCGTCATAATTGGGGGAGTCGACACGTCGCGCGCCACGCAGCCATCCGTCCTGATCCACAATGTCGCTCTCTCGCACACTTACTCCTGCTGCATCAATGCTCTTCGATACCGAGGCGTTCTATCCGGTAACGCAAGGAGCGGAAACTCACGCCAAGCAGCCGGGCAGCCGCTGTCCGATTGAAGCCGGTTTTGGCCAGGGCATCGAGGATGAGTTGCCTCTCGATTCGGTTCATATGATCGTCGAGCGTTTCGCCCGAGCATTCCTTGCCTGCTTCGGCCGGCACGACGTCGTCGGATAATTGCAGATCGGCAAACTCGATTTTTCCACCGGCGCATAGCGCCGTTGCCCGCTCCAGAACGTTTTCGAGTTCGCGCACATTCCCTGGATAGGAGTACTCGCAAAGCGCCTGCATCGCTTCGCCGGTCAGCTCCGAGTGATTCCCCGGGCAAATCCGCTCAAGCATCGCCCCGACGAGCAACGGAATATCCTCGCGCCGCTCCCGCAGGGAGGGCATTTTCAGCTCAATGACATTGAGTCGGTAGTAGAGATCCTGCCGAAAACTTCCTGAGTCGACACACTCCTTTAACTTGCGATGCGTCGCTGAAACAATGCGGACATCCACCGCTTCTTCGCTCGCACTGCCAACCTTGCGCACCCTTTTCTCCTGAATCGCACGCAGCAGCTTGACCTGCATCGCCAAGGGCAAATCCGCAACTTCGTCAAGAAACAGGGTTCCGCCGTTGGCGGCCTGAAAAAATCCGTCGCGATCGCTATCCGCCCCGGTAAAAGCCCCCTTGCGATAACCGAAGAATTCGCTTTCCATGAGATTTTCCGGGATGGCTCCGCAATTGACCGGCACGAAAGGCGCGCGACTTCTCGCACTCTGGCTATGGATCAAACGCGCGGCCAATTCCTTGCCACTGCCCGACTCACCGGAGATATAAACAGGCGCCTGACTGCGCGCCAGTTTACCGATCATCTCGCGCACATAAACAACGGCGGGCGATTGGCCAATGAGCTGCCCAACGGTCCCGGGATCGGAATTTTCAATGCCCTGCCCAGCAAACGACGTCGGCACGTTTAATGCCGATTTCACCAGGGTACGCAGTTGATCAAGCGCTACCGGCTTGGCCAGATAATCAAAAGCCCCCGCCTTCAATGCAGCGACCGCATTGTCAGCACTACCGAAAGCGGTAATCACGGCCACCGGCGTATCACCGTATTTCGCCGCGACCAAACGAACAATCTCCAATCCCTCGCCGTCGGGAAGTCGCATATCGGTCAGACACAGGCCATAGCGCTCGCGTTCAAGCAGGCTTTTCGCTTCAGCGATACTCCCCGCACAATCGGCAGACAACCCCATGCGGGCCAGTGTCAGATCGAGAAGTTCGCGAATATCGGCTTCATCATCGACTACCAGAATCCTGGACGACTCCCCCCGGAACCTTGCCCCCCCCTTATTCGCCGTCACTCAACCGCCCTCCCGAAAATGCAGAAGTCTGTCCCCGATTCGCTATTCAGCAATTCGAGCCGTGCGCCGTTGGCTTCGCACAGTTCGCGCGCAATATACAGCCCCAAGCCAGTGCCGCTACTGCGCGTTGTAAAAAACGGTTCGAAGACGTGCTCCCGATTCTCTTCATCAATGACCTCACCGTCATTGATCACATGCAACTCGACACTTCCGTCTCGCAAACCGTCATACACACGCACAACAACACCTCCCTGGCCGCCGCTCGAGTGGCGCAAGGCATTGCCAAGCAGATTCCACATCACTTGATGGAAATGCGAACGATCGAAGAACAATATCGCAATACCGCGGCAATCGACTTGGGTGATACCGGCGAGCGCCGCTTCTTTCAGCGTATATTCCTCGATGAGATTCGGCAATGCCTGTCGGAGATCAATCTTTTCCCGATGCGCGCGATCTCGTCTTCCAAGATCGAGAACATCGCTGACGATACGCTCCACGCGCTGCGCATTGTCGAGCATGATATTCAACAGCCGGATGCTGACGGGATCGTGGCAATCCTCACGCACTAACTCTCCCGCGTGCGTAATCGCAGACAGGGGATTGCGGATCTCATGCGCAATATTCGCCGTCAGGCGCCCCAATGCCGCCAACTTCAATTGCCGCGCCTGCTCCTGCAAACGACCGGTATCCTCAAGAAAAACCAGCACATCGCCCCCGGCGCTGTCGGTTGAAACAAACCGCGCTCGTAATTGCATGCCGCTGGCGGGCGCGCGCACAAGGAGAGGCAGATCGGAAGCATGCTGGCACCAACTCGCGAACCCTCGCGCCAGTTCCGTAGAATAATCGACGAGCATTCGACCGGTCGGATCACCTAACCCAAGCAACTGTTCCGCGCGTGGATTATGCAGCTTAACCCCTCCGTCGCAACCGATAACCAAGACACCATCCTGCATTTCTTCGATCACCCGCCGGCTGATCAGTATCTGGTTGCTTAGCTCCACGCCACGCCTGCGCGCCAGCTCCTCATTGGCAATGACCCGACTGGCCAGCAAGCGGGCGATAATCGCCACGCAAAAGAGGGCCGCGCAAAACAGTCCGGCCTGAAAAAAATCGGCAATTTCGAAATCTGACACCACCGCTCGCCAGCTCTGTTCGACCAGAACGGCAATTGTCGCCACTGCCGCATAAAACAAAACCAGACGCCCTTGCCCGACCAGTCCGGCGCCGGCCAACATCACCAGAAACATGGCCCCCAATCCGCTGCGCAAGCCGCCGCCGGCATGCATAAGCAAAGTGAAGACCAGGATATCCGCCAACACATTCAGGCTCAATTGCATGTTGAAACGGCGGCGCCAGAAATGAACGCCAGCCAGGGATACCGTCGTCACTAACAGATAGACGCTCGTCACGGCCAGGTGGAGATGCCGGTTTTCAGAGCTCAGCAACGAGAACGATGACGGTTGCAGCAGCACAGAAAGGAACAACAATCCGGCAATACAGACCCGATAGGAATTGAAATAGCGCAGCGACTTCCAGAGCGCATCGCTTTGCTGTCCGACGGCGGTCACCCCAGCATTTATCATGAATGGCCGGCTTCACGCCCCTCGGCTTTAACCCGATGCGCCGGGCAACAGTAAAAGCGCCCATCGTCCTGAACACTTTCGCTCATCGGTTGATGAACGCCGCACCATCCGCATTGCACCATCCGCTCAGACGTACCAACCTGCGGTCGACGTCCGCACGAACGAGCACGGGCGCCTCTGCGCAACAACCAGATCATCGCGCACAGGAAAGCCAACAGGAGCAGGAATTTCATGTCTCGCCACACTCCACAGCAACGCTTCATCAAAGCGAAGAAGCATAACAGATGCGTGGCACTTCAAAACGCTTCGAATCTTTTACGAAATCGGTTTTACCCAATCGACATCCCTTGCCGACGAAAAAAGAGCCGTCTGCGACGGACCGCCAAAACGCTGAGACCGGCGACATGCCGGACCAATGGAAACCAGGCAATTTGAACCGGATCGCCCTCCGCGCAGGAGAACGAGGAACGCGGACTGGAACCGCGCCAATGAAAAACCCCGCCAAAGCGGGGTTAGATCGAAATCTGTGTGGTCGGGGCGAGAGGATTCGAACCTCCGACTCCTACGTCCCGAACGTAGTACTCTACCAGGCTGAGCTACGCCCCGACCGAAGCTACGACAGTGCTAGAAAGACCTAGCAACTGCGAAGAGGCATAATTCTAGCAAAGAATCCTTGTATGGGGAAGCGGGCAATGCATTGATCACTGCTGCTGCCCGATCGGCTTCAGCCTTTGCCTGCCGCTTGGTGTGTTCGAGCGCGCCGGTCGCCCGGATCGCCGCCAGAACCGCGGAGAAGTCGTCGCGCCCACCGCTTTCGATGGCTCGGCGCACGCAATCCGCCTGCGCTTTCGTCCCGGACTGCATGACATGAATCAAAGGCAAGGTCGGCTTGCCTTCGGCCAGATCGTCGCCGAGATGTTTCCCGGTTTCGGCCTCGGCGCCGGAATAATCGAGCACATCGTCGATGAGCTGAAACGCCGTCCCCAGATGCATGCCGTATTCGGCCAGACCGCGCTCGGCCTCCGGCGAAGCACCGCCAATGATCGCGCCGAGCTGAGCTCCCGCCTCGAACAATTTGGCCGTTTTGAAGCGGATCACCTTCAAATAGCGCTCCTCATCGACGTCGGCATCGTGGCAGTTCATTAACTGCAACACTTCGCCCTCGGCGATGATATTGGTCGCATCCGAAAGCACGCGCATGACGCGCATGTCGCCAACCTCGACCATCATCTGGAACGCACGTGAATAGAGAAAATCGCCGACCAATACGCTGGCCGCGTTGCCAAAAAGAGCATTGGCCGTCTGCCGCCCGCGCCGCAAATCGGATTCATCGACCACGTCGTCGTGAAGCAAGGTCGCCGTATGGATGAATTCGATCACAGCCGCAAGCTCATGGTGGCGGACGCCGCGATAGCCCATCGCCCCAGCAGAAAGTAACACCAGCGCGGGACGCAACCGCTTGCCGCCACTCTGAATAATGTACTCGGCGACCTGCCGGACCAGAGCCACTTCGGAGTGCAGACGCGCACGGATGACCGCATCGACGGCATCCATATCCGATCCTATCAGCGTATAGAGCGGGGCCAGTTTCACTTGCGCGCACCTTGAAAAAAACCTGCGAATCTTAGGGGGCGCCCTGCATCGCGTCAAGCAAAAGCAGCAAGGCAAAATCGGCAGCAAGCACGGAGGCCTCCAGCACATCCACCTCACGGGAACCCTTTGACTTTGCAACACAAATACGTATAATGAACGGTTCTTCGTTTCACATCACTTGTTTATTGGAGTCCAACATGTACGCGGTCATAAAAACCGGTGGCAAGCAGTATCGTGTCGCTGCCGGTGAAAAACTTAAAATAGAACAGATACCGGCAGAAGTTGGCGCAGAAATCACCATTGACCAGATTCTCATGGTCGGCGAAGGCGAGTCCGTCAAGATCGGCTCCCCCATCGTCGCTGGCGCATCGGTCAAGGCAACTGTGCTTTCGCAAGGCCGTCACCCCAAAATCAGAATCTTCAAGATGCGTCGTCGCAAGCACTACCAGAAGCGTCAAGGGCATCGTCAAAACTTCACCGAAATCCGCATCGACGGCATTACGGCCTGATTGCCAGCCTGACGGAAAGGAAACAGAACCATGGCACACAAAAAAGCAGGCGGCAGTTCCCGTAACGGCCGCGACTCAGAATCGAAACGCCTCGGCGTCAAGCGCTACGGCGGCGAGCTGGTTACGGCCGGCAACATCATCGTCCGTCAGCGCGGCACCGAGTTCCACCCGGGCGTCAACGTCGGCATCGGCAAGGACCACACGCTGTTCGCGTTGATCGACGGCCACGTCCAATTCACGATCAAGGGCGAGAAGAAGCGCCGCACGGTCAGCATCGTTCCCGCTGCCTGAGCGTTTTTCGCGCTACCGCCGTACGGCGAAAAGCCCTATCCCTGCGGTAGGGCTTTTTATTTTGCGACATCCGACCTAGCGAAAGACCGCGTGCCATGAAATTCATCGACGAGGCGAAAATCTACATTGCCGCCGGCAACGGAGGCAATGGTGTCGTCTCCTTCCGACGCGAGAAATACGAACCGATGGGGGGCCCGGACGGCGGCGACGGCGGCAAGGGCGGCAGTATTTATGCTGTTGCCGACCGCAACCTGAACACACTCATCGAATTCCGCTACACGCGTAAGTTTCTCGCCGAGCGCGGCGAAAACGGCGCCTCGACCGACCGCTACGGTAAGGGCGGCAAGGACATCACGCTGCACGTCCCGGTGGGCACGGTCATCACCGACGTCAACACCAACCAGTTGATCGCCGACCTCGACGTGGACGGCAAAAAAATCATGCTCGCCAAGGGCGGACGCGGCGGCCTCGGTAACATCCACTTCAAATCCAGCACAAACCGCGCGCCGCGTCAGTGCACACAAGGCGAGCCCGGCGAAGAGCGCGACCTCAAGCTCGAATTGCGCGTCCTGGCCGATGTCGGCCTGCTTGGCCTGCCGAACGCCGGCAAGAGCACATTCATCCGCGCCGTTTCAGCCGCGCGGCCAAAGGTCGCCGACTATCCGTTCACCACCATGCACCCGAACCTCGGCGTGGTCCGCGTGAGCGAAAACAAGAGTTTCGTCATCGCCGATATCCCCGGCTTGATCGAAGGCGCAGCCGACGGCGCCGGCCTTGGCATCCGCTTCCTCAAACACCTTGAGCGCACGCGCGTCCTGCTGCACATCGTCGACCTAGCGCCGCTCGACCCGGACGCCGATCCGGTGCGCGACGCGCAAGCCATAGTGCGCGAACTCGAAAAATACAGCCCCGAACTCGCCGCCAAACCGCGCTGGCTGGTCCTCAATAAGCTCGACCTGATTCCCGAAGACGAGCGCGATCAGCGCGTCACCGACTTCCTGCAAGCCTACGCCGCCGGCGACACGCAGTCCTTTCGCATCAGTGCGATCAACGGCGAAGGCTGCCGGCCGCTGATCTACAAGCTGCAGGATGCGCTCGAGCAACTGGCACCGCCAGCGCCGGCAAAAGACACATCACAAGACGAACATTTTCCCGAAGACCCGGAAACCGATCGCGAAGAATTGCCATGATCCCTACGCGCCTCGCCGAAGCCAAGCGGCTTGTCATCAAGGTCGGCTCAGCCCTCGTCACCAACAACGGCGAAGGACTGGACACCACCGCCATCAACGAATGGGCACGGCAGATCGCCGAGCTCAGGCGGCAGCACAAGGAAATCGTACTCGTTTCATCCGGCGCCATCGCCTGCGGCATGCAACGCCTCGGTTGGCACAAGCGGCCGCACGCCGTGCATGAATTGCAAGCCTGTGCCGCCATCGGGCAGATGGGCCTCGTTCAGGTCTATGAACAGGCTTTCTCGCGCCACGGACTGCACACCGCGCAAGTGCTGCTAACCCACGACGACCTCGCCGACCGCACACGCTACCTCAACGCCCGCTCAACACTGACGACGCTGCTCGAACTCGGCGTCGTGCCGATCATCAACGAAAACGACACGGTGATCACCGACGAAATCAAGTTCGGCGACAACGACACGCTCGGCGCCCTGGTCACCAACCTCGTCGACGCCGACGCCCTGGTTATACTCACCGACCAAACCGGATTGTTCACCGCCGACCCGCGCAAGAATCCTGACGCCACACTGATTGGCGAGGCCCGCGCCGGCGATCAGGCGCTTGAAGCGATGGCCGGCGGCGCCGGGACGCAATACGGACGCGGCGGCATGATCACCAAGGTGATCGCCGCCAAGCGCGCCGCCAGCAGCGGCGCGCACACCGTCATCGCCAGCGGCCGTGAAACTGACATCATGCCGCGCTTGGCGCGCGGCGAACCGGTCGGCACCCTGCTCGTTTCTGAAACGCCCCGGCTCAACGCTCGCAAGCAATGGCTCGCCGACCACCTGCAACTTTCCGGACAGCTGGTTCTCGACGCTGGCGCCATCCAGGCGCTCGCCGCCGGCAAGAGCCTGCTGCCGATCGGCGTCATCGCGGTGCGGGGAGAATTCGAACGCGGCTCGGCCGTCGCCTGCGTCTCGCCGGAAGGCCGGGAAATCGCCCGTGGCCTCGTCAATTACGGCAGCAGTGATGCCCGCCGCATCGCCCGACATGGCAGCCAGGACATTGAAACCATTCTGGGGTATGTCGATGAAGCCGAGATCATCCACCGCGACAATCTTGTCCTGACCTGATTCAACTCCACTGTGACCCCACAGCAATCTTGCCCCCCCCAGCTTGACGCCCAGATGAATTGGCGTTGAAAAAAACGGGCACCGAAGTGCCCGTTCTATGTCGAACTAACATTGTCGGTTTAGAACGCGTGGTTGATCCCTGCGGTAAATGCGCTATTCGCTTCACCCGCGGCCTTGGTTTGGGAAAAACCCGCCGCGGTAACCACGTTGGTATCATTGTCGGTACGGGTGTAAGTGGTGTACAGCGTGGTGCGCTTTGATAGGCGATGAGTGTAGCCCAAGGCCCACGATTGCGAACCGCCTTTGCCCTTCGCGTCCCAATCGAGATCGGCATAGCCGGCATGAATGGCGCCCTTGCTGAAGACCGGCATGATCGCGCCAATCGACCAGACACGATTGCTGAGGTCAGCCGTGCCGACCGTACCTTTGTTCTCCAGATCCTGATAGGAGGCGGTCACCTTGACGACCTTGAAGTCGTACGAACCGGCGATCATCCACTCGTTGGTATCCTTCTGGGAATAAGCGGTCTTGTCATTTGCCTTGTGATAAACGGCATCGACGTTCAGGCCGCCGTTGGCGTAGTTCAGGCCGAGACCGTAGAGGCCGTCATCGCCAGCGCTCACGCCGTTACCAGCCGCCGTAGCGCTGGTCGTGTTCTCGCCGAAGCCGTAAATACCGCTGACCGTGAAACCGGCCAGCTTCGGGCTGGTGTAGGTCACGGAGTTGTTGATGCGAGCCGGGCTCGCCGCCGCAATTGTTGCGCCAGCCGCTGCCACCAGGATCTGCAAGGGTGACGCCACCGCCGAAGCCGCCAGGGAATCGTTGCGCGCTTGAGCATCATAAGCCGGTGCATACTGGCGTCCCAAAGCGATCTGACCAAGCGTGGCGCTCTTCAGACCGACCCACTGTTGACGCGCTTTAAGCGTCGAACCGACACCGACACCTTCATCGGCATCGAGATTCAACGCGTACTCGAGGGTGAACACCGCCTTCAGGCCGTTGCCGAGGTCCTCCTGGCCCTTGAAGCCGAGGCGCGATCCTGCCAGCCCTCCAGACTGGATCCCCGAAAAATTGGCGTTCTTTTTCAGCGCGCCCTGACGTTCGCCGGTGCTATAGACGTAGGCCGTGTCTACCACACCGTAAACAGTGACGTTGGATTGCGCGACAGCCCAACCGGAAGCCAGACCGGTCACCGCTAACGCGATCATTTTCTTTTGCATTGAACCCCTCTCCTTCAGTAGTTTTGCGCTGATGCGCATGCGCATCGCCGATGCTTTCGAACCCCAAAAAGCATTTGATTAAAGCTCATTGAAACATTCCGTCAGATGCTCAGCGTAAAACCCACGCCCCAATCCTGACTCTACCCTGCAAACTAAACTTTCCAAATAAAACGGGCGCCGAAGCGCCCGTCCATTTCTAAAGCCTGACGATGTCAGATTAGAACGTGTGGCGGATACCAGCGGTAAACACAGTGTTGGTCTCACCCTTGGCCTTGGTCGAGCTGAAGCCAGCCGCAGAAACAGTGTTGGTGTCGTTGTCGGTGCGGGTGTAGGTGGTGTACAGCGTGGTGCGCTTGGACAGGCTGTGGGTGTAGCCCAGCATCCAGGAATCCGAACCACCAGAGTTCTTGCGATCCCAGTCGAGATCGGCGTAACCGGCGCGAATGGCGCCCTTGCCGAAGACCGGAACGATCGCGCCAACCGACCAAACACGGTTGCTCAGATCAGCCGTACCGGTGGTGCCCTTGTTTTCCAGATCCTGGTACGTGGCCATAACCTTGACGACCTTGAAGTCGTACGAACCGGCGATCATCCACTCGTTGATATCCTTTTGGGAAGCGGTGGAGGTGCTGTCATCCTTCTTCTGGTAAACAGCATCAACGTTCAAGCCGCCGTTGGCGTAGTTCAGGCCAACACCGTAGAGACCATCATTGCCAGTACTCACGCCATTACCAGCTGCCGTAGCGGTGGTCGTGTTCTCGCCAAAGGAATAAATACCGCTAGCCGTGAAACCGGCCATTTTCGGGCTGGTGTAGGTCACGGAGTTGTTGAGGCGAGCATTCGACGAGCTCTGGATCGTTGCGCCAGCGGCCGTTTGCAGAATCAACAGCGGCGAAGCAGACGACGAGGACTCAATTGCGTCGGCACGAACCGAAGCGCCAAAGCCCGGGGCATACTGACGACCCAAGGCGACCTGACCGAGCTTATCGCTCTTCAGACCAACCCATTGTTGACGCGATTTGAGCGTCGAACCGGTACCGACACCTTCGTCGGCATCAAGATTCAGCGCGTACTCGAGGGTGAACACAGCCTTCAGGCCATTGCCAAGATCTTCTTGACCCTTGAAGCCGATGCGCGAGCCGGACAGAACACCGGAATTGATACCGGAGAAGTTGGCGTTCTTGTTCAGGGCGCCCTGACGCTCGCCGGTGCTGTAGACGTAGCCGGCGTCAGCAACACCGTAAATGGTGACGTTGGTTTGCGCGAAAGCAGCGCCGGAAACCAGACCGGCAACCGCCAGAGCGATAATTTTCTTTTGCATTGAGAATCTCCTCTAGGTTTAAGGTCGGCAGCCCCTAGGGCGCTGCCAAACTGAACCTCTCATGGATGAGAAGTTGAGGCTGATGATGACAAAGCCGGCGATCCCGGGCAAGCATTAAGGCACGATTCGCGGAAACACCCGCGCTCTTTGTTGCGCAATTGCAACAAACCGGCTTTCAGAAAAACAATCCGGCCAGCGCCTGCCCTGGTGATGGCGAGCGCATGAACGCCTCACCGACGAGAAAGGCGTTGATGTTGTTATTGCGCATCAGCACCACGTCGCTGGCGGCGAGTATGCCGCTTTCGGTGACGACAATGCGATCCCGCGGAATACGCGGCAGCAGGTCGAGCGTCGTTTGCAGACTGACCTCGAAGCTGCGCAGATTGCGGTTATTGATGCCGATGAGCGGCGTCTGCAGTTGCAGGGCCAGATCGAGCTCATCGCCGTCATGCACCTCGACGAGGACGGCCATGCCCAGATTCGCGGCGATCGCCTCAAATTCCTGCATCGTCGCCAGATCGAGCGCGGCGGCGATGAGCAGGATGGCGTCAGCGCCCATGGCGCGCGCTTCATGAACCTGATAGGGATCGACGAGAAAATCCTTGCGCAGCACCGGCAGCGAACACGCCGCCCGCGCGGCCTTGAGATATTCCGGCGCGCCCTGGAAGAACTGGCGGTCGGTAAGTACGGAAAGACAGGCGGCACCGTGCGCTTCATAATCGTCAGCAATTTCGGCCGGGCGAAAATCTTCGCGCAACACCCCCCTGGAGGGACTGGCCTTCTTGATCTCGGCGATCACCGCCGGTTTGCCTGCGGCGATCTTCGCTCGAATGGCGCCTAAAAAATCACGCGTTGGCGACTGCGCTTCGGCTTTAGCGCGCACCTCGGCCAACGACTTGACCGCCAGCGCTGCCGCCACCTCCTCGTGTTTGACGGCGAGGATTTTCTTCAGAATATCGGGCGTACTCATGCGGCGCAGCCCTGCGTGAAGCGAACGAACTCGTCCAACTTGGCGCGCGCCGCGCCGCTGGCGAGGGCTTCGCGCGCCAGCATGATCCCTTGCTCGATCGACCCCGCCACACCCGTCACGCAAAGCGCCGTGCCGGCGTTGAAAACGACGATTTCGCGCGCCGTGCTTTCCTTGTTAGCGAGCACTGAATAAATCACCGCCTTCGACGCCTGCGCATCGTCGACGCGCAGGTTGCGGTTGGAGGCCATCTGCAGGCCAAAGTCCTCGGGATGAATGTCGTACTCGCGAATCTCGCCGTCCTTGAGTTCGCCAACCATCGTCGCCGCGCCGAGTGAAATCTCATCCATGCCGTCGCGACCATGCACGACCATGACCCGCTTGGCGCCGAGACGCTGCATGACGCGCACGAGAATGCCAACGAGATCGGGATGAAAAACGCCGAGCAGCGTATTCGGCGCACTGGCCGGGTTGGTCAGCGGCCCCAGAATGTTGAAGATCGTGCGCACGCCCATTTCGCGGCGGATCGGCGCGACGTTCTTCATCGCCGAATGGTGATTGGGCGCGAACATGAAACCGATGCCTGTCGCCTCCAAACAATCGCGCACCTGCAGCGGCGTCAACATGATGTTGGCGCCGAGCGCCTCGAGCACGTCGGCACTACCGGAACTGGAGGATACGCTGCGCCCGCCGTGCTTGGCCACCTTGGCGCCAGCCGCAGCCGCAACGAACATCGACGCCGTCGAGATGTTGAAGGTATGCGCACCATCACCACCGGTGCCGACGATATCGATCAGATGGCCGCTGTCGGGAATGTCGATGCGCGTCGACATTTCGCGCATGACCTGCGCCGCCGCCGTGATCTCGCCGACGGTTTCCTTCTTCACCCGCAGGCCAGCCAGGATGGCAGCGACCATCAGCGGCGAAATCTCGCCGCGCATGATCTGGCGCATCAAATCGAGCATTTCGTCGTGGAATATTTCGCGGTGTTCGATGACCCGCATCAAAGCATCTTGCGGCTTCATTGGGCATGCTCCTCGAGGAAGTTCTTCAACAGATCATGGCCGCGCTCGGTCAGGATCGACTCGGGATGAAACTGCACGCCTTCGACGGCCAGCGTCTTGTGGCGCAGCCCCATGATTTCGCCGTCGTCGGTCCAAGCGGTGATTTCGAGGCAGTCAGGCAAGGATGCACGCTCGACAGCGAGCGAGTGATAGCGCGTGCAGACCAGCGGGTTAGGCAATCCGCGGAAAACCCCAACGTCGCCATGATGCACCGGCGACACCTTGCCGTGCATCAGCTTCTTGGCGTGCACGACGCGACCGCCGAAGGCCTCGCCAATGGCCTGGTGACCGAGGCAAACGCCGAGTAGCGGAATCTTGCCGGCAAATTCGCGAATCGCCGCCAGCGTAATGCCGGCCTGCGACGGATTGCCCGGCCCCGGCGAAATCACCAGATAGTCAGGATCAAGCCGAGCGATCTCATCAAGCGAAATCGCATCGTTGCGGAACACTTTCACCTCCTGCCCCAGCTCGCCGAAATACTGGACGATGTTGTAGGTAAAGGAATCGTAATTGTCGATCATCAGCAGCATAGTCGGCTTATCCTTTTGATTCTATTGAGGCCGACCAGAATCACCGCTGAACGATACCCGCTTTCCTACCCGCTTTTTCAGACGCTGGAGAAGTTGGCACGGACGAAAAAATGCCGGCCCTCGAAGACCGGCATTGTCGCACTGTGCGGGTGCAGTATCAAGGAATGGGCTACGCCGCCCTCCGCTGCTGCTCGACCTGCTGCGCGATCCAGTTGTCGACCTCGTGCTCGGGCCAGGCCGAGGCGCTGCCGAGCTTGATCGGCTTCGGGAAGGTGCCGGCCTTGATCCGCTCGTAGATCACGGTCTTTTTGAGGCCAACCCGATCGAGCACCTGCGGCATGCGCAGCAGGCGGGTATTGGCCTGAAGGTGGGTATCGGGGGCGTTCATGCTGAAATCCTCGTTCTGTAGGTGCAAATGTCGCGGGCCGTGCTCTCACCGCAGGCGAAGATCATCGCCAGGGTGCCGTAGCCTTTACCGCGTCTCTCGTGAAGTTCGCGCATCTCGCGCACCTGCTCGAAGGTGAGCTTGGCGCGCGGGTGCGACTGGCCGCAACGGTGGCCGGATGGGGCGCGCGTGACCATCAGAAGGGCACGTCGTCGGTTAGGTCGTCGAAGCTGCGGGCGGGCGCAGCCGGACGACGGGGTGAATCGGCCGCAGGCTGCGACTTACCGCCCGACGGGTTGGCCCCCGCCTCGCGTGCGCCGCCGGCGAATTCCAGCTCCAGCACCTTGCCGACCAGCTTGAAGCCGGTGCTCTGGTCTTTCTTCTGCCAGGTCTCGATGTGCGGATCGGCGAGGATCAGGTCGATCGCGGCGCCCTTCTTCAGGTACTGCGCCAGCGCCTCGGCGCGCTTGCCGAACAGCGAGGCCTCGATCCATTGGGTCGGCTTGCTGCCGCTGCTGTCCTTCTGTCCGTAATTGAAGGCGAGGCGCAGGGTAGCGACCGGCTCGCCGCCCTGGGTGTAACGCAGCTCGGCGTCCGCTCCAAGGCGGGCGAGTCCGGTCAGGATCATTTACGCAGCCTCCCGCATCTCGAAGCCGCCCTTGTCGGCTTCCGGCTCGATCAGCGACATCTCGACTTCCTGCTGGATCATCTCGCACAGGCGGCCGAGTTCGTTCGGCTCGGGGTGAGCGATCACGCGGAAGCTGACAGCGACAGTGCCGCCGTCCTGGCAATCGAAGCGGAAGTTGTCGACCTCGCAGTCAATCAGGTGGATGTCCTGGGCGCCGCTGACGCCGTAGTGAATCACCGTCTCGTAGCCGGAGAATTCCTTGCCCCACTTCACCGGCCCCATGAGCGGGAACTTCAGGGCCGGCAGGTGGCCGGCATCGGTAATCAGCTCGCCCTGCGGGCCGTCGGCCTTCTTGTAGAGCGAGGACTTGAGCGACGGATCGAACTCGGACAGGACATCGTTACCGACCTTGATCTCGAACTTCAGATCGGCGGCCATGACGTGATCGGTGCCGTGAATCTCGGCGCGGGGATTCACGCTCGTGAGCTTGGCGGCTTGGTTGGCGAGGGAAAACATAGGGCACTTCTCCTTTTTCAACTGGAAATGAGGGGGTTACTTGGCGGCCTTGAACTCGTCGGCCTTGCGCTTGTAGATGCCGCCGAGTTCGTCGCGCTGCGTCGTGCTGCCGACGTACTGGATCAGGTCGGCCGCTTCGGCGAGCTGGTCTTCGTTGGCGGCCTTCTGCAGCTTGTCGGCGACCTGGGCGTATGTCATGACCGGATCAGCACCGGCGCCGCCCTGCTCGACCTGGCGCAGCGCTTCGTCGTCGGGGTCGGGAATCTCGCCGGTCTCGGTATTGACGTTCTCGGTCTTCTTCTTCGCACGCATCTTGTCTTTCACGGCATCAGTGCGCGATGCAGTCGCCGTCGGCTTTTCCTCTGCCTGCTCGGCCTCGAACCAGTCGGCCGTCTGGCTCATTCCGTCGCGCAGGCTGGCGTAAATCTTCTTCAGGCTGACGACTTGCGCCGGCTGGATTGCATCGAGGCGGCGCTGAATGCGCTTCTCGATCTGCTCCTTCGTGACGCCGAACGGCTCAAAGGCGGCGAGCATCTTCTGCATGGCCTCGGGCGACGTGTCGGCCTTGGTCTTCATCGTCGTCTCGCACTGTGCGACGGCCGCCTCGGTGACATCGCCGGGGATCACGGCAAGGATGCAGGCGCGCAGGCGGCGGGAGCCTTGATTTGCGACCATTTCATACACGTCGCGCGGGTCTTCGAGCTTCTTGCTACCGTTCTTGGTGTAACGGATGTGCGGCACCTGAAAGGTGACTTCGCGCCGGGTATTGGTCTCGACATCCCAGGCGAAGGCCTGCACCGTGCTCTCGCCGTTGCGCTGATCCAGCTCGCGAATACCGAACTGCATATTTCCCCAAGCTTGGGCCATTGCTTCGGCAAGGCGGATGCTCGGGCCGGACACATCGGTACCGCCGCGGGAATAGGTATAGACCGCCGAGTCGGCCAGAGTAGGACGGGCGCAGGCGTTCAGGATGCGATCCATCGCGGCGATCTGATCGCGCGGGTTCATGCGGGCGATCATCATCGCGGCCTGAACCTCGGCAACCGCACGCTGCTGATCCGATTGGGCGACGGCGCCGCCAGTCTGCCGAGCTTGCGCGGGAAGCGATGCGGCGAAGGGGTTTGCTGCGACTTCATTCATGGCGAATTACTCCTTTGTGGTTCCGAAACGGGCGTCGATGTAGCTGGAGGCTTCGACGGTGTAGGGCTTTTTCTGGATCAGCTTCCGGCGGAATACCCGGTTTCCGTCCAGCTTCAGCACAGCCGCATCGCCCATAAAGGCGAGCAGATGGTTCTTTGCGGTCTCCGCGACCTTCTCGTATTCGCGGGCCTTTTCTGCTGCGTCCTCGGCTACCTTGGCCCAGTGCAGAATCATTTCGTCGGCCTCGACCTTGGCGCCGTTGGTGCCCGGATAGATGCGCTTGAACATGGGCAGCGTCGCCGGGTGATCGAACTCCGGCTCTGGCGGGACGCCGGAGAGGACGTTCTTGTGCCAGAAGTCGTGCGCTTCCTGGATGATTAGCTCGTCCATTTCCCGATCTCGTTCCATCGGATAAATGCGCAGGTCGTCGCCGCCGAAATATGCCGCCACGTCGAACGCCGGATAGTCGAGCACGAGCATGTAGTGGTGCGGCTGCGGGACGTAATACTCGGCGACGGCATCGGGCTGGCCGTCCTTGCCCCACAGGTAGGCCATGCGCGGCGAGACGTTCTTGATCTCCAGCCCTTTCGGCTGGCCGACGAAGTCGCGGTCGATGTGGGCGATCAGGAAGTCATGTTTCGGGTGGCGAAGGGTGCGATTCACCTTGCGCAACTTCACGCCTTCACGCTCGGAGACCATCGAGGCGATTACCTGCTCCATGACACGGCCGGCCTTGGTGCGGCTATTGTCGGGCGTCGGTTCAATCTCGCCGCGCTTCTGCAGGTACAGCTCCAGGCGCGTCGCGTAGGGGTTAATCCCGAACAGCGTCGCGATGTCGCTGCCGCCGAGGCCGGTCTGCCGGGCCTTCAGGAATTCTTCAATCGGTGCATTCATCAGTCGTCTCTCCCATAGTCTTCGTCACAGTGGCGACAGCCACGCCCACGGCAGCGCGGGCAGGCGTTCGCGATTTCGTTGTCGATCTGGCGCTCGGCTTCGTTTCTTGCCAGCGCTTCCCAGTAGCCGCGTACCTGCTTCACCAGGACGGCACCGACCTCAGAGACCTTCCCCGCATCGATCAGCTTGGCGATCTCGGCGATGTCGACTTCACTGATCGCCTCGGCGAGGTTGTCCGGATTGAAAGGGGCATACTCGCCACCGTCGGCCATCAGTTCTTCGGTGCGTTCGTCGATGGCTTCGTCTCGGCGGTCGTCTTCATCCAGTCGAGACAGGTAGCGGTTCAGGTCAGCCGTGACAGCGCACGGCACGTCGTACAGGCTCATAGCGTCACCCTTGCGAGATTCCACGACTTGCGCACGCCATAGCCGCGGCGCAGGTAGTAAAGGAAATCGCAGAAGAACTTCTTCATGCCGCCCTCGGCAGGGTGTCGAGGGGGCGGGCGACCACGACGAGGCCGTCGAGCGGCATCGCCTCGTCACCATCGAAGAAGAGGTCGATGGCCTTGCAGATCGCGTCGCAGGACGTGTAGGCCATGACGTTGATGTCCTCGGGCGCCGTGGCCGTCTTGATGCTGACGGCGAACGGGCGCAGGGCCGGGGGAGCGAAAGGCGCCAGCGCCTCGCGGAAAAGCGGGTGAATGTTGCTCATGGTCTCGACCTCCGTTTAGTCGTTTATGCCTAGCCATGATAGGCACACGAAAAACGCAAGTCAAGCCGTTTATGGCTAGGCGTGCAAAAAAATAATCCCGCTCGCGGCGGGATATGGATGCAGGCGGAACTTAGCGGACTATCGCCGAGACGCTAACCAATGAAGAAACTTGCCGGCGTAATAGCTGGCGAAGATTGCGGCGACAGCAGCGAGAAACAACGGGTATCGCTCGATCTCTTCATCGAGGCCAAGCAACCGAATGCCCGCCCCCATTATCCAGAACGAGCCAGCACCGACGAGGATCAGGAACAGCAGAAGCAGATTGGCAACAAGCCACTGCATGGCGTTACTTCTTCAACGCCTCGATGAATTTCTCGACGACTCCCGATTCGCATCCACGGCCGCCCATCGTGACGGACTCTTCCCCGGTCTTGTTGTCGATGACTGAAAGGTCGTAGTAGATCGCCGGGCTGAAGTCGCGGATGCAGACATCGAACTGGTTCCAGCTCACGCGGAGTTCATAGCGAGTCTTAAAAGTGTCGTACTGCTCGACCTTTGTTTTTTCTCCGACCGTTCCCTCCGTTACTCGCGGGCCGCGCCGGACGGAGAGCTTCCACCCATCATCGGCGAGCGCGCGCTTCAGTTGGCCGGTCAAGCCAGCCGACCCCGTTGGAACGGTGATCGTTTTTTCGGCTCTGTCGATTGGCTGGTAAATCTGCGGGTTGTACGAGACGCACCCGGTCAGCGATACCGCTACGGTCAACGGGAAAAACAGGCCAAATTTCATATTTGATCGTTTCACTCGGGTACCCACTTTCCAATGACGACGCCGCAGATTGTCGCATTTCCGTTGATCGGGATCAGCTTCGGGCCGGGCCAGTCTGGGTTAAGCGCGCGCAGGAATTTCTGCCCGCCCTCCATCACGAGCTGCTTGAAGGTGGCCTCGTGCTCGTCGTCGAGGCGCACGACGATGTTCTTCCCGTGCTCGGCCTGGGCGTCGGGATCGACGAAGATGATGTCGCCGTCCTGATACTTCGGCTCCATTGAGACGCCACGCACCCGCAGCGCGAAGGCATGCGGGCCGAATTTTCGCGGACACGGCAGCCAGTCCTCGGCGTCGCCGGGGGCGAAGTTGTCGATCACCGCTTCCCAGTTTCCGGCCTGCACCCATGAAATAAGCGGCACGTTCCCGCGCAGGTCTGGCCCCGGCTCGACGTTGGCGTCGGCTTCCTGGGCGAACTTGCGCACGACCGTGATGCTGCCGGTCAGCAGGTATTCGACCGTCGTCTTGAAGGCGTCGGCAATCTTCCGCATGTTCTCGGCGCTAGGATCGACCTCGCCGCGCAGGATGCGGCCGACCGTGGTCTGCCCGATGCCCGTCCGCTTTGCGATTGCCATCTGCGTCGACAGATTCGGCGTGTCTTCCATCAGTTTGCGGAGCCTCTCGCCGATTTCCGGGCGCGGGATTGGTTTTGTTTTTGCCATCCGAAAATTCTCCCTCTTATGGCTAGCCGTTTGTGGTTGCATTGCTAGCCGCTTATGGCTAAACTTCTCGTGTCATGACATGGAGAAAGCCATGAAGCAAACCGAAAACATCCTCGATTTCGTTCGCCGCAGACTTGCCGAGTGCAAGGGGAAGTGGACGGATGTCAGCCGCGACAGCGGCGTGCCCTACTTCACCATCGCCAAGATCGCCCAGGGAACAGTCGCGAATCCGCGCATCAACACGGTTCAAGCCCTGGCCGACTACTTCAACCGCACCCAAGCAGCCAACGCTGGCGGCGCGGAATCCGGCGTTTCTCCCAAAGCGGCAGCGTGAGTTCGTTTTCATGCTGCCCATTCTCTTTTTTTACCCCGAAGCCGTCTGTCCGAAGATGTCCGAAAAAGTCGGACGGGCCGGGAAAGGAGCGTGAGCGATGCAACAAGTCCTTTTTCATGAATCCCTGAACGACGCGCTGCGAGAGGTCGTTCAGACCCTTGGCGGAACGAAGAAGGTCGGCGTACTGATGCGGCCGGAGAAGAGCGCCGACGAGGCCGCACGATGGATCAGCGACTGCCTGAACCCCGACCGCCGCGAGAAGTTCGACCCCGAGCAAGTGCTGTGGCTGCTGCGAGAAGGGCGCCGTGTCGGTTGCCATTCCGGCATGCACTTCCTTTGCTCGGCATCTGGCTATTCCGCAGCGCAACCGATCGAGCCGAGGGACGAACTTGCCGAGCTGCAGCGCAATTTCATCGAGGCATCGAAGCACCTGTCACGGATGGCCGACAGGATCGAACGGATTACCGGGGGGGCAGCATGAAGAAGAAGCGCCTCCCCTGGGTAATTCGCGAAGTTGGAAAAATCGAGGTCGATCAGCGGGTCGTGTTCGCTCGGCCGTCTCTTTCTGAAGCGATTGCGCTCTGCGTCCAAGTGTCCGGCCTCGAAGAGAAAGAGGTCTATCTGTCGCTCGAAATCGACGCCGGCCACTGGACGCGGATCATGAAGGGCGACGCGCACTTCCCGGTGAACAAGCTCAACAACCTGATGGACTTGTGCGGCAACGAGGCGCCGCTGATGTGGCTGGCGAACTCGCGCGGCTATGGCCTGGTGGTATTGAAAACCGAGGCCGAGCGCCGCGCTGAAATGGCCGAGCGCGCCCTGAGAGAAGAGCGCGACAAGGTGCGCTTCCTCACCGAGCTGCTGCAAGGAAAGGCGGCGGCATGAAAGAAGACGGCAGCACGCTACCAGCCCCACCATTGCCCGCAGACGCAGACCTGCGGGATTTTGTTTTCATGCCGCTCGATGTCGTTCGACTGCGCGACTCCGGGATCGCCGTTCACGCATCGGGCGACGGATTCCGCGCCGCTGTCCTTCTGTGGTGCGCATCCTGGCACCAGCTCCCGGCCGCCTCACTTCCTGACGACGACGCGATCCTTGCGCAGCTCGCCGGCTATGGCCGCGTCGTGAAGGAGTGGAAAAAGGTGCGAAACGAAGCCATGCGCGGCTGGTTCAAGTGCTCGGACGGCCTGCTTTATCACCCGGTCGTCGTCGAAAAGGCGATCGAAGCATGGACACAGAAGCAGGATCACCGGGCAAGGCGAGAAGCCGAGCGCAAGCGCAAGGCCGACGAGCGGGAACGCCGGCGCCTAGAGGATGAAGCCCGGCAACAGGCTGGACAGGCCGGCGTAAATCCAGCGGAAAACGGCGAATTGTCCGGCGGACATTCTGAATCTGTCCGGCGGACAGACGGCGGAAATCCAGCGGAAAACGCTCTTAAGGGACAGGGAGAGGGACAGGGAGAGGTAAGGGACAGGGATATAAAACCTTCTTCGGGGGGTGCAGCTCCAGATGCTTCGCCTTCGGCTCCGCCTGCCGCGAAATCAGCGAACGGCTCTCGGCTGTCTTCCGACTGGGCGCTGCCGAAGGCATGGGGCGAGTGGGCATTGCAGGAACAGCCCACATGGACAGCCGACCACGTTCGCAAGGTCGCCGAGAGCTTCCGAGACTATTGGGTCAGCAAGGCAGGCGCCGATGCGCGCAAAACCGACTGGCAAGCCACCTGGCGCAACTGGGTGCGGAAGGAAAAACCCCTCGCCCCGTCGTCACCCATCCAAGGATCAAGCGCGAAGTTCGACCCCGTGAGCTTCGTCAATCAAAACCGAACCAGCAGGAGCAACCATGCACCCGGCGACATCATCGACGTTCAGCACGAACCCCTGGCTTGATCCGCACCCGGCCCTCGATGGGCTGGCGGTCATGGATCATCTTTTCAACCGCCTGGACGGCTTGTATCCGCATCGCTGGCGCTCGGCATTCCCGTCTCCAGACAGCATCGCGAACTGGCGTCAGGCATGGGCCGAAGGCTTCGCCGAGGAAGGTATGACGATGGCCGAGATCAAGCGCGGCATCGCTGAATGTCGTCGCCTGTTCGACTGGCCGCCGTCCTTCCCCGAGTTCGTGAAGGCGTGCCGCCCGGCCCTGGACTACGAGCGCGCCTTCATCGAAGCCGTCGAGCAGATGCGCAAGCGCGAAACCGGGGGCGACACCTGGAGCATACCGGCGGTTTATTGGGCCGCTGTGAAGCTCGGGTCAGACCTTTCGGCCCATCCCTACCCGGCGATCAAAGGCCGCTGGATGGCAGCGCTCGACGACGCGATCGAGGGTATCCGCACCGGCAAGCTGCCGGACGACGTGCCGCAGCGCCGTGAAGCGCTTCCCGCCCCCGGCCAGTGCAGCGTCTCGCCCGAGGTGGCAAAGCAGCGTCTCGCGAACATCCGCGACATGCTGGCCCGAAAAATGACCATGCAATGACGGAGTGCGAGCTATGCGAGAAGAAATCGGCGATCTTGGACTTCAACCGGATTTGCTGCCGGGTGCGCTTCGTTATGTCCCTGCCGACGCGGGAGATGCGAGTCGGCTGGCTGGATCGATGGAGATCGTGGGACGGCAATGCGATGGCGGATGCCGTCGAGAAGGAGGTCAGGGAGAGATGGCGCCGCTCATGACGGGCCACGCGCGCGCGCATTTGCAGCCGATCGAGCTGGTGCTGCCCTATCCGCTGTCGGCTAACCGCTACTGGCGCACCTACATGCCCAAGGGCTTCAAGGCGCCGGTGACGGTGTGCTCGTCCGAGGCGAAGGCCTACAAGGCGCAAGTCGGATGGCTGGCGAAAGCGGCCGGCATCAGGAAGCCGATCGCCGGGAGGGTTGCCGTGTCCTACACGCTCTACCCGAAGCGCCCCCTCGACTGGGCGAAGCGGGCCTCGAAAGACCCCGCAGCCTGGGACGACTCGGTGCTCTGCATCGACCTCGACAACGCGCAGAAGGTGCTCTTCGACGCGCTCAAGGGTGTGGTGATCGAGGATGACAAGTGGGTGCGCCGCATCGAGGCCGAGCGCGCGGAACCGGACGGCGAAGCCCGCCTCGTCGTGCGCATCTGGCCGCTGGCCGTCATCACCCCGCAGGCCTCGCTGCTCTGACGCCGATGCAGCAGGCAGCCGCGCCGGAAATCCGAATCGACTGGTTTCAGGTCATCAACGACCTGGGCCGGCGCGGCTTTCCGTCGCAACTGATAGCCGACTCGATCGGCGTCGCGAAGTCGACCTTGCTCGGCTGGAAGCAGGGGGCGGAACCGAAGCACGGCGACGGCGAGCGCCTGATCGCCTTCTGGTGCCGCGTCATGGAGCGCCAGCGCGAGGCCTTGCCGCTGGTCAGCGGTGGCGACTGGTGGGCGTACCACTCGACGCGGGCGCGCTGACGAAGGTCGGGAAACCGACCGCAGCTTCCCCCGATAATCGTCCGCGTCGTTCCCCCTCAACCCACGACCACGGAGACCACGATGCCCCCTCGCAAGCTGACCACCCAAACCCCCGGCGAACCGATTCAGGAAGCCGACACCACGGAACAAGCCGCCCCGGAAGCGGAACAACCGGCCGCCCAAGCGGAACAGGCGCCCGTCGAGGCGACCGGAACCGCCCCCGATGCCGACACGCCGGCCGATCCCGAGCCTCAACCCACGACCACGGAGACCGCAGCGTCGGCCGCTGATCCTGCTCCGGTTGTTGCACGTCGCCCCGGCGAGCTGCCCCATGCGGCCGAGATCGACCCGAAGACCCTCAAGCAGCCCGTGCTCACGCAGCAGGGCTACGTCGTGCCGGAGAAGTGACCATGTGCGGAGGCGGAGGAAGCAAACCACCGGCGGTCGTCCAGCGCGACCCCGCAGCAGAAGCTGAAGCGGCAGCCAACGCGGCCGCAGTCAAGGCCAACGAGGAAGCCGCCACCCGGCGCAAGCGTAAGCAGGAAAGCAGCCTGCTCGCGTCCGGCGCCCAGGGCGTGAAGGGACAGGCCGGCGCGTCGCTGCTCGCATCGGCACAAGGCAAGGACACGCTCGGATCATGAACGAAACCGCCGACAAGATCGTCAAGCGCCTGACTGCGCTCAAGTCGCTGCGCCGGCCGCATGAACAGGTCTGGCGCGACTGCTTCGACTTCACCTACCCGCTGCGAGGATCGGGCTTCACGTCCGACATCATCGACGCGCAGGAAGGTCAGCGGAAGCGCGCGAACCTGCTCGATTCGACCGCCACCGACGCGGTGCGCATCCTGGCCTCGTCGATCATGTCGGGCCTCACCCCTGCAAACTCCCGCTGGTTCGGCCTCGATGTCGGCAACGAGTCCGAGGATGAACGCCGCTGGCTCGACATGGCGGCGCAAACCCTGTGGGAGAACATCCACATGGCGAACTTCGACGCGGCGGCCTTTGAAGCCGTGCTCGATGTCGTCGTCGCCGGCTGGTTTGCCCTCTACATCGACGAAGACCCGGACGAGGGCGGGCTGCGCTTCTCGCAATGGCCGCTCGCCGGCGTCTATTGCTCGGCCTCGAAGCCGGGCGGCCGGGTCGATTCGGTCTATCGCTGCTTCACCATGACCGCCGAGCAGGCCGTCGCCGAGTTCGGCGAGACCGAGGTCAGCCAGAAGACGGCCAAGCTCGCGAAGGACAAGCCCGACGAGAAGGTCGAGTTCGTGCATGCGATCTACCCGCGCACGCTGAAGGTGACGAACCCGCGCCTCGCCAAGAATCTGCCGGTCGCCTCGGTGCATGTCGAGGTGAAGGAGAAGAAGACCGTCCGCGAGTCCGGCTTTCACGAGATGCCGGTCGTCGTGCCGCGCTGGATGCTTATCCCCGATTCTGTCTATGGGGTCGGCCCAGTCTTCGATGCGCTGCCCGACGTGAAGATGCTCAACGAGCTGAAGGGCATGGAGCTTGCCGCGGCCGACTTGGCAATCGCCGGCATGTGGATCGCCGAGGACGACGGCGTGCTCAACCCGCGCACCGTGAAGGTCGGCCCGAAGAAGATCATCGTCGCGAACTCGGTCGACAGCATGAAGCCGCTGCAGACCGGTGCCAACTTCGAGCTGTCCGAGGTGCTGACCGACCAACTCCAGAAGGCGATCCGCAAGGTGCTGATGGCCGACCAGCTCCAGCCCCAGGACGGCCCCGCCATGACGGCGACCGAGGTGCACGTCCGGGTGAATCTGATCCGGCAACTGCTCGGCCCGATCTACGGCCGGCTGCAGGCCGAATACCTTCAGATCATGATCGAGCGCTGCTTCGGCCTCGGCTACCGTGCCGGCGCCTTCGGCCCTGCTCCCGATTCTATCGCCGGCCGCGAGTTCTCCGTCCGGTACATCTCCCCCCTCGCCCGTGCGCAGAAGCTCGAAGACGTGACCGCGATCGAGCGCCTGCACATGAACATCGCGCAAATCGCCCAAGCAAAGCCCGACGTGCTCGACCTGATCGACGAGGACGCAACCGTGCGGGTGCTCTCCGACGCCCTGGGCGTGCCGACCAATGTCGTGCGCAAGACTTCCGACGTTGAGCAGCTACGCCAGCAGCGCGCGCAGGCGCAACAGGCCGCGCAGCAACAGCAGGCCGCCATGCAGATGCAGCAGGTCGCCGGTGAGGCGATGGCGAAGAAAGCGATCGGTGCCGCATGAGCGCGCCGACGCCTATCCCGCCCGAGGCCTATGCCCGAGTTTTCGAGAACCACGCCGAGGGTCGCCTGATCCTCGAAGACCTGACCGCCCGCTTCGGTGGCGGCATCTACGTAAAGGGCGGTCTCGAAGGGGATCGCCAGACCTGTTTCAACGCTGGCCGCCGCAGCGTTTTGGACTTCATTCTCGGGCGGATCAACCAAGCAAACGGAGTAGAAACCGATGAGGAATAGACATGTTTTCATGGATCAAGCGGGCGATGGAACGCAGGGCGGCGCGTCTGGCGGTGCAGCAGGCGCAGGCGCTGCGGGTGCAGCGGGTGCTGCTGGAGCAGGCCAGGGGGGCGCGAACGGTGCGGCAGGTGGCGCTGGTGCAGCATCTGGCAGCGTCCTGGCTACCGGCGCGGCTGCGGCGGGAAGTGGACAAGGCGCTGCAGGCGGCGCTGGTGCTGGCCCCAACGACTGGATTCCCGAGAAGTACCGCGTCACCAAAGCGGACGGGGCGCTCGACATCGAAGCGTCGGCGCGCAAGGTAGCCGAGGCGCATCGTCACCTCGAACAGAAGCTCGGCGCCGGCGATGTGCCGCCCAAGACCCCGGAAGAGTACGCCCCGAAGGTCGAGATGGAAGGCTTCAACTGGGACGAGTTCAAGACCGACCCGGAGATGCAGGGCTTCCTCAAGGCGGCTCACTCGAAGGGCATCACCAACGATCAGATGTCCTTTGTCCTCGGCGAGTATCTGCAGCGCGCCCCGGCGCTGATGCAGGGCGCCAAGCAGCTCGACGACAAGGCCGCCGCCGCCGAGTTGCGCCAGACGTGGAAGACCGACGACGAGTTCAATCAGAACGTCGGCCTCGCCTTCAAGGCATTCGACGCTTTCGCGTCCGAAGCCGACCGCGCCAAGATCGACGAGATCGGCAATAACCCGATCGTCCTGCGCCTGCTGGCGAACATCGGCAAGGAAATGCAGGAGGACAGCCCGGCCAACGGCGGCGGCGTTCCCGAGGGCGACTTCAACAGCAAGGTGGCCGAGCTGCGCGCCGAGCTGGAAAAGCTGCCCCAGTCCGACCCGCGCCGCAAGCAAGTGAAGGCCGAACTCGACGGCATGTATTCCCGCCGTTACGGCTCCAAGGCGCAACGCCTTGGCGGTGGCACAAGCCGCCCGACGGTCGCCTGACCGCTCTCCCCCTCAAAAGGTCGGGAAACCGACCGCACTCTCGCACGATCATCGCAGGCATTCCCGGTTAGCCGGGCGGCCTGCGGTGGCGCGCAGATACCCGACAAGGCCCGCAGGTCGAGCATGAAACGCCGATGCCCGATCCCGAAGAAGCAGGCCCGCAGTGCGGACACCCTGGAAGGCGACCGTTCAATTTCTAGGAGCGCACCATGTCTCAGTTCATCACTGAAGCGTTTGTGCAGCAGTTCGCGGATAACTTCATCCACGTTGCACAACAGAAAAACAGCCGCCTTGAAGGCACTGTTCTCGTCGAATCCGGCATCAAGGGCATGTCGAAGTCGATCAACCGTCTCGGCCAGCGCACCGCGCAGCGCCGCATCGCCCGCCACGCCGACACCCCGATCAACGATCAGCCGCACAGCACCCGCTACGTCGACCTGTTCGACTGGGAAGACGGCGACATGATCGACGATCAGGACAAGATTCGGATGCTGACCGATCCGCAATCCGAGTATGTGGCGGCGATGATTGCCTCGCTCAACCGGGCGAAGGACGACGTAATCATCTCGGCCCTGGGCGGCAACTCGCGCAGCTCGACCGGCAACATCATCCTGCCGGCTGGCCAGAAGGTCGCCGTCGGCGGTACCGGCCTGACCAAGGCGAAGATGATTCAGGCGCGCAAGCTGTTCCGCCAGAACGAAGCCGACGCCGAAGCCGGCGAAGAGCTGTTCATGGCCTACGCCTCGTCGCAGCTTTCCGATCTACTGACCGACACCGCGCTGACCAACACCGAGGTCAACACCGTGCTTTCCCTCATGGATGGCACGCTGAAGAACGCCTCGCTGATGGGCTTCAAGATGGTGCCGATCGAGCGCCTGCAGAAGGTCAGCACGACCCGCTACTGCTACGCCTGGGCGAAATCCGGCCTCACCCTCGGGGTTGGGGAAAACATCATGACGCGCATCGGCGAAGACCCCGGCAAGGGCTTCAACGTCCGCATCTACGCCAAGATGTCCATTGGCGCGGTGCGGGTCGAAGAAGAGAAGGTCGTCGAAATCGCCTGTCAAGAATCCTAAGAAAGGAGCTGAATCATGGCAGTCGTTACCACCAAAGCAACCGCAGTCACCAACGCCGACGCGGCCAGCCAGACCAACAACTCGCAGAAGATCGCGGGCGGCCGTCTGCGCGAGGATGTCGGCGCCATCGAAGCCGTCTCCGGCGATTCGATCGGTTCCGTCTATCGCCTGGCCCGCGTCAAGTCCGGTGCTCGCATCTCGCAGGTGCTGCTGTCCTGCGATGCGATCACGACCTGCGCCGGCGACGTTGGCGTCTATGACATCACGTCCGTGAATAGCGGCGCTGTCGTCGATGCCGACTTCTTCGGTTCCGCCGTCTCGCTGGCTTCCGCGCTCGTCAATTCCGACGTGACGCACGAAGCCGATGCGGCCGACGCCGGCGCCGGTTTCGGCCTCGCCGATGTCGAAAAGCCGCTGTGGCAGGCGCTCGGCCTCGCCGCCGATCCGAACAAGCTCTACGACATTGCCGTCACTCTGACGGCTGCCGCAGGCTCGGCCGGCACCGTCGCGATGAAGGTTCGTTACGTCGACGGCAACTGACCGCTTCCCGGTTGAACCTCCCTCCAGTGAAGCACTTTGACCGGGGCCACGTGCCCCGGTTTTTTCTTCAGGACTCAGAACATGGCGACCAGTGTCTCGATCTGCTCCAACGCGCTGCTGATGCTCGGCGCGCAACCCATCAACGACCTGGACGAAGACCTCGACCGGGCACGGCTGGCGGCGAACCTCTATCCGTCGGTGCGCGACGACATGCTGCGCTCGCACCCGTGGAATTGCGCGGTCAAGCGCGTGGTGCTGTCGCCCGATTCCACCCCGCCGGCCTTCGGCTACGCCTACCAGTTCCCGCTGCCGCCTGACTGGCTGCGCACCCTGTCGGTCGGCGACTACGGCGCCGAGATCGACTTCCGCATCGAGGGCCGCATGCTGATGGCTGACGACTCGGCCCCGAAGCTGCGCTACATCTTCCGCAACGAGGTCGAATCAACCTGGGACGCGATGCTGATCCACTGCATGACGCTGGCGATGGCCGCGGGCATGGCCTACGCGATCACCCAATCGACCAGCCTCGAACAGTCGCGCATTCAGGAATTGCAGATGGCGCTGAAGCGCGCCCGCGCGGCCGACGGCCAGGACGAACCGCCGGAGACATTCGGCGATAACCGACTGCTCGGCAGCCGGTACTGAGGGGAGCCGACACCATGCCGCGCGTCACCCTGATGCAAACCAACTTCACGGCCGGCGAGGTCTCCCCGCGACTGCTCGGCCGTGTCGACATCGCCCGCTATGCCAACGGCGCCAAGCTGATCGAAAACGCCTATCCCGTCGTGCATGGGGGCGTGATCCGCCGGCCCGGCACCCGCTTCGTTGCGGCGGCGAAGTTCTCCGACAAGGCCGTGCGCCTGATTCCCTACGTCTTCAACAAGGATCAGGCCTACATGCTGGAGTTCGGCGACCAGTACATGCGCGTCTTCAAGGACGGCGCCCAGGTGCTCGCCGGGGGCGGCTCTCCCTACGAGGTGACGACGCCCTACACCGAGGCCATGCTGCCCGAGATCGACTTCGTGCAGGGCGCCGACACGATGTTCATCGCGCACCCGGACGTGCCAATTTACCGCCTGCGCCGCCTCGATCATGCCGAATGGTCGCTCGCTGCCGCCCCCTTCGTCACGACCCCCTTCGACGAGATCGGCTTCCGGCCGGCGACGACCCTCACGCTGTCGAGCGGCGCTGTCGGTACCGGCCGCACGCTGACCGCCGGCGCTGCGACATTCCTCGCCTCGGATGTCGGGCGGGAGGTGTGGGCTGGCCCCGGCATCGCCAAGATCACCGCCGTCGGCAGCTCGACGAGCGCGACCGCCGACATCCTCGTCGCCTTCACCGCGACCTCCTTCACGTCCGGCCAGTGGCAGGTCAGGGGATCACCGCAAACGTCCTGCACGCCGTCGGCGAAAGACCCGGTAGGCACGACCATCACCCTGACGCTGGCGGCTGACGGATGGCGCGCGGCCGACGTGGGCAAGTTCGTGAAGATCAATCGCGGGCTGGTGCAGATCACTGCCTACACGTCCAACACGATCGTCAGCGGCAAGATTCTCGCCGCCCTCGATGCGACGGTCGCCTCGCCGGCGAATGCCTGGACACTGGAGGCAGCCGTGTGGAATGCCAACGACGGCTATCCCTCGACCGTCACCCTGTACGAGCAGCGCCTGATTGCCGCCGGCTCGCCCGGCTACCCGCAAACCGTGTGGATGTCGCGCACCGGCGAATCCCTGAATTTCGAGCTGGGCACGAAGGACGACGACGCCATGTCCTTCACCATCTCGTCCGACCAGATCAACCCGATCACGCACCTTGGGCAGATCAAGGTGCTGATGGTGCTCACCCGCGGCGGCGAGTTCTCGATTCACGGCGGCGTCGAGAAACCGATCACGCCGACCAACATCCAGGTGAAGAATCAGACGGTCTATGGCTGCAACGCCGTCCGGCCGTGCCGCATCGGCAACGAGCTGTACTTCATCCAGCGGGCCGGCCGCAAGCTGCGGGCGATGGCCTACAAGATCGAGTCGGATGCCTTCGGCTCCCCTGACCTCTCCGTCCTCGGCGAGCACGCGACCGAGACCGGCATCAAGGAACTCGCCTACCAGCAGGAGCCGGAATCGGTCATGTGGCTGGTGCGCAATGATGGCGTGATGGCGACCGTCACCATCGACCGCGATCAGGATGTCATCGGATGGGCGCGGCAGATCACCGATGGCGCTTTCGAGTCAGTCGCCGCGATCCCGGTCTCGGATGGTGACGAAGTGTGGGCACTGGTGCGCCGCACCGTCGGCGGCAACACCGTGCGCTACATCGAGCGCTTCGATACCGACGTGCGCACCGATTCGGCGATCACCGGCACGCACCCGACCGGCGTCGCAACCTGGACAGGCCTCACCCATCTCGAAGGGCGCGAGGTCGACATCGTGGCCGATGGCGTCGTGATGGATCGCATGACGGTCGCCGGCGGGCAGGTGACGCTCGCGCGCACCGCGAAGGCCGTCGAGATCGGCCTGCCCTACACGACCACGATCGAGACGCTGACCCCGGAAATGTCCGGCGGTACCGGCAGCGCCCAGGGCAACAGCATGCGGATCGGCGAGGTGACGCTGCGCTTCATCAACACCACGGGCGCCGAACTCAACGGCCAGGTGATCCCCTTCCGCAGTCTCGGCCCGGCCGTGCTCGACACCGCGGCGCCGCTCTTCACCGGCGATCACCGCGTCGAAAAGCTCGGATGGGAACGCGGGCAGGCAATGCTCACGATCCAGCAGAAGCAGCCGCTCCCCTTCCATCTGCTCGCGGTCATCAAGAAATTCACGGTGAACGACTGATGGACATCGAAGTTATCCCCGCCACAGAGCAAGACGCCAGGCACGTTGCCACTCACCTGCGCGCTGCCGATTTCCTCGAATTGAGCCTGTGGCAGCCCGAGGAAACCCCGGAGCAGAGCGTGATGGATAGCGTATCTGCCTCCCAATGGTGCGATGTCGTGAAGGTCGATGGCGTGCCGGTGCTGCTGTACGGACTGTGCGACTCTGGAAGCCCTCGCATCGGTGTGCCGTGGATGGTGGCAACCGACGGCATCCGGCTTATCTCCCGGCAATTCCTCAACGGCTGCGCCTCCCGCGTGCAGGAGATGCAGGACGCTTTTCCCATCCTGCACAACCAAGTGCACCGGGGGAACACCCTCTCGATCAACTGGCTGCGCTGGCTTGGGTTCGTGGTCGTCGAGACCCCGACAGGCAACGGCGGGGAGTTCTTCGACTTCTACAAAGGAGACTGAAATGCCTGACAGCCCTCTCGTTATTCGCCACTGCACGGTGGCCGAGATCGAGCAGTCGGGGGCGCTGCCCGAGCTGCTGGCGGCCTATGGGGATGAATCGAGCATCCCCGAAATCGGTCAGCCATCCCCTTGCATGGAGACGTATCGCGGCATGGCCGCCAGTGGGGTGCTGCACTTCGTTGGCGCGTTTTCGCCCGAGCTGGTCGGGGTGGTGAGCGTCCTCGTGTTCGGCCTGCCGCATTACGCCGGCCGCCGCGTCGCCTCGATTGAATCCTTCTTTGTTGCTCCGCATGCAAGGCACGGCGGCACAGGAATCAGGCTGCTTCGCTCTGCCGAAGAACTGGCGCGCGGACTCGGGGCGCAGGCGCTCATGGTCAGCGCACCAGTCGGGAGTCGTCTCGCCAAGGTCATGACGCGCACCGCCGGATACCGGCCGACGAATCAGGTTTTCACACGAGGTCTCACATGAGCGACATCACTGTTTTATCCCCGACCGTGCCGCCCATGACGGCAGATGAAATAGCAAAGGTCGAGCGCTTGGAGTCGCATCTGCGCTCTCTTGAACAGGTACCTATTGAGACGACGCACCACTTCCACGCCGGGATGTACGCGCGAACCGTCCGCATCCCGAAGGGCGTTGTCATCACCGGGGCGCTGATCCGCATCCCGACGATGCTAATCGTCTCCGGGCACGTGACCGTCTTCATTGGTAGCGAAACCGTCGATCTGCACGGCTACCACGTCATTCCTGCCAGCGCCGGCCGCAAGCAAGTCTTCCTTGCCCATGCCGACACCGACCTGACGATGATCTTCCCGACCAGCGCCCAGACGGTCGAGGAAGCCGAGGCGGAATTCACCGACGAGACCGAGCTGCTGTTATCGCGTCAGCAGTCCGGCAATTTGACCATCACCACAGGAGAGTAACCATGTCTGGAGTTACTGCAGCATCCGTCGCAGCCTATGCCGCCCTAGCAGCCGCAGCAGTCGGCGCCTATTCGTCGATTCAACAAGGGAAGCAGCAAAAGGAATGGGGCGACTATCAGGCTAAACAGGCCGAGGCCGATGCAGCCGCCGACAAAAGCGCGGCGCAGGTGCATGCCGAGAAGATCAGGAAGATGGCCCGCATTCAGGCCGGCGAGGCTAGTGCTTCCCTTGCCGGATCGGGCGTCGATGTTGGTGAAGGCACGGCGGTCAACATCAACAAGGACATCTACGCCAACGCCGAAGAAGATGCGGTCATGACCATCTTTGGTGGGTCTGATCGCGCAGCGCGAGGCAACGCAGAGGCAGCAGCGTATCGAGCCAAGGGCAGCCAGGCGCAGCAGGCCGGATACCTGAATGCCACCTCATCAATCCT
>Ga0302238_1000657_pt1 | contig 33572 bp, 32 predicted proteins | sample AAG_UR_Asn_MG_FD_193527 | JGI IMG/M metagenome (GOLD analysis project Ga0302238, IMG submission 193527) | Enriched activated sludge microbial communities from anaerobic digester in WTTP, New Holstein, Wisconsin, United States - AAG_UR_Asn | ecosystem: Engineered > Bioreactor > Anaerobic >... | reverse complement strand
AAGACTATCTTTGTCTTCTCTTCTTTTGATATTTTGTTATGTTTGCTCATATTGATGAATATCATATATCCACCTTTTTAATCAGTCAAAAACTGTACAGAATTCCTGGACCATTATACACACCATTCCCATATCATGAAGACGTAACACATTTTCTTCAGTAATATTACATCCATCCAATGATGCAATCTTACCTGACCCATGCAACTTCACATTATTATCTTTCCCCATCAATACAAAAAGAAAAACTATAGCAGAAGTCACTAATAATAATAGTGCGATAAAGATTATATGTTTTTTATTCATTGATATTATTATATCAGAACTAAATCATTTTTCCTACTTACTTACCTTCTTCTTAAAATGATATTTTCCAAACAAAGTATTGCATTTAATCTTCACGAGATCCATCCCCATCGATAGCACTCCACCAAGACGTACTTTACTCTCTTTTTTGTTATCCCAAGTAACTGGCATTATCGATACTTTACTTGTGGTAATACAAATAATATTAAATTATGAGAAAAAACTATCGAAAAATAGCCAAAAGTTAATAAATGAATTACTGATACTAATATATATGGAAAAGGATTATAAAAAGTAAATAAAGGAAATCCTCCAAACCAATTCATATCATATCCGCTCAGTTTAAAGGAAGTAATATAATCAAACATCTTCTCAGAAAGATAATAATGTCCATTAGTATCACAACCCGACAAAGAATAATTTGTTAATAAAGGAATTAATAAAAAAACCAAAGTAGAGTATAAGACTATAATAATAAGCCTATCTATACCCATTCCGGTTACCTTATTAATTAATTTATCGACCCACAACATATCCATCAAAACAATCATAATTATTACTGTTTACGATATCATATCTCTTTGTATAATTCTATACACTACAAAAAATTTGACACCATTTCTATTTATGATATATTAGACAAGTAAGATAAAGCCGAGGTGGCGGAACTGGCAGACGCGTATGCCTTAGGAGCATATGTCGCAAGGCGTGAGGGTTCAAATCCCTCCTTCGGCACATAAGCCAAGACACTAAACAGTGTCTTTTTTTCCAGAAATAATCTATAAAAAATGACCCCTCGCAAAGGGTCATTCTTCATATTCCTTGACTAAACACCAAGCATTAACTTTACCAACGAAGGCAAGGCTCTTGAAAAGAATGCTATACCAATACCGATACAAGCAAATAATAATAGATTCCTTCCCTTCTCAGAGTTTGCAGGATTCTGACCTGCTGTTACAAATAAATATGCACCATACATAATCATCAATGCTGATATTGCCATCAAACCAACAAATATCCAATCAGTAAGATTAAATATAGCATTCAATATACAACAAGCTCCACACTGATTATCTGCATTACTATATTTACAATAAGCATCGCACATAATATTCAACTCTGACAGCTTTGCCAAATTTGCATCGCTTATAGTACAACCATCCAATGGACTATTTGCTGCCCCAACAAACATAGGTACAGAGACTAAGACAAAAAGCCAGATAGCTGAAAAAATAGTCAAAACCTTCTTTTTAATATCCATAAGTTTACACATTTATTATTGATTATTTACCAAAATTTAAAAACCCTAATACCATAGCTGCTGATGACATTATCACCAACCCAAGCAATGCATACTTTATTGTAGCTAATCCCATCTTAGCCTGATTCGGATCCTCTCTTGAGGTCATATAAATACCTCCTCCTGCTATAAGCATCAATATACAGAATCCTCCACCAATCTTAAGAATAGCGTCTTGCATATTCCCAATAATTTCTACAGCCTCATCCAATCCAGATGTATCAGCTAAAACAAAGAAAGGAATTAATAATATTAATAACTGAAAAAATAACTTCATCCTAAGCCCCTAATTCAGTTACAAACTTATATAACATAGCTGCAGCCATAACAAGAGCTAAACCAATAAGAGCAACCTTTACCGTTAATAGGCCATTCTTAGCCTGACCAGCATCCTCTTTTGCAGTCATATACATTCCTCCTCCAATAATAAGCATCAAAATACAAATTGCACCAAGAACCATTAAAAGTTTATCCTGCAATTTTCCTAACATTTCTACAAAATCCCCTGTCCAGAAAGTAACTGCATCAGTTTGAGCTGCAAAACAAAACCCTGAAGCAAAAAGAAAAGTTAAACAAGTAGCGATTAAATATTTTTTATTCATGTATTTATTACTTATTATAATTTTATTACTTACTATTAATAACATCAAAAACAAAGTTATAGATAGCCTTACTTGCTATAAGAACAATCAGCCCAAGGGAACAATACCATATTGTATTCTTAGCTTTTTTAAGCTCTTCCGGATTACCGAATGAAGACATTAACTTTATTCCAGCCAAGATTATTAATAAGACAAAAATCCCACCAGCCACATACATCAAACCATCAAGAAGAGCATCCCCTAACTCTTTCAAAGTCTCCCAAGGTAAGGGATTGTCAATAATAGCAGCATTAGCTAATCCTATACCTAAACATGTAAGGATTAGAAATGATATGACTATTTTTTTCATATTTTCCTTATTATTAAACATCTATGATAACCTCCTGCATCAAACTCTTTCTCTATCTCAAATCCTGTTTTTAAGATACATTCCCTCAATTCACTGAAATCAACCAATTCCTCTTTTAGTCCAAAAGGATTTCCATCCTTCCAGTCCACTATCACTGCCTGTCCCCCATCTTTCAAGATTCTCTTCGCCTCCCTAAGAACCGAGAGATTATCTTCCACTTGGAACAGTAGATTAGCGATTACCAGTAAATCCACTTCCTTGTCAAATATTTTAACACCTTTTTCTAAATCTGACAACAATAATTTTACATTATGCAAACCTAACCTCTTAATATTAGCACCAAGAAAATCAAGTGACTCACTTGAAACATCAACACCATAGACCATTCCCTTTGGCACTTTTCGTGCCAAAGGTATAGTCCATCCATTTGAGCCACATCCGAAGTCACAGATTATTGCACTTTCAGATATGTCTAATGAATCAATTATGCTGTTTGGATTTAAGAACTCCGTTTGCATATATCCTATTCTTCTTCATCGTCTTCTAATACTTCCTCTTGATGCTCTAAACATGCAGCTGAAGCAACTCTATCACCTTCTTTAATCTTCATAATCCTTACACCCTGAGTATCTCTACCTAGCTTAGGAATGCTCGATATCTTTGTTCGAATAGTCTGCCCCTTCTGAGATATTACAATCAATTCTTCTTGCGTTTGAATGATTTCTATCTTGACAATATTACCTGTCTTAGAAGTAATCTTCGCGGTCTTCACCCCAGAACCTCCCCTTCCCTGCCTCTTATACTCATTCACATCTGTCAACTTTCCAAATCCATTCTCCATCAAAACTAATAAGAAAGCTTTTTCCTTTGCTTTTGCCTTCCTTATAACCTCCATACCAATCACCTGATCCCCCTTCTTCAAAGCAATACCTTTAATTCCCCCAGCAGTCCTTCCCATGGAACGAACCTCTTTCTCAGCAAACTTAATAGATTGACCTTCCTTAGTTACTAAAATAATATCATCTCCATCTCCTATCTTCTGTACTCCACAAAGAGCATCGTCTTTCTTCAATCCGATTGCTATCAATCCATTTCTTCTAACATTTTCAAAATCCTTCAAAGGAGTCTTTTTAACTATACCATTTTTAGTAGCCATGAATAAGTACTTTACTTCACCTGTCCCCTTCCTGTCGTCCTTATTCAAAGGTAATACTGATAAGATCTTATCATTCGGAGTAACTTCCAAGAAGTTCATTATTCCCCTACCCTTATTAGATCTCTGGCCTTCTGGGATTTCATATACTTTTGTCTGAAAAGCTTTTCCAGAATCAGTAAAGAAGAATATAGAATCATGAGTCTGAGCATTGATAAAGTGTTGAACTTCATCATCATCTCCCGTCTTCATCCCTAAAGAACCTTGCCCACCCCTCTTCTGCTTCTTGTACTCCGAAGGATTCATTCTCTTAATAAATCCTCCAGCAGTCAAAGTAACAATAGTATCTTCAAGTGGAACTAAATCTTCTTCAGAAATAGATTCTGGACTATTCTTAACTACCTTCGTCCTCCTCTCATCTCCATACATATCTACTTCCTCCTGAATCTCTTTCTTCATCAACTTCTTCTGCTCAGCCTTACTTTCAAGTATCTTAGTAAGTTCCTTAATGAGCCTCATCTTTTCAGCTAACTCATCTTCTATCTTTTGCTTTTCAAGTTTTGCTAACTGATGTAACCTTATTTCCAAAATTGCTTCAGCTTGGATTAAAGTCAACTTAAACTTTTTCATTAAGTTGTTCTTTGCATCATCCTTATCCTTCGACTTCCTGATCGTTTCAATCACGTCATCAATATTATCCAAAGCAATCATCAAACCCTCCAAAATATGAGCTCTTTCTTTTGCTTTATCTAAATCATGCTGAGTTCTTCTCACAACAACTTCCTGTTTATGAATCAAGTAATACTCCAAAACCTCCTTCAGATTCAATACTCGTGGCTCAATGCCATCTATTAAAGCAAGCATATTCAAATGATACATCTTCTGAATATCTGTGTACTTGTAAAGTGTATTTAATATCTTCTTTGGTATACCTGTTCTCTGTAAATCAATTGCTATCCTTAAACCATCCTTATCAGATTCATCTCTAATATCTTTCACTCCATCAATCCTTTTATTCTGAACCAAATTAGCCAACTGAGTAATCAGATTTGACTTATCTACCTGAAAAGGAATCTCAGTTACTACTATTTGCGAACCCTTCCCTTCTTTTTCAATAATATCAACTTTTCCTCTCATTAAAAATGCACCCTTACCTTGAGAATAAGCAGTAATAATTGCCTTCTGGTCAAATATTAATCCACGAGTAGGAAAATCAGGCCCTTTTATAAACTGAAAAAGGTCCTCTGTCTCCGCCTTAGGATTATCAATTAAATGTATTAATGCATTTCCTACCTCAGTAAGATTATGAGGAGGGATATTTGTAGCCATACCTACCGCAATTCCAGTAGAACCGTTCAGTAATAAGTTTGGCAAAGGAGAAGGCATTACTGCTGGCTCCTTCCTCGTACCATCATAGTTATCAATAAAATCAACTGTCCCCTTATCAATATCCTTAATCAACTCCTCTCCTGTCTTTGAAAGCTTAGCTTCAGTATACCTCTGAGCAGCAGGAGGATCTCCATCAATAGAACCAAAGTTACCTTGCCCTCTTACTAACGGATATCTAAGAGAAAAGTCTTGCGCCATTCTTACCATTGCTAAATAAACAGCTGAATCTCCGTGCGGATGATACTTTCCAAGCACTTCTCCAGTCACAGCTGCAGACTTTCTAAACTTAGCATCTGACCTGACCCCCATATCATACATAGCATAAAGAATTCTCCTTTGTACCGGCTTTAATCCATCCCTTACATCAGGCAAAGCTCTAGCAACGATAACAGACATGGCATAGTCAATATAGCTCTCTTTCATCTCCTGGGAAATCTCCCTCTCAATGACGCTTCCAATCGTTGAAATTATTTCTTCTTGTTTTTTTGCCATTTTTCTTTAGAAATTACTTTGCTTCTAATACAACTATCTCTACCTTATCATCATCACTCTTTCCAGATAGATTCTTCTTCTGAATGGTAAGCTTATCCTGAGGCACTATATCTTTTTGAGCCATTGCACGTAAAAATGCATCTAATGATTCAGGATTAAAACACATTGGAATGACTAACTTTGGTTCAATCAAGGAAATCATCTTCACAGCTTCCTTTGAACCAATTGTCTTATCTCCATCAATAGGAATTAATAATATATCTACATTCCCCATCCCTTCTATCTGCTCTTCATTAAGCTCATCAACACCAACAAAGCCGAGATGGCATATACGCATATTCTCAGCTTCAATCATATAGATTATATTCCTCTTCGTCTTATCTATCTGCAATGAAGGGATTCCTTGAACAAATATTCCCTTAACTTCATATTCTCCTAAAGCCGAAATCAAGAACTGATCACCCGACTTGTTCTTTCCTGTTAAATCTTTAGAAGTAATATTATGGCTCTTCAATACGATATCAGCCTCTAGCTTAGAAAATCTTTTATCAGCATCATCTACATCAATAGTAATGGATATATTCTCTTTATCAGCAGAAGCGGTCACTAATTGGAAAATTGTATCTCCGTACCAGTTTATTTTCATAGCTACGATTTGTTTAATTGGAGCGGGCAAGCAGAATCGAACTGCCGTCTCAACCTTGGCAAGGTTGCATAATAGCCACTATACGATGCCCGCAAGAAGCATCTGTGCCGAGGTCCGGAATCGAACCGGAATCTAATGTTTTTCAGACATTCGCCGTGACCGACTTGGCTACCTCGGCATATTCATCCGAGCCCGAACCATCATTGGTTATTAATTATTATCGGACTCTTACATCATACACTAAAAAATGTTAAATTTCAATCAATACTTGTGGGCGATACAGGACTCGAACCTGTGGCCTCATCGGTGTAAACGATGCGCTCTAGCCAACTGAGCTAATCGCCCATATTCGACATCTTTCGATGTCGATACGGTCTTAAAGGAACTGACCTCTTCTATGTGGGCGGGGAGGGACTTGAACCCTCACGGGAGTAATCCCCTATGCACCTCAAGCATAGATGTCTGCCGATTCCATCACTCGCCCTTAAATATTCTTATAAAAAGAATATTTTACTAAACACTTAAGCTACTTCTTTCTCGATAGCAACTGTCTTTAATCTTGCCTTTCTACCTTTTGCTTCTCTTAAGTAGTAGAGCTTTGCTCTTCTTGTCTTTGTCCTCTTAACTACCTCAATCTTACTAAGAGTAGGCGAATGAATTGGAAATATCTTCTCAACGCCAATTCCAGATACTACCTTCCTTACTGTTATAGTTCCAGAAATACCTTTACCATGCTTAAAGGCTAATACCTGCCCTTCAAAAACCTGAATTCTCTCTTTATTGTTCTTTTCCTTCAAAATCTGATGAACTTTAACAGTATCCCCTGGCTTGATTTCAGGCAAATCCTTTCTCAAATTTGCTTCAATTATTCCAGGCTCATTAACGACCTCAACCTCTTCTTTAATATCAGCTTCTTCAGTAACGCCTTCCTCGACAGTTTCAGCTTGTGCTTCCTCCGGGTTAGGATTCTCTGCTTCAGCAGTCTCGACAACCTCCTCGACTTCAGTTGTCTCTATTTGATTTTCTGTTTTATTTTCTTCTGCCATTTTTTTATTACTTAATTAATCTTCATTGGTGGGCGTATCCTGACTCGAACAGGAGGCCTTTACGATGTCAACGTAACGCTCTAACCAACTGAGCTATACGCCCTTACGCAAGATTACGATATTCCCATTAAAGCAAATTAAACTATAAAAGTCAATCCTTTTTCTTGCATAATATTATTTACCGCCGATCAGATAAACAATGTGCGCGTGAGTGGAATCGAACCACCGACCCCAGGTTTATAAGACCTGTGCTCTAACCCCTGAGCTACACGCGCTCAAAGAGTTGCGAATTACTTCGCTCCCCCCTTTATTATCTTTTCAAACTCTTCTTTTTCAATAGTTTCCTTTTCCAACAACACCTCAACAATCTTCTCAATCAGACCCTTATTCTTCTTTATAATATCATCTGCCTCCGATTCTGCCTTCCTAATTATCTTCTCTACCTCCTTATCAATTAATTCTGCGACATCCTCAGAATAATTCTTAGACTCACCATATTCCTTCCCCAAAAACAGCTCAACATCCTTCTCACCAAAAACAATTGGCCCTAATGAAGACATTCCATAATTCTTAACAATAGCTCTTGCTATCCTCGAAGCCCTATTCAAATCATCAGAGGCTCCAGTTGACATATCTCCAAACACGAACTTCTCAGCACAATACCCTCCTAAAGCAACAGCAATATCTGCCTCCAAATCAGTTTTCGTCCTAAAATACCTTTCCTCCTTAGGAACTTTTAGGGTGTATCCAGCTGCCATTCCTCTGGAAATAATAGAAATTTTCCTTACTGGTTCTGCATTAGGAGTCAAAGCTGACACTAAAGCATGTCCAGCCTCATGATAAGCAGTAATCTTCTTTTCTTTCTCACTCAAAACGTGACTCCTTCTTTCTGGTCCTAATAAAACTTTTTCAATAGATACTAATAAATCATTCTGCAAAATATTCTTCTGCTCTTTCTTAGCAGCCATTATCGCTGCCTCATTCATTACATTAGATAAATCTGCTCCGGAAAAACCCGGAGTTCTTTCAGCAACCTCTCTCAAGTTCGCCTTTTTATCAATAGGCTTTCCTGCAGAATGAATTTTCAATATATCTACCCTTTCCTTAATATCAGGCAAATTAATTACCACTTTTCTATCGAATCTTCCTGGTCTAAGTAAAGCAGGATCCAGAACATCTGAACGATTAGTAGCAGCCAATATTATAATCTTATCATTCTGCTCAAAACCATCCATCTCTGTTAACAACTGATTCAAAGTCTGCTCTCTCTCCTCATGTCCACCAGTCACAGCCGGACCCCTTGCTTTTCCGATACTATCAAGTTCATCAATAAATATCAGACAAGGCTGATGTTTCTTCGCAGCAGCAAATAAGCTACGTACCCTACCAGAACCTACTCCAACGAACATCTCAACAAAAGAAGATCCAGCAACAGAAAAGAAAGGTACTCCACTTTCCCCTGCTACTGCCCTGGCAAGTAAAGTCTTACCACAACCAGCAGGCCCTACTAACAATACACCCTTAGGTATCCTTGCACCCATTTTCAAATACTTCTGAGGATTCTTTAGAAAATCTACTACTTCCTCTAGCTCCTCTTTCTCTTCCTTCAATCCAGCTACATCCTTGAATGTAACCATTTCTTTAGGATGTCCTTCAGCTCCAAAAAGCTTAGCCTTCGCTTTTGTAAAATCAAATGTCTGAGCAGCTCCCGCCTTTGTTTGCCTAATTATTGCAAAGAAGAATATTGCAAACAAAACTATAGGTAAGACAACAAACAGGATGAATGGCCATACCCATTCAAATGTCTTTGACTCTTCTTGAAACACGAAGGAGACTGTCTGAAGCTTACCCTTATCAACTCCATAGTCAGATAAGGATTGCCCAACAGTACTCCCCGACTCCTTCTTCGTCTTCACTTCAGTTCCATCCCTATACACCACGAAGACCTCATCTTTTAGAGACTTAATCTCCTTAACCTTCTCGTTATTGATATCTTGAACAAGTTGAATAATAGACACCTCGTTCATCTCTTTTGGACTATTACTGAACTCTATGAATATGAAGCTGAGAATCAAGAAGATGAGGACGATATATAGTATTTTTAATATCAACCCCTTTATAGGATTCTTCTTCATGACTTATGAGATTAAATTTTTAACTATTTCAATCTTAATGACATCCAATGTCTCTGAGGTTGGAAGCTTAGAATCTGGAATTCATATTCCTTATCCACCTCCAATTTTTCTTTCATCTTAACTTCTGAACCAAATTCAGAAATATGAATCAAGCCTTGAATCTTAGCTTCTTGATTATCACCCTTTAATTGTACAAATGCTCCAAAAGGATTAAATCGAGAAACCGTTCCTTTGACAATATCACCATTCTTTAATCCAAGTTCTTGCCAAGGATCCTTCTTTAAGTTCTTAAGAGATAGAGATACCCTTCCCTGACTAATATCAATAACCTCAGCCTTAATCTTCTGTCCAATCTCTACGAACTGAGCAGGGTCTTCAATTAATTGCCAATCAAGTTCTGATATATGTACCAATCCTTCAAGAAGTTCCTCTTCAGGTATGTTAGAATAATCATCACCTGGCATTGCAAACTTTATAAAAGCACCAAAGTTCACTATTCCAGAAATCTTACCTTCAACCACATCCCCTACTTTCAAATTCTTGATTGCTTTTTGGATATTCTCACTTTCCTTAGATTCTTCTGTCAAAATAATTTGACTTGCCTTCTCATCAAAATCAAGAACCTTAACCTTCATCTCTTGTCCGATAAATGACTGAAGCTTCCTCAATATCTTAGCTTTATCTCCTTCAGGAACTCTTGGATACTTTTCAGGAGAAAGTTGTGATGTCGGCAAGAAAGCAGGAATACCAGAAATCTCTGCCAATAGTCCTCCTTTGTTAACCTTAGTAATTTTCACCACAAACTCTTTATCCGAATCCTTAATTTCCTTAACACTATTCCAAGCATATTCTCTTTCAGCATCCCTCAAAGACAGCTCTACAAAACCTTCGTCATTCTCTGTCTCTAATACTTTTACAGAGATAGTATCGCCAGTCTTCATACTCTTTAGTACATTCTTGGCATTCTGATATTCAGCGCCATAAATTATACCAGTCTTGGTTGGTCCAAGATCAAGATAAATAGCTAAGTTTTCTATTGCTAGCACCTTACCATTTATCATATCGCCCGCTTTTAAGATGCGGACAGAATCGTTTATTTTTTGTAATGTTTCATTCTGCATATAAATCACTTATAGCATAAAGAATTACAGTTATCAAGGTTTTGCAAACAACATATCAAAGATTATCCTTATTGAACATTCGTGATTATGATTATATAATTTCTATATGAAAAAGCTATTAATCATTCTTATTCTAATCACTACCCCCCACATCGCTCATGGGCAACCTGCTGCCTATTATCACAATAATGATAATTTAAAATTTCTTATTTCTAATATTATTGACAAAAGACAATCAAAAGCTAGTAAAGAGTTACTACTTGCTGCCGATACAAATAACATTAAAGAGCTAAAAAAATCAATAAAAAACAATGCATTCATAAATACTAGAAATATAAATGGGGAAACTCCTTTAATCATAGCTTCATATAAAGGAAATCATATTATCGTAAAAGAACTAATCAAAAATGGAGCCGATGTAAACAAAAAAGACTCTCGTTTCGGAATAACACCCTTAAGTATTGCTGGGATGAATGGGCATTCCACAATCGCCGAAGAATTAATTATTGCTGGTGCCGATGTTAATACCCAAAATATATATGGATCAAGCCCTTTAAGAATATCAACAAAAAATGGCAAATCAGAAATAGTAAAAATATTAATAAACAATGGGGCACATGTCGACATTAAAGCAGATGACAAAACGACACCTCTAATGACTGCTTTCTTTGGATTATACTCTAATCCTTTTTTAACCTCTGAATACGAAAAAATTATTAAATACCTTATTGCAGCAGGAAGCGATGTAAATGCAGTTGACGCAGAAGGAGATAGTGTCCTTATATGGGCATCCGGAAAAGCTCAATCAGAAATTAATAAAGAATTAAAAACTGCTAATCCATCAATAAAAGAGGACTCCCCCTACCAAGCAATACCCGCTATTACCAAAATCAAAGCCATAAAATTCTTAATCGAATCAGGAGCTAATTTAAATTTCCAAAACAAAGGATTGAATGCTCTAGACTGGTCATATAAATATGACTACGACTTATTCACTTATCTTAAATCAATCAGATAAGTTCACTAACCTTACCGTCCCAGCACCTCCAACAATCGCTGTCGTCCCTCCGTTACTAGTAACTGAACCACTACTATTAAAAGTATTTTGATAGAAGATATTGATAGACCCTCCCCCAGAAGCTCCTCCTCCTGATACATTCGCACAGCTACCACTTCCGCAATTGTAATATACAGCTCTTCCATTAGAACCATTTGATTGGATTTTTCCAGTAGAGCTAACTAATACCGTTTTTGCATATATAATAAGTAATCCTCCAGTTCCATCAGTACCTCCGTTAGCCGCAGGGTTACCAGCACCACCTCCTCCAGTACAACCAGAAGATCCACCAGATCCTCCATTAGAAGAAGCTGCTCCACAACTATAACCTCCTCCACCAGAACCTCCTGAATACGATGTACCAGCTGATCCTGCTGAACCTCCCCAAGTAGTTCCACCTCCTGCAGCTCCTCCTCCCGTTGCTCCATTACTTCCTGCGACACCCACCGCATCTCTAGAAGCTCCTCCAGCCCCACCTACTGCCGGTATCTCATAACTAGTACCAGAATCAGTAAGGATGAGGATTCTGTCACCAGGGACATTAGCAGCTCCTCTTGCTGTCATAGAGATAGTACCGTTGACTGTTAGAGCTCCATCAATGTACATAAACATACCACGCTTTCTAGTCGTAGGAGTAATAGTTGCTCCAGCGTCAATTAGGACATCACCGTTGTATCTAACAACTAGCATGCGAGAATCAGCTGTATCACTGCCAAGGTTGGTGGAAGTAGTGTAATGAGTACTTCCATCTACTTGAACATACTCTACTGGAATAGTAGCATAAGCAGTGACAATAGACTTATCTCCATTACCTGTATTGTTAAGTTGTCTTACTCCTGTTAGAAGAGACTTCTGTACTTGGAAGTTACCAATCAGAGGAGAAGAACCTCCTTCATTATTAGTAACAGTAATACGGTAATAGGTTTTAGATAGAGGCAATGTATCTAACCTATCCATAGTCATGGTATAAGTACCTTCTGACTTACTCGTTAATGTAGTTGAATAAGTATAATCTCCTACCATATCATTACCCCATTCAAGAAGAATAGTTGAATTACCTTTACCATAGTCTTCTGAGATAGTGACATCTATCTTAGCTGTTTGTTCATTAACATCATAAGGAACATTGGCTGAGATAACTGGTAACTGATATGGATTAGATTGAGGGTTACGGACTGTGCCAGCACCTCCAACAATCGCTGTCGTCCCTCCGTTACTAGTAACTGAACCACTACTATTAAAAGTATTTTGATAGAAGATATTGATAGACCCTCCCCCAGAAGCTCCTCCTCCTGATACATTCGCACAGCTACCACTTCCGCAATTGTAATATACAGCTCTTCCATTAGAACCATTTGATTGGATTTTTCCAGTAGAGCTAACTAATACCGTTTTTGCATATATAATAAGTAATCCTCCAGTTCCATCAGTACCTCCGTTAGCCGCAGGGTTACCAGCACCACCTCCTCCAGTACAACCAGAAGATCCACCAGATCCTCCATTAGAAGAAGCTGCTCCACAACTATAACCTCCTCCACCAGAACCTCCTGAATACGATGTACCAGCTGATCCTGCTGAACCTCCCCAAGTAGTTCCACCTCCTGCAGCTCCTCCTCCCGTTGCTCCATTACTTCCTGCGACACCCACCGCATCTCTAGAAGCTCCTCCAGCCCCACCTACTGCCGGTATCTCATAACTAGTACCAGAATCAGTAAGGATGAGGATTCTGTCACCAGGGACATTAGCAGCTCCTCTTGCTGTCATAGAGATAGTACCGTTGACTGTTAGAGCTCCATCAATGTACATAAACATACCACGCTTTCTAGTCGTAGGAGTAATAGTTGCTCCAGCGTCAATTAGGACATCACCGTTGTATCTAACAACTAGCATGCGAGAATCAGCTGTATCACTGCCAAGGTTGGTGGAAGTAGTGTAATGGACACTGGTATCATGTTCTATGTATTCAACAGGTATCTCAGCAAATCCAGTAGTAGCAGTCTTATCTCCATTACCAGTACCTTTCATTCCGTCTATTGCATTGAGTAAGGTTAAACTAGAAGGATCAGTAGTAGTATTACAAGCAGTAGCAAAGGATTCAGAATATTGGTCTTTGATAGAATCATATCCCCAGATGGAATAACAATAAGAAGTATTGAAGTTAAGACTATTGTTATCAATATATGAGTTAGCACTATTCCTGTATATCTCTACTCCTTCAGATAAGGATTGAGGAGCAGTACCAGCACTTCTTCTGATTACTACCTTATCCCCTACAGCTCCTTTAGTCCAAGAGAGATGAATAGATGAAGCAGTAGGATTAGAAGCAATGAAATTAGTAGGAAGAGAGACTCTATAGAGAGTACCACACTGAGATAAGTATCCATTAGATACTGCTCCAGTAGAAGCATTGACTGACCAAATAGAATAACAATAGTTCTTCCCTGATTCAGCGGTAGTATCAGAATAGGAAGAAGTATCAGTATTACTAATCAGTATTCCTTGATCAATAGTACTTGGAGGAACAGTTCCTTCAGTTCTTCTGATAATAGTCCTATAGCTAGAATGTCCTTTAGTCCAAGAGAGGTCTATAGAAGATTGATTCCCTACTAAAGTGAAGTCCTCTGGATCAGCAGCAGGAATAGCTCCACAGGCAAGGACATATCCAGTAGAATAGCTACTGGTTGATTCATCATATGACCAAGCTGAATAACAATAGATAAGGTTTTCAGATAACCCAGTATCAATATGGGAATAAGGAATAGGGATAGTTAGGGCATCGACTATGTTCCTATCATTATGCACCTCTACTCCATCTGTTAAGGATTGAGGACTATCAGTACTAGGAGGAGTATTATCTAGTCTTCTAATGATAGTATGAGTAGAACCAAAACCAGGCTTCCAGACTACAGTCAAGCTTCCAGTACCATCAGGCAATCTGACTGGTTCAATGGTGAAGTTATTAGAAGTAGTGCCTCCACTAGAGCTACTTCCTGAAATAGAATAAGGAGTACTAGTAGAAGGAGCTGGAACTGATCCTCCACTACTACCCCCGAGAGAAGAAGAAGGAAGAGCAGAAACGTATGAAGAAGGAGAGGAGAATCCTCCTGTACTCGTATTAGGAGATGATCCTGGAGTACCTGGATTACTAATAATACTACTATCATAAACAAAAGCCTTGCAATAGTAATTGCCTGTCTCTGGATCAAAACGATACTTATCATCCCCTATTACGATATCTATCAAGACTCCATTATTGATTAACTCTGAATCAGAAGGAGGATTGGAGAAGTCAGTAATAGGATCATCTGATTCGATACAGATAATAGCTGTTTCAGGGTTCTCAATATCATCAGGGATAATCCATGATAAATCTACTCTAGTACCATTGATAATCATCAGGTTCTCTACCATACCTAATCCTCCTAGAAGATACTGCTGACATACAGTCTCATTACCAAAGAGATTAGGACCAGTGGATTTAATAAAGCAAGTACCATCATCAAGGATAGCTGCTATTGAGAAGTCATTTCCATTACCTTTATACAGATAAGCCCTATTAGGATCAGGGTCATAAGGAGTAGTCTTAAGGAACTGCCTAATATATTCTTCAAGAGTCACTGGAGTCTCTCCTTGCTTAATAGCAGCCGATCCTTCATAGTATCCTGATAATCCTGCTACTGCCTGCTTCCCTACTATGCTCTTGTATAGATTCGATATATCATTCTTCCTGACAGCGTCTTGTGCTAAAGAACGGGAACCTCCTAGGTTAGCGATGATGAAGGAAAATAAAATACCAATAACACAGATAATAATAATTACTTCTAATAGAGTAAATGCTTTCTTCATATTAATATTATACCCACATAATAACCTCCCGTAAACACCTCGCCTTTCCTATCATTGTGGATAAATTCATTGACGAACACCTCTTATCAAGGTATTATATTGACAGACTCTGTTAAAGAGTTTTTTAATTATGAGTACTTCTAACGATTTAGTGTACTTATTGATTGCAGGAGTCATCTTTTCCCTGGCAACCATTTGCCTAGGAATAAATGGTGGAAGTGTCGAAATGAACAAAGATAATAATTATAATATTTATAGTTCATCATCAATTTTCAACCATTCATTCCAAAAAGAAAAAGAAGTACTTCTCGTAAGAAATAAGATCCTTGTAAAAGAAGGAAAAGAAAGTGCAAAAAAAGAAGAAAAAGAAGAAACTGCAAAAAAAATAAAAGTGATTCTTACAGCCTATTCTTCAGAAGAAGCACAGACTGACGATACGCCATTCATAACTGCTAATGGTAGTTATGTAAAAGATGGGATAGTCGCCAACAACATGCTTCCATTCGGAACAAAGATTAAGATTCCTGAAATATACGGAACAAAAGAATTCGTAGTCGCTGACAGGATGAATCCACGAATGGGCAATTACAAGGTAGATATATGGTTTGAAACGAAAGAAGAAGCTATCAATTTCGGAGTCAAAGAAGCATATATCGAAATATCGCAAATATAAAAGGTCCGCCACTATGTGGCGGATTTCTCTTTTACAAAAAACTGACCCAAAGGATCAGTTCCTAAATGTGCCGCGGGTGGGAATCGAACCCACACGAGCTAGGCCCAACGGATTTTAAGTCCGTCCTGTCTACCTATTCCAGCACCGCGGCATAATCATGGAGGCGTGGGCGAGATTCGCACTCGCGCATGAGGGTTTTGCAGACCCTTGCCTTACTACTTGGCCACCACGCCATAATATGACAATAATTATATAGCACACCTTGACGATTATTTCCACCCCCCTACCCCTCTTTCTTCTCCTCAATTATCCCTAACAACCTCTCTATATTCGCTGCGTTCTTCGTTGTCTTTTCTTCTACAAAATGAATCCTTGGAATTGGATGAATCCTCAAACTCTTCTTCAGAAAATATTGAACTTCTCTAGACCGTCTTTTTAAAAAAGAGAACACCTCTTCAAACTTATTATCTGGAATCACAGAAACGAATACTCTCGCCTCAGTACCAAATGAATTACACTCCACTCTCGTGATAGTCAATATAACTCCTGGCAAAATATCGAGCTCTTTAAATATAATCCTATCCAACTGCTCCTTTATTAAATTGTTTAACTTTTCTCCTCTAAACATTAAAGTGTTTCTCTTTTATACTCTTCTTTATAAGAAAGGATTTCATCTCCTTCTTTTACTTTTTCACTCCCTTGATACAATATAGCACATTCTTTTCCTTCCTTCATTGTGGCATAACTTTTCTTGTTTGCCTGAAGATCAATTATCTTCCCTCCACCCATCTTCACCGTATCCCTATATATCTCAATCTGACTCCCCTTCTCAACTTCTCCGCTTATAACCAATCCTCCAAAAATCTGTCTATTCTTTTCAGTCCTAAACAAAACAGTTATTTCCATCCTACCTAACTCAGTTCTTTCTTTCTCTTTCTTTAACTTCTTCTCCATCAAAGCTCTCACCTCCTGAGATAAAGTATATATCAATTCAGTATCATATATCTTTATCTTTTCTTTCTGAGCAGAAGCTTCTGCAATCTTATCAGTCTTCACCCTAAAAGCAATTACCATTGCCTCGCTCATTTTAGCCAGCTTGATATCAGACTCATTCACATTTCCTATCTCTGACCTAACAATACTGATTCCCACCGTCTCTTGAGGTAGATTACTAATTACATCTTCTAAGGCTTCCAAAGACCCAATTGTATCAGCTTTCAAAATTATTCTTAAGTATTCCTTATTAGGCTCTTCTGCCTGAGACTTATCTCTTCTAATTACTCTTTCTTTTAAATTATCTTTTGCTACATCATAATCCTCATATACGCAGAACTTTTCACCCACCGTTGGAGCCTTCTCGAAACCTACTATGACAATCGGATCAGCAGGATTAGCACTCTTAATATCCTTCCCCAGAAAATCTCCCAAATTCTTAATTTTCCCTAAAGCTGTTTCCGTTCCAATAATATCACCTTGCCTCAATATCCCCTGCTCTACTATAGCCGTCGCCGTAGGGCCTCTTTTTGAATCCAAATAAGCTTCGATTATAACACCAGTAACTTTTCCAGTTAAAGGTGCTCTTAATTCATTTATTTCAGAAACTAACAATATCAAGTCTAATAAGTCAGATATTCCCTTTCCTGTCTTAGCTGATATTTCCACGCAAGGAACATGTCCTCCATATGATTCAACCAATATATCTTCTTCAGCTAATTGCTGTTTAACCATTTCTGGATTAGCTTCAGGTTTATCCATCTTATTCAAAGCGACAATAGTATTAAGATTAGCCTTCTTGATATGTGAAATAGCTTCTTTGGTTTGCCTCTTCAACCCTTCACAAGCATCCACTACTAATATTCCTATGTCCGCTACTTTCGACCCCCTTGATCTTATAGCCGAGAATGACTCGTGCCCAGGAGTATCAATAAACGTAATCTTCTGTCCAGCATGCTCTACCTGATAAGCTCCCACATGCTGGGTAATTCCTCCACTTTCTTTTGTTAATATCTTAAAATCCTTTATGGCCATCAACAAAGAAGTCTTACCATGATCAATATGTCCCAAAACCACCACAACTGGAGGTTTTACTATGCTCTCTTCTATTTTCTTTTTTGCTGACGTCATATCTTTTTTTCTTACCTTATAATCTTTTCTTATTTACCAACTTCTTTAGAATTTCATCCTCCTCTTCAGAAAGCTGATACGGAGAAATACCATCCTTAATTGGCTTAGCATAAAGCCTATTTCCATCTTTTGTATATATTGAAGTAAGTACAAATCCATTATCATGATTATTTAAGAAGGCCAATGAAAAACTCTGCCCTCCCCCTCCCTCATTAAAAGGATTAAATCTCACTAACTCGAACTTTTCAAAAAATAATGCACTCTTTTCTTCATTACTAGAGACTCTTTCTTCTAGCTCCATTATTCTTTTTTCTAAATTCTCGATATAACCAGACACATCTTCAATACTCTCGAATTTATTCGTATCTTTTTTCTTGCCGAAAAACATATTTTTACAGGATAATGACTTATTAGTATAGTTTATTTACTATGCGGAGAGAGCGAGATTCGAACTCGCGGCCCCGTGAAGGGCACGACTTTTCGAGAGTCGTACATTCAACCGCTCTGACATCTCTCCATTGATGAAAATTTATGCTTATAGGTTAGCACTTTTTCATCTTTTAATCAAACTTATAAACGATTTTAACATATCAGGAAAGTCATTATCATAAGTAACACTATTCGGTAACAAGAAAGGAATACTTGATCCTACCCATTTGACCATCGCATTAGAAATATACCCCTTCCCTATATTATAATAAAACTTCCTCCTTATCTCCCTCTTATACCTCTCTCCATAATCAATATTCTTTATCAATATATCAGCAGCAGTTAACCCCCATATAATACCTCCTCCACTCCAAGGTTTAGTTAACCCCATAGCATCTCCGCAAGTAAATATATTTTTTCTCTCTCCAAAATACAAACTTTCTTTTTCAAACCTAGGCTGGGGTATTACCGCAGAATGAAATACGCCTTCAGACCTATCAATACCTCTCTCCTTTAAAAACCCATCTAATTCTCCAATAGCATAATCACTATCTGCCATTACTCCATACTCAATAGAATCTCCTCGAGGAATTTTCCAACAAAACCCAGACTTAATAGGATATGTCTCAACATAATCCACCTGATCACGCCTAGGAACCAACAGCTGTGCCCCTAACCTGAATGGAATCTTCTCTTCCTCCTTAACTCTATAAAAAGAATTAGCACCATCACAGAAAATTACCCTATCAAAGCCATTGGGAATTTCCGATATCATACTTCCAAATCTCAAATCAGTTCCAACTAACTCATTCAATGATATAAGCTTTCTCATAACCGCCTCCCTATCTAAAGCTAAATGATTAGGATTAAAATAAAGTTTAATTGATTTTCTAGGAAAGACAATCTTACAATGAGTAATCTTATTCTTGACCATCTCTTTATCGATAGGAATAAAATCTTTTATCCTCTCCGACACCAATCCAGAACAACATTTAAAATCAGCTACCTCCCTCTCCTTCTTTTCGAATAAGACAACCTCCTCTCCCCTTTCAGAAAGTCTCCAAGCTAAATACATCCCTATGATACCCCCACCTATTATTGCTATTCGCTTCTTCATAAATACTCGATTAATTAAAAACCTCCTTATCGGAGGAATTGGAGCGGGTGAAGGGAATCGAACCCTCATGCTCGGCTTGGAAGGCCGATACTCTACCATTGAGCTACACCCGCAAAAAAATGCAAATATCTAACTGTCGGGGCACTGAGATTCGAACTCAGAATAAATCCTCCCAAAGGACTCGTGATAGCCGTTTCACTATGCCCCGTTGACAAATATATTTATAGCATCATTTTTATTTTTCGTCAAAATTTTACCTAATAGAAATACTCCTATGATTCCTCTGAAATAAAACCAAGTTCCACCCTATCCCCCTCCTCAAGATATCACATCAAAAATAAATTACTTGCTTTTTCATAATATTTTTGCTATTAATTAATAGTAAGTCTTTGTCCCCGTAGCTCAATAGGACAGAGCGACGGACTTCTAATCCGTAGGTTGTACGTTCGATTCGTGCCGGGGACACATTTATATTCAATCCTGTAAAAAGGATTGATATAGATTATGGTGGCTATAGTGTAATGGCAGCACAGGACCCTGTGAAGGTCTTAGTACGGGTTCAAATCCCGTTAGTCACCCCATTCGAGAATAAGATGAGCAAAACGCTCATTTTTTGTTACAGAATCAAGGGTTTCGTCCAGTTCCAACCGATTATATTCTACTTCTAGCTCTGGATAAGCTTTTTCTATCGGAACGAACCATTCGTTCGGTGAAATAAAGACTTTTCCGTCTTTTACTGAAAAGTTCTGACCAATTGCTGAAAATATCTCTCTTTTCCTATTAAGATCTCCAACGATAAACTCCTTACGAGCATAACAAGCAAAATTAAACGTTTTCTCGGTTAGTTCAAGCCACTTCTCTGCCCTGCTCTCCGTTCCTCTTAAATTATTTGTAAGCTTAGTAATCTTATTTTTAAGATCATCTCTTTCTCTAATAAAAGTATCATCATCGATTAAATCTCTATATCTCATCTTAACTAGTGAATCTAATTCCTTCTGTGTTTCAACAAGAGACTTATGCTGATTTTCATATATCTTAGTCCTATCCTCAATCTCCTTATCGTTATTCTTGTTAAGTATCTCTAAAGCCCACTCTCTGAATTTTGGTAATATAGTAAATCTCTCAAGTTCAATATCAATCTGATCTTCAAGCTCCTTAAGTGTTATTGGCTTTTGATTGCAAACTGCCCCTTTCTTTCTCTTGCTACAAGAAAAATATGTAAATGTTTTTAACTCTCCAGTTTTCTTTATTATTTTTGTCTTCTCGACTCCAGTATACATCGAGCCACAAACTTCACATCGCATCAATCCCGTATAAGCAAATTCGTGTGTCTTTGCTCTTGGTTTTCCATTCCTTCCTAAAATGACCTGCACTCGATCGTATTCCTCTAAAGTAATCATTGGCTTATGATTTCCATTATAAGTCCTCCCATTCCACTCAAACATCCCTGCATAGAAAATATTAGTGAACATCTTATAAATAACACTATTCGCAATACCAACCCCACCACCCCTTTTTGTTTTTGCCGTACGAAAACCCCATTCATTATTTGCTGTTTCTCTTATCTTAGGAGGAGTATATTTCCCAGTAAGCATCATATCCCACATTTTTCTCACCAGATGAAACCTTTCAGAATCCTCAACGATGATATGTTCAAGTAGATCATTCTTATAACCCAAAGGAGCACGAGATGGGAGCCATCCCCTATCTGCTTTTCCTTCCATACCCCTTTTACTATTCTTTCGTAAATCAATAATGAATTGATTTGCCATCCCACTCTCAACATTGAAAAGAAGTACATTATCATCTGGAAGGTATTGTCTATCTATTGTTTGAATACATTTCAAAGCTCCTTGCTGAAGCATCCAACTTATCGTTCCGCTATCAATTGGATTTCTTGATAAGCGATTTATTTGCCAACAAAGAATACCTTGAGCTTCTCCATTTTCAATCCTTTCTAACATATTCGTAAATACTGGACGATTATTTGGCTTTTTCGCTGATTTTGATTCAGTAAGTATCTCTTTAATAGATATATCAAGGCTAATAGCTAGCTCTTTCAAGCGACTAACTTGATCATCAATAGATTGCACTTGCCTATCTTCGCTTTCCGATGATTTACGAGCATAAAGAAAATATTCAATTTTATTTATTTCCTGTTTCATATTTTTATAGACAAAAACCCGAAAGGGACGGTCTGGTTGACCCAGCATGCATACAATCGACGAGATTGAATAGTTGGCAAACCGCCCCTGTCGGGCTTCTTTTTATCTATAAAAAAATCGTCACTTATATGCATAAACTACTAGGTCAACATAATCATTGTAGCATATTATCATCCTTAAGGTAAGTATATTTTTTGTAATTTATCCCCGATAACCAATATAATTTTTCAATCTGTCTCTGCTTTCTTGTAGGTTTACCTCTATAATATGGATGTTTAATCTGCCTATGAAGTTCCTCAATTTTATCCTCTAGCGTTAAAACATTAAACAAAGGAAACATTTTATATCGACGATTAACATTCCGAGAGCTATAAGTAAGATCATAACAATGACGACAAGCAAAATAATCTCCATCCTTATAAAGAGTTCCTACCCTTCTCCCACAGTACACACCATTCTTGCACCAAGGACAAATAAACCAATATCTTTTACCTCCGAATCGACAAAGCGTAGTGGTGAGCGGTATCTTATAATCAAAATCTCTCTTCTTCTCTGTGTAATTATCTGTTTGGGTATAATGAATACGTAAATAATTATCTCCCTCAAGAGTTGAAACCTCAATCCCTACACTGCTCTTTTTTTCATCATATCCTCTCGTCCAAGTTATAGCACCCGAATGCCAACCCTTAAAATAACCATTCTTTTTAAGAAAACTCGTTGATATTTTTTTAACATTATCTGCTTCGTTTTTACTCATAATACATTGCCGAAATCATTTGAGATTGTCGTATTATCATTTTTAATAAAACGAATTACTGTTGTTTATATTTTCTTCCATTCAATATCATTTTTAAGTGAACCAGCAAACTCTAACCACTCCCCTCCATCATTTGGAATAACCCACCACTTTCCTTTACTGAATCGCATTTCTTCACCTCGATAAAAAGGCTTCTCTCCCCATTTTTCTCCTGACGCATATCTCGAAGCTTTATCTTTTGTTAAACTATTTATTGTAGTCTTATCTATTGTATGTATATTATATTTACTAGCGACTGGTAAAGAACTTTTACAAGGGTAGTAAATTTCTTTTACCACTAACTTGTAGATATTAGTTTTTTCGGTACTAACTTTTTCTATAAAACCCTTAGCCACCAATCCTTTAATTGCCTTAATTATAGGTGGCCTAGTAAGGCCAGTCCCTTTATCAAACTTTCCAACTCCATATTCTAATTGAGTTAAGCTGATTCGATCTGCATCTTTTCCGAACCCCCAAGTGTGACGAAGGATAAAATCTAAAACTTTCTGCTCGGAACCATTTAAACATTGCCAATAATCATCCATTATTCTTGGATACAACCAGAACCCCCCCTTCTTGGGGCATGAAGGGAATCCAATAAATTTTCCTATATTTTTTTCCATTTAGAATAATGATAATTTTAATAGTAATTGCAAACACGCTAACAAAGTATCAACCTTCCTATAATTACGCCCGTAATGAGCAATTTGCCTCTATTTCATACCCTCCTCAACAACATTCGACAGATTAATTAAGTGTTCTAATATAGCTCTTTTTTCTTTTCTATTGTAATCATCTTTATCTACTAATTGTAAAAACCAATTATGGATTGTTTGCTTACTAAATCCCTGTCCTCTCACCGCTTCGACAAAACAAAGATAAGAACTTAAATTTGGATTCTTCTTACTAACATTGTTAAATCTTCTTTCTAGTGATTTCATTTTTTTGTAATTTTTCTTTTAATAATGGAAGCGTATCTTTACGGTGCTTCTGTATAAGTTGATATTCTTTTTCGGTCATTGGCTTGTAGACGGCAGACATCAATCCCAAAAGCTTAATGCCTTTTTCGTAAGCATCCTCTTTGCTGATTTCAATCCCAAGTTCACTTTTATAAAGAGCTTGGAATTTTAAAATGTCTTCGCCTGATAAAACCATAACTATACTTATTCTGAGTAAAGCTTGTTTTTTAGAGCTTTGAAGTGATCAAAATAACTTCTCGCCTTAACTTCTAATCTGTCCGACCAGTAAAGATTTGCTACTCCTTCTATTCCATCTTCTTTCTTGAAAATAAAAAGAGCTTTCTTGCTATTTTCTTTATCCACCGATAGAAGCTCAAAACCTGCACATAGTAATGCAGTTGATACTCCAAGATCGTATGTTGTAAATACAACCGACGAATCCTCAAGTGGAATATATCCCACCTCCCTACTTACTAATGCATTTTTTATTTTATAATTTATCATAGTAATTTATTACCCTTACTTCTTTTTTATTCAAATTATTGTTATTTCCGACCTTGTATAATTACAGATTTAATATTTTATCAATCTTTAAAGGTGATTCAAAAATAGACCAGTCAAATGTTACTATTCATAGATTCCCCGTTTAAAACTATTATCTTTTTGAATGTCTTCTTTTTTCATAAATAAAAAACCTGCTTTTCTGCAGGTTATCACAGTCGTCTCTTAAGATTGCTTAAGAAAATCTTAGAACTTTCTTATGTATTATTATTAATCTGAAAAGATTGCACAGTTGTTATAAAAAAATCCTTTACCCCAGTTTCTATAGCTATCTTCTGATTTAATTGATAAATAGCATTATAAAACTTTTTATCAGGTAATTCATCTCCCCCTTCATATTTTTCTGAAATCTCTGAAAAAAACCAATCCTTTTTAAGCTCATTTTTATCTTCAAATAATATCCTTAATAAATGATATTGATCGCTAAATTTTTTAACTTTTATTTTATGCTCGTTAATATATAAAACTGACCTAACTAAATCAAAGTCTAGACCATTCTCATGCTTTTCTTCTAGTGATTTACTATTTTTTTTAACATTTTTTTCACTTTCCTTGGCTTCTAATTCATTTTTAATTTTCAAAAACTTAGTCCAGTCTTTAATTATAAACCTTATTACCCGTGGAAATAATGATGTTCCATATTCTAAATGTGATCTTATTGACCCCTCAAGATTCCTCTCTCCCCAATCAATGAGTGGCGGCTTATACTGAAGGATACCTAGCTTTTCACCATCTATCTTAATTTTTTCCTTAATATACACTGGTAAATATAAATCTGTCACTATTTTTTCCCTACTGAGATAAACCAAAAATACAAATGAGTTAAATTGCATAAAAGAACGATAATTTTCTGCAGCTGGATTCAAAAAAATAAAAGACTTTGAAAAATCTTTATCTTCATAAAAAGACATCACCCTACCCTCACGATCAATGTAATCTATAAGTTTTTGTAAATCATTATCATAGTCAAAATCAATCTTTTCTGGCAAAGAGTCTTCAAGTAGAATTGACCCATCTTTAAGTTTTCTTAAAATTGGCTCAACCCACTGCTCATTTTTTTTTGAACTATTTCCACTTTCGTATTTTTTATAAAACTCATCAAATTTTGGCTTTTTAATTTTTAAAGCATAAATAGATGGACTATATATATCACTACCCCTTAAGATATCATTTACTGGCTCAAAACTAATAACACCCCATTCCTTTAATTTATCTAAAAGTTTTCTCTGAACCTCTTCTTCCGGAAAAGTCGAATCAATATTCATTCTTTGGTTACCTTTCTTGATAATATTTTTTTTAATAAAAAATTCAACCTCCTTTCCTTTTGGAGTACGATATTCCTCATGCTTTATTTCTTGTAATATCCACCAAATCTCTTGATTGAATTTTTCCTCCGGAGTCATTTTAATATTTATATTAATAGTAAATTAGTTAAAATATTTAGTCACAAATACAAGCTACATCTCTTTAATGAATTGGCTAATATTTTATCACAACCTGTATTCTAATTTTTGCCTCTACTGCATCGCCAGAAAATCTTTTAACATCTTATTTTTCAGCAAATTAATTATTTCAACAATTCTACTAACTGTCTAAAACTTTTTGGTTTGTATTTATTCCACTCTTCCTGTTTTACATACAACATTTTATAAGTGATTTTTTTCTGTCTTTCATTTGCATCCTCGCACCATTGCTCTAGTCTTTTTATCTTCTCAACATCATCTAAGTCTTCTCGCCCTTTTGTTTCCACGATATAAACAGTCATACTGTCTGTTTTTACAAAAAAATCTGGATAATAACTAGAAATTGCTCCGCTTGCATTTTTGTAATCGATTTTAAAATGAATTTCAAAATAATTTTTTGCGAAAGAAAACACATCATCCGCGCCCTCTAAAAAATCTGCGAATTCAAGTTCAAAATCACTATCGCCAACAATTTTGTTAAATATACTCTTTTTAGGAAGTAAATATTTTTTATCAGTAACAACAAATGGCCTCGCACCACTTATCTTTAAATAATTTTTTACTTCTGTGTCACCAACATCTTGCACTGTCAGATTATTTATTTCTTTTTTGAATGTCTCCACGATAGTTTTAACCGCTTCTAACTCAGATAAATTTCTTAAAATATTTGCATCGTTCAAATCAACTTGGCACTCAAATAACTCATTACTAATAAATTCTTTAACTTTGCCGAAGAGTATATCATAGCAACCAAACAAACGCAGTTCTTTCATTATTCTTTGCACAAAGAATCCAACAACACTTTGATAATTTGGCTCAATAGTACTATTCAAAATCGTTGTATGATGAATTTTATCATCAATCACTTCCTTAAAAATAATCTCTTTCTTTTCTTCCTCGCTAAATTGTTTTATAGAAATTTTTTCGTGCTTAAATTCAGTAACATTCAACAAACCAAGATTTTTATACTCTCTCTGTATTCTCGGTGTTAAAACTGGCAATTCGATATCCAAAATCTCAATATTCTTTTTTACATTTTGGGTATCAACTTCAATAACGGTCGGCGTAATCGGGGTGCCAGTGCGATCCATTTTTCTTTTTTCTAGTTCAACGCCTTCGTTATTGATAGATTCTACGAACTCCATAAAAGCAGGTGTGCCAATTATGCTTACATATTCCTCGACATCTTGACCAAAAAACATTCGGCGAAGACCACGACCAAGCGTTTGCTCTGGTAATATCTTTGAATCTGCCCCATAAGGACGCAAACCAACTATAGTCGTTACATTTTTGACATCCCACCCTTCTTTAAGCATTAAAACAGAAACTATCACCTTGTAAGGGCTTTCCATGCTGTCTATGTCGTTGGCTTTCTTTCTTAATTCCTGTAATTCTTTTTCTTTTTTGCCCGACACAGTCTCGGAAATTTCACCGCTTTTGTTTGTATGAATAGTTAAAACCGCGCCTTTTAATTGCGGATAGCTTTTTTCCAAAAATTCCGCCACATCATCACAATTTTTTGTATCGTCCGTCATTATGAAAAGAATTGACTTTTTACCAGTAGGCTCAAGCTCCTTATATGCCTTTTCCCATTCTTCAACTCCCAATCTAATGTAGTCCTCATATTTTTCTGAAAATATAGAACTTTGTTTTTCCTGTAATTTGGCTTGACTGGCAGGATCTGGTAAAACAGGTTTTTTTACCACACCTTGATGAATTGCTTCAACTAAAGGATAATCGGAAACTGTTTGTACAAAAATTTCGCCACGGTTATTTTTTGGCGTAGCCGTAACATCAATCTGCATAGCCAATTTTTTCCCTTTTTGAAGTAATTGATTATGAATATCCTCAATTGATTTGAACCAAGCCATTTTGGGGTCATGGATATGGTGGGCTTCGTCGTTAATAACCATTAATTCGTCAACATCACGCACTATTTCCCCAAGGTCAATTTTTGAATCATTGGTTTTACCTACAACCTTATTTCCCAAAAAATAATCAGAGGTATCTTCGTCTTCAAAACTCGCCTCATTGATATTACCTTCATAAACTCTATGAATATTTGTTAAAAAAATATTTCCCGATTTTGAAATCGTTCCAACTTCATCTTGCAAATGTAATTTGATTTGGAAATCATCTTGCCAATTCTGTCCCCCGTATCCATTGTCAGGCAAAATCGGGTCCTCATAAAATATCTTTAATCCTTCAAAATCAGTTTTAATTCTGTCTAAAACAATAATGTTTGGAGTAATTAACAAAAAGTTTTTTGCCAATTCTGAATTTTTCTCATAAAGCTTATGGAAATATGACCAAGCTAAAATCAAACTCATAACTTTTGTTTTTCCACTACCAGTTGCCATTTTAATCACAAAACGAAGCCAATCTTCGCTAAACATATTCGGACTCACTCGCCCCATTTTATCAAACTTAATCAAATCATATTTGCTAGCGACTTTTTCTACATCATAAAGCCAAATAATTGTTTCCACCGCTTCTCTCTGGGCATAATAATATTGAAAAAAAATTGCCGTACCATCTTTAGCAAAAATTGTATGTGATTCCTTGAACCACCAATTCAAAAGGGCTTTTGAGGTTTCGCTCGCACCTTCATAATTATTTATTCGCCACTGAGCTATTTTTTTCCGCAGTTCCGGCACAAAAGGCGGTAAAAGCTTTTCGTAACCCCCTTTACGTAAGTCTTCGTCAGCCGGAAACCACCTGATTGACGGATCAAGTATTTGAAATTTATCTTTTGGGAAATTTTTATGTAAAGCCATAGTATTTTCTAATTATTTTTTACACCCTTTTAAAAAATTATCCAATTTTTCAAATGAGTTAAAAATATTTGAAGGAGATAGTTCAAGAATAATAGCTATCAACTGTTCCGTAAGCCTGATAAACATTTCCATTTCTTTATAATCAATCTGTTCTGTTTTTTTGCCAAAATGAATTAGACGATTTCTTGTTTTACTTATTTTCTGAATGTTTTTTCTTGCAGTATCATCTATATTTTTCAAAAAATATTCTTTTAGAATAAAAGCTATTTTCTTATCACCGCTCATTTGCTCGATTGCTTTATCGTCAAGCCATTTACGATTTTTAATTGCAAAAATATGTTCCCAAATTGTCCAGCAAGAAATAAATGCCGTTTCAATTATTTGTCTTTGTATGACGGATTTAAATAAAAACAAAAAATATCCGCCCTCATATTCAGCTTGCCATTTTTTACTTGAAATAAGATCAAGTACTTTATTTATGGTATTCTCAAATCCAATGTTAATTTGGTGGTAATTAAAAACCGGTAAATCTTTCATTTCTGCTTCAGTTTTTAATTCCCCAGTATTTACATCTTTCCATCTTGATTCATATTGAATAGAACACACTAATTGTCCACCGTATTGATGTATTCTGTGGTCGCTGATTATTGCTATATTCTCGCCATCTTCCCAATCCTTTTTAAAAACATTTCTATCGTCAAATATTGTTAACAAAAATAAAATATCATCAAGTTGTGTTAATTTATTGTTTCCAAATGGCAAGGCACATTTTTTTTCTTTTTTTGGAATTTCCACTTCTGCTGTTATCTGATGAGAACCAACCTTAATTTGCGTATTAAATTCACTTCCAAGTGAGTTTACCAAACACATCATGCCACCAAATGCTTCCTCGTAGTTCTTAATTCTTTTGAAGCGATAATCTCCGATTTTAAGTTCTTCTACATAAGGTGGAAATTCTAAATTAAAAATTTGTAATATCTTTAATTTTCCTGCTGATTTTTTATTTAAGTGTGGCATATTTTAAATATTAACCTCAATAACTTTGGTCGTATCGTTACCAAAAATATCAATCACTTTTACCGCAATTTTCATTTTACCTCTTTGAATCTCTTTAAAAGCCGAAACTAATTCAAGCGACCTTTCTTTTTTAGTCCTAAAAGACTGCCATTCGTTTTCAAAAATATAACCTCCGGTCCATTCTTCTTTTTCTTCACCTGTTATCCTATCAGTTACACGGACAATTTCCTTTTTACTTTCAAAATCAAAATCCACCGACCAATAATCAATCCAATCCGTCCATTTTTTCGTCAAAACCTCTTTCTCAATAACATCTGTTTGCTTATCTTTGGAAGTCTTAATCACTTGACCATTCTCAATCACAATTTTGCTTCCTCCAGATTGCAACTTTTCTTCCACTTCGCCAGTATTATCTTGATTATAAAAAACAGAAAAATCAGTCAGCTCAATCGCCACTTCTTTAGTATTGCCTCGGCCACGAATAATTGGTTTTACTTCAATATAGGCAACATCATAAAACTTAACCTGTCCTCTTTCTACTGCTTTTTTATCAAACACTTCACGAGGAATAACTTTGAATTGAATATCTATACCAAACTTTTTGGATTGCTCAAAATCAAGCCCCATTTCATAGTCAAACCCCAAGACATCGCCTTTAGTAATTTTCTTTTCCTTACACTCGCTGATTAATTTTTCCAAGAAATCATTCGTTACCGGCGTGTCAATTTGTCCGACAGCGACTAATCTATCTCTCTTCTTACCTACGAAAGAATTAAAAGAATCTACCGGCTCGGCTTTGTAAGCGGATAAAATAAGTTTGATAAATTCTTTTTCTTTGTTTTCCCGCTGGATTCTTTTCTCTTCCTCGCGCAAATTTTCATTCACAGTCAAAAACTTTTCTCGTTCGTATTTACCAATATTCAAAATTTCAAAAGCCCGAAAATCTTTGCCGGCTTTTTTGAGTTCTCTTTGCACACCGATCATCCTTTTTCTGGTGGTGTGAATAGAAAACCTGCCTAAGTCAGCACCAATCCATTTTCTGCCCAATTTTTCCGCCACTGCTAAAGTCGTGCCAGAACCACAAAAAAAGTCAGCAACAATATCACCAGCCCTTGAGGATGATTTTATTATTCTTTCCAATAAAGCCGTTGGTTTTTGTGTCGGATAATCCACCCTTTCTTTGGACATAGAATTTTCATAAGGAATTTCCCAAACATCATTAGGAATCATTCCGGCGTCCGGATAATAAGTTCTCCATTTACCAGCATCAAATCTTTTTCTACAAACCCTGCCATTATCATCTCTATCTCTAAAATGAGATTTTATATACTCTTCAGAATATGGTACTTTTGCTTCTTCTAAATTAAATAAAATTTTATCTGACTTCCCGTAATAAAAAATAATATCATGTTTTTGAGCAAATCTATCGTCTGGCCTGCCTAATGTTGAATAATGCCAAATTATTTCATTTCTAAAATTATTTTTGCCAAATATTTCATCTAAAGACATGCGCATAAATGCAGAAACACGCCAATCGCAATGCACATAAATACTACCATCTTCTGCCAAAAGCCCATGCATAAGCTTTAATCTTTCATAAATCATAGCAATAAAACTATCCGCACCCTTCCCCCAAGTATCGCGATAAGCAATTTCTTCAATAACCGATGGTTTTTTTGTAAAACTTTCCTCACCGATTTCAATATTCATAGAAAAATCCGCACCAACATCAAATGGTGGATCAATATAAATCAATTTCAAACCACCTTCGGCTTCAATCTCCTTGCGAAGCGGACCATTTTTTAAACTAGATAAAATCAATTTATTATCACCCCAAATAAGTTTATTTGACCAACCCATAATCTGTCTACCGGAAGTATCAAAAAGAGTTTTTTGCGCCGTTATTTTTTCCTCACTCCTCGGCTCATCAATATGTTCAATTGCTTGAAAAGGCAAAACCATATTTTCAACTTCGTCGGTTTTCCCATTCCATAAAAGCTCAACCTCACGATCAGCATCAAAAAGCAAAAATCGATATTTGTCCGGCAATGGTTTGCCTAATTCTAAATACTTAATAATGTCTCTTTTCTCGTTATCAGTTAAATTAAGCTTATTATTCATAGGTTTTTATTTGATTAAATCATCAACACCAACCTCAAGTGACTTAGCAAGCTTAGTTAGTGTTTCAATAGTTGGGTTTGTATTTACTCCTTTTTCAATCTTAACAATGGTATTAAGCGACAAATCAGCAAGACGAGCAACCCTCTCAAGAGATAACTCCTTCTCGCTTCTTAGCTTTTTTAAATTATCTGCAATCTTATTAATTTGTGTGTCTTTCATAATTGTTTAATACTATAATATATATATTATAATATATATTGACTCACTTTACTAATTTTGTAAACCAAAACCTCTCTCTAAATAATATAGTAAAGTCAAGGGTAGGGTAAAAAATTACAACAAGATATTTTCTTTAAATTCCGGAATAATAACCGAACTATCTCCCCTTTTCTCAAATCCAGTTCTAACATCCTCCACGATGGCACCCATTGCGGGATTCCTGAAGCTCAGGAGTCTCTTTTTTATTGATAAGACAAGATAATTCGTTGGTTCTAAATTTATTATCTTCATAACTTGATTAGTCCTGAATATACTGAACCAGTAGGTATATTCAGGACTAATCACTTAACAATTAAAACTACTCAAGAAATTTCCAATCAATAAGCCTCAAGTTATCATCTTCGTCTAGATAATATCTTCTTTCTAAATATTCTTTTCTTCGCACAATATAGCCCATATCATCTTCAGCCACCGATTTTATCACAAGCTCCTCTCTTCCACTTTTATTATTATTTTGCCATTCATGGATATCTTCCGAACTAAATGATTCCTCGGCTCCAGATTCTCCAGTTTCATAGCAAATAAAATTACTATTACTTAATTCACAATAATATGTATTGCCGCTAGAGGTATTCCTCCCTGATTGACCAATATATAATTCAAATAAAAACTTATCTTTAACTTTATGTGCAATATTTTTAAATTTTTGAAATACTTTATGTACTTTTTCTAGTCCCATTACTTTTTTAAAACCATCTTCCCTAACAATAACAAGATATAAATAATAAGAACCATCGAATGACAACACTGCGACATTCCCATCATATTTAGAATCTAACCTTCCAGTGCTTATCTTAACATCTTCATGAAAAAAATCTTTTAATTCACCATCAGAATACTCTCCATTCGTTATTTTTTTAAAGTTTATCTTATTAGGAAAGTCAATTGGATATTCTGGTACAACAAATTCATTGCTTTCTTTCGCACTTATAACCTCTACTAAAGATATTTCAAAGTTATTTTTAATACCCTCAATATAATCCTCCAAAGAGCAATACGAACTCCGACCACAGACAGAAAGACTTACCATACTCATATCACAAGTCGGACAACCACCATGAGATCCTCTCTCACCTTTTTCACAACGATCAATTTTGAATTTATCAGGACTAATATATTCATAGCTATTACCTTCAAAAGGACAATTTGCCTGTGTCCAAAAAGTAATTGACTCTGGAAGATTATTTGAAACTATTTCAGTTGCCTTAAACTTAGCTAAATCAGCCTTATTGTTCAACTGCTTATACTTAATAAGTTCCGTCAAAACAGATATTAGCCCCGCCCTATCACATTCTTTCAATGACTGAAGACTACAAGATGCATTAGCTAAAGAAATAAAGCTAGCAAAAGAGAACGTGACAAAAAATAAAGCTATAATATATTTTTTAATATTCATTTTATTTTGATTATAATATTACCTATATTCTACCAAATCAAGCAATGACTGTCTATGTTAAGCCTTATCCAATACAAAATGAGCATGAAATGAAGAATGCTTTCCAAAGCAAAACGAGCATGAAATCATGCCCGTCTTGCAAAAGCGTGTGAATCAAGCATCATTGATTTATGACAATAACAATGAATGACTCACACATGATTACAATAGACCAGATTAGGGAGTTTGCCAAGCTGGATATGAGCCCCAAGCT
>Ga0302238_1000648_pt1 | contig 33852 bp, 48 predicted proteins | sample AAG_UR_Asn_MG_FD_193527 | JGI IMG/M metagenome (GOLD analysis project Ga0302238, IMG submission 193527) | Enriched activated sludge microbial communities from anaerobic digester in WTTP, New Holstein, Wisconsin, United States - AAG_UR_Asn | ecosystem: Engineered > Bioreactor > Anaerobic >... | reverse complement strand
TGCTATCTAGGGCAGAGATGGAGATGTCATAAGTAGTTGCTGAATTAAATACATATTCTGAACCATAGGAGATGGTAGAACCAGAAATAGTGCCTATTATAGCAGTTCCATAGTTTGAGTTGCCATAATCCTGATACCCTACTACAAAGTGAGTGCTGTCTAGGGCAGAGATGGAGATGTCATAAGTAGTTGCTGAATTAAATACATATTCTGAACCATAGGAGATGGTAGAACCAGAAATAGTGCCTATTATAGCAGTTCCATAGTTTGAGTTACCACTATCCCGATACCCTACTACAAAGTGAGTGCTGTCTAAGGCAGAGACAGAGATGAGCTCAGTGTTTGCTGAATTAAATACATATTCTGAACTATAGGAGATGGTAGAACCAGAAATAGTGCCTATTATAGCAGTTCCGTAGTATGAGTTGCCATTATCACAATACCCTACTACAAAGTGAGTGCTGTCTAGGGCAGAGACGGAGATGTAATAAGTAGCTGCTGAATTAAATACATATTCTGAACCATAGGAGATGGTAGAACCAGAAATAGTGCCTATTATAGCAGTTCCGTAGGATGAGTTGCCATAATCCTGATACCCTACTACAAAGTGAGTGCTGTCTAGGGCAGAGACAGAGATGTAACTAGTACTCGCTTGATTAAATACATATTCTGAACTATAGGAGATAGCTCCTATAAATAAAGCTAAAGCAATCAATGGATTTTGAGTAAAAATAGAAATCGCCACTCCTAAAATAACAAACAAAGGAAATAATCTTTTTCTTAACCTTTCTCCTTTTCTTCTTGCTTGTTCTTGTTCATTACTAAAAGTAATTACATTTTGCTCTACTGTCTTATTAAAATCCCAATTCTTTTTTATTTTATCTAATATTTTCATATTTATGGCAATCTAAATGCTAAAAATATCGTTAATCCTTTTGCGCCACTACCAGCTGAATCCACATCAATTGCTATCCTATCTCCTGTTGCTACATCATCTTTGCTTGTATCAATTACTGGTGCTGTTGCCGCTGTATAAGAAGTATATTCTGAGGCATCAATTGTTATTTTAGTAGATAACATATCAACACCATCAGTTACATTTCTTATTTGAATTGTTGGTGTTCCTGAACTTGATACCGTTGAAACCATTGCGTGGGCTTTAACTAAGTTCATTCCATTCATTTCTTCTGGTATCATAAAAATAATCTTACCATCTCCAGTTGTTAATGCCGTTGCATCGTCAATTATTTTAAGTTGAATCATTTTTGTTCCTATATTAGAACCTGCCAATCCATCTGGTGTTATATATTTATTGTCCTCTGTTCCCGTATTTATTTCAGCACTGCTTGCCTTATGAAAATCCTTAAACATAAAAGTATCATTTCCTGTAAGTAAAGGTAATGTTACTGTTCTATTTGCCGTTAATTCACCTACACTTAATTGATATTCGTGGTCAGCACTTGTATCTTTTATATTAACTGCTTTGGGTAATGTTACTGTTCCTGTAAAAGTAGGTGAAGCTAATGGGGCTTTTGCATCAACTGCTGTCTTTACTGCTTTACCTGTTGGATAATCAATATCACTATCTGTAATAGTTGTTTTCTTGTTGGCTACATTCTCTGGAGTAAAGCCTAAAGTATTTTGTTTACTACTCAATCCTGTATTAACTGCTTTACAAGTAGGATAATCAACATCACTATCTGTAATAGTTGTTTTCTTGTTGGCTACATTCTCTGGAACATAACTAATGTTTGCATTTAAGTGATTCCAGTTACTTGCTGTTTGAGCTGGAGTATCTACATTTGCAATAATAGAATCTCCTATTTGTACTGCTTCTCCACCAAGAGTTCCTGCAACTGATATAACCCACATATCACCTTTCATAACTGCTCCTGCTGGTCCTGAACCTCCAGTAGTAGGATAAGTATTTCCTGAAGCGTCATAACCTCCTCTATAGTCTAATAATCCTGCTACTGAACCATCTACATAAGTTTTAATAGCTTTTTGAGAGGGAACTATTGTATCAGAATTACCTGCGAATGTTCCATCTGTTGAAAAATCTAAACTATAAGCTGGAGCTGTTGAATTAGTTCCATCTCCTACACTTGTTAAAAACTTCTTTGTAGTTGTTGTATTACCTGCTAATCTTGCTACTGCACCTGCTGTATCTCCATAAATCATATCTCCGAGTTTTGTCATTGGATTAATGAGTCCTCCTGATGCTGTAATGGTTTCATCTGTAATATTTAGTCCTGAACCGATAGTTAAAAACTTCCAAGTATTAGCAGATTCGTCCCAAAATAATATCCTATCAGCACCAGGGTCTCCTAAAATAGTAATCGCTTCAAGGGTTTCCTTTTCTGCTGTTGAAATTTCATATCCTTCTTGTTTTTTTATTTTGAATCCTGGCATAATTTTATTTTATTTACTCTTTCCTCTCTTTGAGATATTATTTGTTCTCTTATCTCTAAGTTTTTAATAAATCGTTTTTGGTCATCTATGTATTCTATTAACCTTGTATTTTCTTCTGTTAGTTCCTTATTTTTCTTTTCTAACTTCTTTGCTTCTGATATATAATTATTTAGCTGTTTTTGACAACTTTTTACCTTTTCTTTTATCTCTGATAATTCTGATTTACTGCTTGAAATGCTATTTTCTAATTCTCTTATTTCTTTTTGGTATAAACTTTTCCTTTCCTTCTCTTCTTTTTCATTACTATCCTTGATTTTTTGTTGCTGTTTAATCTCGTATTTCAATTGTTTTAATGAATTCTTCATCTCGTCTATTTCTCCTGCTAATACACCCCGTTTTAAGCCAATTTGAGCAGTATAATCTTCAAGTCCAGAGTTAAGCTCGTCATATAATTTTTGTTTCTTTGACAATTCTTGTTCCTGCTCTGATAACTTTAATTTTAATTGCTCTAATTCTGCTGTTATTTCTCTAACTTGTTGTGCTTTATCAAAAAATGACATATTAAATTATATACCAATTATTACCGTCTGAATATAATGTTATTGAATCGTAATCTGAATTGATAACATAAGTTGCTGAACCATCAATCGTTTCTGCTCCTTGAGTTGCTATCGTAATATTATTTGTTCCTGCTTTTCCTGCTGCATCTTTAATAGTAAATGTTTTCTTTTCTGCCATTAAAGCTGTTGGAATAGTTATTGTTACTGCTCCTGTTGCTGAATAGGTTGAATGAATAATATCGTCAGTCCTTAAAACAGTATATGTAGCACCTGCTACTGTTGTAGCATTAACTTGTAAATCTTTTTGTTGTTTTATAGGAAATGCCATATTAGTTTATGCCCATTGCTGCTTTAATTGTCATTGATGAACCTGTTACTGTTCCTGTTCCCTTTGCTGAAACTTTGATATATCTATCATTACATTGAATTGGTATTCTATAAGCTCCTGTTGCCGTTAGTTTATAAGTCAAAGTATAGATATTTGAAGTTCCACTATCAATCTTTTCGTGTGATTCTTGATAAAAGCTCGTATTATCAGGACTAAACTCTACCTTTATTTCGGCAGATGTTAATGACCCAAGAGTGAAATCAACATAAAGTATGAGCTGGTTATACTCATTAACTTTAGTTGTATCTGTTGTTTCTTTTCCTATAGTTGTTGCCGCAACATAATTTGTTGTTAGTATTGCCGCTGGTCTAATTGTTACTGGTTGTTTGTAATCTATTGTCATTGTTTTTTTATTTAATTATCTTACTCTTGCCCTCGCTTTGAGGGCAATATGTAAAACAATTATGCTTCTTTTGTTAGAACTCCTGAATATCCTACTACTAAATAATTTGTTCCATCGCAGTAAATATCAGCATAGTTGCCAATTACTCCTGCGATAACTAAATCTTTATTAGCAACTCCATCACCTCCTAAAAATACTTTTTCAGTTGCTGCTGGAGATAAAGATACATTTTGAGCTACTGTTAATTGTACTCTCATTGATTTTCCAGAAACAGTTGCTGCTGCTGGAAGTGTTAATACAATTGCTCCACTAGCACCAGTATTAGTTATATTCTTTCCAAAGTCTGCTGCTGCTAAGTTTGCTGTTGCTGCCTTTGCTACAACTGTTGCATTTGGAGCAACTAATGGATAAGTAGTACCAGCTGAGGTTGTTAAAACTCCTGATGTAAAAGTGCTAACCGTTAATTGTTTTGATGAGTTGATAACTTCTGTTCCATCAACTCTGTATCCTTCTTTTGAGTCCACCGGACCCTTAAAATGTGTTCCTGACATTGTTTTATATGTAGATGAGATATATATTCCTACCTTTTAAGTAGTCAACTCTCAAATACATTGTTAATGATTATTATGAGGGCAGGATTTCTCCCACCCTCAACTAATATACTTATGCTGTTCCCGTTGAACCAACTATTCCGACATAATCTGGAGCACCATATACTTCTCTAAACTCACCCTTGTAGATATAGTTGTTGTTTTTAGCAATTTTCCAATCTACTAAAGCTGTTTGAACTCCTTGTCTGATCCATCTTGTTACAGAGTGATTTCTTCCAAGTAAGAACCACGCTGTGTTTGACCCAGTTGTATATCCTGAACCACCAACTGCTGCTCCTAAATATGGAGAAGTGTAAACGCTAATCGCATATTTTGATGAGTAAACGTTGATGTCGTTGTCTGCTGTTCCTGATCTGAACTCTGAATCTACTATCTCACAAGCTGTCTTGAACAATGCTGAAGGAACTAATAATGCTGAAGGATTTTGTCCTTTAACTGTTCCGTCTTGAGCTTTTTGTTCTCTTAAAGCTACAATAGCTGTATTGAGAGAAGTTTCGTTTAAAGCTGCTGTTAAAGCATTATCAACTGTGAAACCCCCTAATGTTAAGTGAGAATCAGAACACAATGCTACTCCATCTGCTGATAATGTAGTTGTGAAAGCTCCTCTATATATTTCAAAAGCTTCAATATCTCTTGTTATTCTTGCATTCTCCGCAAAATCTCTTACAATCTTCTGCCAAGCACTATGCATATTGTCATCAAAGAAGTTCTTTGAGATTTCTACGCTGTTATCAAAGTTTACTACATTGTAAGTATATTTATTACCGAATCTTGGAGTAGATTTTTGGACATCTTCCTCCTCTGCTCTTTTACCCCATAGTCCTGAACCCTTGAAGATTTCTCCGATCTGAGCTGCGTTAGTAATTGTTTCTTGTCTGAAAATTGCTGCTGTTTCTGCTGTAGCAATTCCAGGTCCTTGCTGAACGTCAAACTCTTGAACGAAGATTTCATCTAAAGCAGTTTTAACTACATTTGGGTTTAAATTACTTGTTATATTCATATTTTTCTTTTTTAATTACTGCTTATGCTATACTAAGTCACCATATCTTGTAACACCTTCTTTTATTTCAAAGTCAACTGTTCCATTTACGGTGTCAAAATCTACTATTCTTAGTCCGTGAACGTTCTCGTCAGATCCTTCATCTTCGTTGATAGTGTATTTTCCTGCTGTTAAGTCAAAAGTTACACAATCGTATCTAATGCCTTCTGCTAAGTTAGTAGGAGTGTGTGCCTTACATCTATAAATTATTCCCGGTAAAGGCAATAATACTTCTACTGTTCCATTTGCTGTTGCTGTTGCTGTGTCATCTGAAGCGGCAATTCCAAAAACAATATCTGTTCCTATCTCCGGATCGTTCGTTGCCAATTTGATAACTGTATTTCCTCCTTCTCCATTTAATTTAACTGGTTCTCCAATTAAAATCTGTGTTGAAGATGAGGTTGTATAGTCATCTACCTGACAAGTCATTGTAGGTTGGCAGTTGTATGGATTTTTTACTACTGTTACATCTAATTTTGCCATATCTATTTGTTATTAAGCTGATTATATTTTTCAGGTGTTATTCCTTGAGCTTTTAAGAAAGATATATCTTGTTCAGATAATTCTTCTGGATATCCACTTTCTTTAATAGCTGGACCTGCAGAACTCCCACCTGTGCCACCAGAAACAGTTTTCTTTGCTTTAAGAGCTTCTACCAATTCTCTATTGTTTCTCAATATTTTTTGGCTATTAGCTAAAGCGTATGCTTTCTGAATATCATTTTGAATGCTTTGCTTATCAAAACCAGATTGGTTGATTGAGTTTTCGTAATGATGTTTTATTAAAGCTATCTCATCAGGATTATTAGTTATCTTTGAGATTTCCTCATCAATTATTGATGATGACATATCTCTTTTGAAACTATTTAATTCTTCTTTGATAATGCTTCTAATATCCTCCTTTGGTTTCTCTATTGGTTCACCAAATTCATCAAACTCTAACTCATCATCTTCTTTCTTGTTTTTCTTTTTAAGCTCTACAATCTTGTATTCAGCTTGTTCTAAGCGTTTGTTTCTTTTCTCTGCTTCTTGTTTAGCTTTTTCAAGTTCTGCCTTATAATCAATTTCTTGATTATCTTTTTCCTGCGAGGCATCAGGATTTTTAACCTCTTCTTTTTTTTCGTCAACTGGAGCTGGTTGACCATTTAACTCCTTTGTTTCTTCTGTCATATTTTTAAATATGTATAATGCCCATATCTGGCGTTATTAATTATTTAAGCTTTTTGGCTTATAGGGGTGCATCAAGCCGACCAATTGATGCAACCATATAAAACAAAAAGGCGATAACTGTGAGTTTTTTCGCCTTTGTTAGGTTAGAAATATTCTATTGTGTGTTAATTATATATCCACTATTAAATCCTGTCAAGCTTTTCTGTTGTGTGTTAATTATATATCCACTATTAAATCCTGTCAAGCTTTTCTGTAAGTAATGAAGTTGCTCTCAATTTTCATTATCTTTCCCTCATTATTTTTATGAATAATCATTGAGCCATTCTTAAACTTAAAGAAACCATTTTCCTCAAGTATTTGTAAGTCATCTTGATATTCTCTGAACTTTTTGAAAAGCTCTATCTCATATTCTGTTAATTCAACTTTGTAAGTTTCCATTTCTTGTATTCTTCATATTGAAGTTTTAATTGTTCTTTTCTTTTTCTTAATAAATCAACTACGAGTAAAGAAGCTTTAGAAAATATCATATCGTCCTCTGTTTTACTTTTTAAGAACAGATTTTCATAAGAACGATATTCTATGTCCTTCAAGAGATATTGGTATCCGTCATTCATATCAAGCAGGTCAAGAGTTTTTATCATATTATCTACTTCACTTTCACTCATTATGTTTCCCTGATAAGTAAACTCTCCCTTATTATATTTAATAATATCTTCCGGAACAAATCCTTTGAAAAGATGTCTTACTAAATAATTAAGAATTGTTTTTTTGATTAGGTTCAAATTCGTACACCTGCCTCCACCAACTCTTGAAAAGTAGGTATAAGCATTCGCTCTTCCTCTCTCTTACGAGGGTGGTGAGCTTGGCATAATGTGATGCCATTATTAATATTATATCTTTCTTCTGGATAATCACGCCAAGGCAATATATGGTGAACCACTAACTTATGTTCTCTAGTGTATTTCTCTCCGCATATCTTACATTGGTAATTATCTCTTATTAGGCACTTTCTAACCCAATCCTGATAAGCACTATCATTTCTTTCATCTTGCTTCTTATAATTACCATTAACCCACCTAGGATGACTCTCGCCCATCCTTTTTCCTTTCCTGGACTCACTCATATTTCTTTTGTGTTCTTCAGAAAACTTCATTCCTTTTCTCGCTTCACTCATCTTCCTTTTTGTTTCTTCAGAAAACTTTTTTCCCTTATGAGCTTCACTCAACTTTCTTTTGTGTTCTTCGGAAAGATGTTTTCCCTTATGAGCTTCACCAATTTTTCTTTTTGTTTCTTCAGAATGTTTCTTATCTTTCCAGTAGCCAATCTTCCCTTTCTTTGCTTCACTCATCTTAATTTTTGTCTCCTCTGAATGATGTTTGCCTTTGTTTGATTCACTTATTTTAATTCTTGTTTCATCAGAAACAATATGTCCTTTTAGGCTATTGGATATTTTTTCTTTACACTCTTTTGAATGTTTTTTCCTAGTATGTGCTTCGCTTAATTTTCTTCTCAATAGGTTCATATTTCTTCATAGCTAATTGACTACCTTGCTCTTCAATAATTTTAACGAATCCTAGAAGTAGTTTATATGTTAGCTCTACTTCATTTTTTCCGTCTGATATAGAAATTAAAGTATCATTGTTATTGCTTTCAATTATTTTGAGATTGATTTTTTTCATCTTCTTTTACTTCAATTTTCAATTCCTTAAATTTCATATCAAACTTTTTTTCTCTCATCTTGCCTTCAATAGCCCCTAAGAAGTCATCTAATATACTCTCTGCTAAAAATATAGGTAATTCATTTAATACTTTCAGTATCTGATTATGGAACTTGTCATATTCAGTTGTTTCTTTGTTTTTTAGTATTTTAATATTTAACTCTTTTACCTTCTTTGACCTTAATTTATAAAACTCTGTCTGTATAGTATTTTTGAATACTTGAACATTTCTCTCTACTGTATTTACATCAAAGATGTCATTGTTAAATATCTCTAACAATTTTTTTGAAACTTCTTTTTTGCTTTTTAGAAGTTTTTCCTCTTCCTTTGTTAGATGTTTTGTTGGCTGTTCCTGTGTTAGGTTTGTCATTTATTTTTATTTTATTTAATTCTTCTTTTTCTTCTTCTTCCTTGATGTCTCTAAGAGCATCTTCTTTTGCTTTTTTTTCTAACTCCAATGATTCATCTGAACTTTTTTGAGAAGGGTTTTCTTTTAGGTATATTTCATATTCGGCTTTTTCTACTGCTTTCTGAAATAACTCAAAGATGTCATCAATATTACTTTTTGTGTATTCTTGTAATGCTTCAACTGTTATAGAACAATTAAGGTCTTGTTGTGTTCTACCGTCAGATAAAACCTCGTTGTCCATTAAAACAACATCCGATGACTTTGGAACATTTAAGTCATTTGCTAACTTTGTTCTAACTTTCCAGTTAAGCATAAGCCAAGATTGCACTGGTATTGATTTTTGTATTTCCATTTTTTTATTGTCTTATTACTGTTTCTCTTCTACCAACTCCTGTTAGTTGTTCTACTAATGGAGTTGTTTGATTGGGAGCAATTCCTGCTTGTTGTGCTAATCCTGATCGTTGTTCTTGTGGCTCTTGCATATATTCATCTGCTCTGTCCCTTGATTGGTCATAAGATCCAAACAAGAAGTCCCTTGTAACAGCTAATTGGTCAACCATAGGGTTATTTATTGCCCTATCATATAGCTCTAAATTGAAAGCTTTTTTCAATGCGTCAGATTTTATCATATCTGTTCCCGGCTCTATTTTGAATAAAAACTTTCTCTTTCTAAACAATCCCGGTAATACTTTTACTATTTCTGATTCTTCCCCCTCTTCCTTTAATAAATCAAAACTTATTTTTTCTAACTCTTCAGGAGTCATTTCTTCTGAAATCTCATTATCAAACTCTATTATTCTTGTCTTTCTCTTTCCTTTGCTAATTTTATCTAAATTAAATCTCTTAAATGTTAAGGTGTCTTTTCCTGATACTTCTTTCATTTCTCCTACAGTTAAGTATTGAATAATATCTGTTCCGATTAACATCCCTAAATCTCTTACAAGGAAACCAATCATCTTTCCGAAGAAACCAAGCATTACTCTTGCGTTATTTTCAAGAGCACTTATTTCGTATGCTGTCTGTCCTCCCTTTTGACTTATTCCTTGTTGTTGGACAGAGGATGAACTTTCCGTCATTGCTCTTTCAATTTCAACCTTGGTATTATATCCAGCTTGTAGGTTTGTTCCTACATCAATAGGATTGATTTTAGCTTCTTGCTCTAAAACTGTTACTTTTCCCGGAATAACTATTGAACTATCAATTCCTTCTGCTGAACCAACTACTAATGGCTTCATAATGCTTAAATATGTTCCGTCAATAATCATCTGATATAACTTATCAATCACCTCTTGGTCTGGACCAAGCTTGTTTACTAAACTCTTTCCATAAAAGAACCTTGCATCTGGACTGATTGGCTCGTAGAATGTCTTAGCCATTGGATACATCTTATCAATTCTTGGGTTAGGATTTTCGCAATCTGTTAGCAATACTCCATTAACGAATAGAAGCATAAGGTCTTTATATGCGTTATAATACCATACTTGCTCTACGGAATACTCATCTTGACTGTATTCCTCGTAAAAAGCACCATTTTGTTCTGAATATAGCACTTCTATTCCAGGGTGGACATACTTGAAGTTCTTATAATGTCCGTATTTTCTCTCTGCTAAATCGTAGGATATAATCTTTCTCCAAATTAAATATCCTTGTTTTTGAATATCTGGCTCGTAAAAGTTTTCTATCAAAAGCTCATCATTAGGAATTATTGATTGAATAAATCCTGATAATGCTTCATCTAATACTTCTTTGTATTCCCAATCTCCACTATCTTTTATCTCTTTTATCTTTCTGAATGTTTCAACATACTCCTGATGAATTATTACTGCTGGATTTACACAAGCTGATATTACTGCGTATAAAAATGTCATCGCATAATCAGAATTGTTTACTACCCACTCTATTAAATCTCTCATCACAATTGCCGCTTCTTTGTCTTCTTCTTGTCTGTCATTTTGAGCATAGATATTAGGGTATAATATTGAACCTGTTATATGGGCTACAATAGAAATAACTTTATTTCTTGTTGTCGGATTTACAGCGTTGCTTCTCCAAGAATACTCTGGGTCAGCATCTTTAGGTTTTTGATATGTATTGAAAAGTTTTTGATTTCTCGCAATTTCTTGAATTAAACTTCTGTTGTTAAACTCTTGAAATGGCTTATACATATCTTCCCAACTCCTATCAAAGTGTTTGAGAACCATTGCATAAACTTCTCTTTCTTTCTTACTTGGTCTGTAAGAAGAAGGTGTCGCCTTTTTGTTTTTTTCTGTGTAGTATTTCATTTTAATATAATTTATTATAATCTGGAACAAATGAACGCTTCTTTTCCGGATTTTTAGTATGCTCCATTACTTGTAACATATATGCTAAAGCGTCTATCCTATCATCGTGCTTACCAAATGGGAATACTAATAATTCATCTTCTAAAGCATTATCCATTCCGTTGCTTCTGTGTTTTATTAATCTGCTCTCATAAAAGGGTATTAAACCTTTTATCCTTAATTCTTTTTTTGTTTTACCAACTAATGGTATTACATTAAATCTCTTTCCCCTCTTGTCCATTTCTTGTTTTAGAAAGAACTCTAATGATTTTTGATACCCATTAGTTTCTATTCCGACTGCTATTAGTTTTAGTTTATATTTATCTTTTAAGTAAAATAAGTTATCAATTACTTCAGTCGGATTAAACCTTCCCGTGAAGTCCTCTAATTTATAAATGATGTTCGCCCCACTCTCTTTTCCTACTACCTGAATTGATGTGTTATCATCGCTTACTGACTCTTCCCAACCTGCAAGGTCAACTGCTACATAAACTTCTAAATCTTTATTTATTATATCAGCTTCTTCGTAATAGGTAAACCATTCTTTTTTGAATAATTGATTTTCTGTATTAACAGGGTTTTGTTGATAAAGGCAAGAAAATTGATATATGCCTATTTGATTTTTAATCTTTAATACTTCTTCAAGAGGATATCTATCTTTCCATAAAACTTCTCCTTGCTTTCTTGTATATTTTACACCTTTTATAATCCACTCTTCGTCTTGTTCTGCTATCTCTGGTAAACTTAAAACAGTCCATTCGTTGTTTTCGTCCATCTCTTGTATTCTACCTGCAAGATCGTCTTGATGCCACCTTGTCATAATTAGCACAACAGCTCCATTAGGAGCTAAACGAGTATATGCAGTTGAAATGAACCATTGCCAAGTTTTCTCTCTCATAGTTTCAGAATTAGCATCTTCTGAGTTCTTTACAACATCGTCGAGTAATAAAATATTTGCTCCTCTTCCAGTTAAAGCTCCACCTACTCCAGTAGAGATATAACTTCCTTTCTGTTCTGTCATCCACTTGTTCTTTGCTTGAGTATCTTCTTTTAATCTTATCTCTGGGAATATTCCTTGATAAATAGGATCTCTAACTAAATCTCTTGTCTTTTGTCCGAAATCACTTGCTAAATCTCCTGAATAAGATGATGTTATTATCTCTTTGTCTGGGTTTCTTCCTAAATACCAAGCTGGAAAGTTAATTGATGCTAATTGACTTTTACCAGAACGAGGTGGCATCTCTATAATCAATCTCTTTATCTCTCCTCTTTCTACTCTTTCAAGATAATCAGCGATTAAAAGATGATGCCAATTCGGTTTGTATCTTGGATCAGTTAATATACTGAAATTAATCAGATCTATTCTACCCAATTGCATTATTTCCTTTTCGTCTATCATTTTGTCGCAATCTTATACAATATAAATATCCATAACAATATTAAAAAATACCCTCCGATTGTATTTCCTGCAAGGGTAAAAAATACTAATTTCAATAAATAAAATGCTGTTCCTATTCCTATCATTACTACTAATGATGCTACTCCTATTAATATAAACATTATTAGTAATGAAACCCAATTATTCATTTTGTATAGTTTTGATAGTATTATATCAACTATGAACATACTATTCGTTCTTTAATTTTTCTTTTAATGTTTCTATTTGTTTTTCTGATAATAATTTAAGTTCTTTTCCCTCTGCTCCCGTTACTTCTTGTCTTAAGCTAAACTCTTCCTTTCTTTTTCTTTCTAAAAACCATTGAGCATCTTTAGGGTCATCTAACGCTTTAACTACTGTTTGTCTCGCTTTTAGTATTGGCTTTTCTTTAAGTGCTTCTTTTCGGTCAACAAACTCTGGGTTTTTTTCTTGGTAATTATATAATGTTTGCTTTGAAATGTTAGCATAAAAACAAGCTTCTGAGTCACTTCCACCTAAAGCAAAAACCTCCTCTAACTTTGCTATAGTTTCTTTACTCATTTTTGTCGGTCTTCCCCCTTTGTTTTTTGTCATATTGCTTATTTTATCTTATTATTAATAGTATTATCCTACAATTTCCATTTATAATCAATACCATTCTTTTTTATATCTGTTATACCAGTATATCTGCACCAACGCTCTACAATTACATCTGTGTATAATGGGTCAATTTCCATTCCATAGCATATACGATCTGTTTTTTCTGATGCTATTATGGTTGTCCCACTTCCTAAGAATGGGTCAGCCACTATTTCTTTTTCTTTTGTCATTATTAAAATTGCTTTTGTTGGTAATGATACTGGATAACAAGCTTTGTGATTATCTATTGGCTTTTTAGGAACTTCTGGAACTTCATCATCTTTCTCATCTGGCTCTATTATTAAATCTTTATCAAAACCGGTTAAATCTAATAAATCTTCACTTAACCCCTTCAATTCATTTATTACTAAGTCCATATCCCATTCGCTTTCATTTAGCTTATTATCAGCCAATCTTATCTTTTTTATTTAATTGAGGGCGGATTTTTTACATACCCCCAAGTTCAAAGTGTGACATTTTGTCACGGTTTCGTCTAAACCTTCTTTGATATGCTCTTTTTTATTTCATTTACTGTTTCTTCTCCTAAAAACTTCTCTATTCTCTTTTTAAGTTGCTGACACTCACAACAATCATCTTCAAAGTTAACCATAATAGAATACAAATGTTCCATATCGTATTCATCAAATGATATTCTCTTTGCTCTAACTGGAGGACTTTCTCTGTATTCTAATCCAGATGTTGAACAATTAGAACATATATTCTTATCCTTGTTAACGCACTCATTTCCACAAATTAAGCACCTCATAATACCTCACTTATATTTCTTGCTCTTATTAAATCAATACTTCCTTTATGTCCTGCTTTTCTTTTTCTTTCTTTTTCTCTATATCTCTTAATCGCTTCATAGTGTTTCGCTCTTTTTTCAGGGTCAAGCATTTCTTTTCTTTTCCTTTCTCTGTCTCGTTCTTTTATTTCTTGTTGCTTTCTTTTTGCTTTTAATGACAAACTTTTTTTCATTTTTTCACCTTATAATTAAAACTTCTTTCTCTTGCTTGCCAAACTTTTTTGCTCCCTCTATATCCTTATCAAAACTTATGTCAAATCTATCATCGTATTTTAATGCTAATCTATCTAAGCATTGATAATACTCATTATCTATTATTACCCAAGTTCCTAATGGAATTGAGCGTGGACAAGCTACTACATTTTTCTTTCCGCAGATATTATCACCTGAAGCAGAGATACAAGGGTCTCCCCAAGTTTGTTCTGGAACGGTATTATACGCTGTTATTGTTGCGTATGTTTGTTCCTTGATTAGAATTGGACTATTATATGTTGTCAAAAAGCTGTCTTTTCTGTTGTGATGTTCTGGACACTCTTTACCGCTACTAATTACTAATCCTATAAGTAGTCCCGCAAAAAACAGAGTTGCTATCATTATCTTTATAAACAGATGTTCTTTATTCATATAGATATGTATTTATTATACCACTTTTTTCATCTACTAACAATCTAATTTCTTCATTATCTCTGTTGCTAACATTTTGAATCTTTTATAAGAATAAACATCTGTTTCGTCTTTTTCTAATCTTCTACAAAACTCCCTTGCTCTCTCCATTAATCTTGCCATTTCTTTATCGGGTTCCTTTACTCTGGGATTAGCCGACCTTTTTAATAATCCCAGAAACTCATCTAATTCTATGGTGGCATATATTTCCATTCTTTCGGGTGATTGGACTCCTGAGGGGTCTATTATTACTAGGCACCATTTATTCGGGTCTGAATTGCCAATCTTTGCTTGTTCTTTGGCTTGTTTAATCCACTCTTGAAACTTTATTGTTTTCTGATTTTTAACTTCTATAAGAAATGGGATATTAGCAAAAATATCTGCTTTATTTTTGCCATTACCACTTCCTGCTTCTCTTCTTGCTTTTCCTAATCCAGCCCTTTCAATTCTATTGGCAACTTCTTTTTCTGCTCTTTTGCCTTTTTGTTGAATACTTTTACTGAGCATATTATTTTATTTAGTTATTTAATACCCACACATCCTCCTTTCTTCTTCATCTTTTGTTTCTGGTTTCCAATCAAAATACCATAATCTGTATGTTCCTGAGGAGAACTTGTCTTGTATGGGTTCTGATATTCTTCTTACCTTATAATCTAAATCGCCGACCTTTATGAACATTCTCTGATTGCCCACGATTATTTCTAAATCCTGTTTCTGCTTCTTCGCCTGTTTTATATATTTCTCGTGGACAGCTACTTGACCTGCCCATATTGTTTCAACTCTCTTTATTGTCATAAAAATGGTATATCTTCAATTTTTATTTCGTCTATATCTTCATCAACTATAAATCCGTCAGGTTCGCATTCTCCAGCTTCAGGAATTACTAAATCTAATCTTAGAAATACAAATCCTTTAATTTTTTCAATGTATTCTGAGAATTGGTCTTTCTTTAATTTCCTCGTGCTAATTGATGTTTCATAAACTTTACCGCCGATTACTATTTCTTTTTTAAGAAAGATTCTCTTAAAGAACTCGTGTAGCTCTTCCGATGTATATCCTGTTTCTTTTGATATTGTTTTAAGAACCACGCCCCAGTAATAAGCATTAGCTTTTATACTTCTCTTTTCTCTAAATGGTCTGATTATCATCTCAATTCTTTTTCCGTTGAGTGATTGTAGCCATTTCTGTTGCTTTATTTTATCGTTATAATCAAGGACGATATTTCCGTTTGATACTATTCCTTTTAATTTTGGTATTATTGCCATAATTTATCTTAATTAACTAACTCTTTATTTTCATAAATTAACTTCTTCCATTTTTTACTATTACAACTTCTGGTGATAATCCTTCATAAATGTTTCCAATTACTTCACACATTTCAGGTATTAAAGTAGAAGTAAATGTTCCTGTTGCAAGGCAGTATCTACCTCTATTAAAAATAACTTCTGCGATAATACTTTCGTTGATTATAGGTTCCAAATTGTCTACCGGATAATTTTCTGATGTTTTAACAATATCTCCCTCATAAATCTCTACCTTATTTTTGTCTTTCAATCCTGTAAATTGTTCTACTGTTTAAGGAATATCCCCTAACGCTTCATCTATTACTTCATCGTTTATTTCCTTTACTTCTGTTTGTTCTTTTTTGTTCTTATTATCTCCAAAATAAAACTCTTCTACCACTACCTGATTATAATTTTTATAACTTCCATCCTCTTGTTTTACTCTATTATTTAATCTTCCTGAGACGCCTAATTCATCTCCTTTCTTTACATATCTTGCTATTGTCTCTGCTATTAAATCCCACGCTACCATATTGTGATAACAAGTATCAGTTTTCCTTTCTCCGTCTCTTTTGAAAAATCTATTAGTAGCAAGTGTAAATCTTGCCATTGAGGATTCTGTCTCTGTTTTTGAGAAGGTTATATCCGATACAACCTTCCCTACTAAAATTATTTTATTTATGTTCATATTTCTTTAGTTTATTAACTGATATTTATTATTTCTTTTTTTGTTGTCATAATTATTTAAAAATCTATCCCTATTCTACTTTCTAACTCTTCTTGTGAAGGATTATCATAATCCAAATTACACTGTTCACATAGAACCTTACCCCATCTTTCTCTATACTCCGCCTTCTCATAACCACATCTTTCACAATTTTTTTTACAATTTTTTTGTTTTTGTTTGTTCATATATTTTTATTTATTTTAATTATTTAATTCTTGACTCACCATTTCTCCTATTCCTTTCCATACCTTTTCTATTTTTTTTGATATTCTTGTAAAATCTGATAATCCTCTTTTTGTTTTGAACTCTATGGGTTTTTCTCCTGTTAAGGATATAACTCCATTTTCTTTCTTAGTTGGTATCCAGAATAATGATATTTCAGGTATTTTGTTTGTTTGAAGGAATAGAGCAAAAGCATAGAAAGTAAGTTGCTCAAATGTATCCACCTTTCTTTGAGTCCAAGCATTATGTCCTGTTTTGTATTCGTGGATAATGTTTGGCTTAATAAAGCCGTCCATTTTAGTTAATAAAGGAACATTTTTGAACTTTACTCTTATCTCTTTCTCTCTTTCATCAACCTCAGGAATGGCGACTTTACAGAAGTCAATCTCCGCATCTCCTGTAAGGTCTTCTTGTTCTAACCCGTGGGCAATCTTTGAACCAAAGTCCATTTCTACATTTTTGAAGCTTGGCTCTCCTAAAATGTAGACCCTTCTATATTCGTCAGGACTTCTAAGAAATAAACTATACTGGCTCCAGGAGAGATAATTTTTAATCCTGATGTCCATATTATACTTCTTTTAACTCTTCTAATCTTTTTTCTAATCTTGCTTCTATCACTCTTCTATGAACATCATTTAATGTCTTGCTTGTTTCTAATTTCTTTTTCCATTTTTCTAATGTCTCAGTGTCTTTAATTGAGTCAATCATCAAAAGAGTTTCATTTAGTGTTGTTTTTGTTTCCCCGTCTTTCTCTTTCTTTGTTATGGCTGGCTTTTTAATTTCTGGCTGTTCCTGATTATCTTCATCAATACTTCCTTCAAAAGCATCTTTACCTACACCAAAGAATGCCGCTGTCTTTTTTAGTGCGTTTGTTGATGCTCCTTTTAACGCATCAGTTAAGTTTGATGATTGGTGTCCTCCATACTCGCTATGAGACACTTGTCCATTAGGTAGGTTTAATACTATTGTTGCTTTCCCAGTAATTGAAATAAACTTCGTTCCTGACTTATATGTTCCTTCTGCTCTTTCAACTTCTTCAAAAGACCAATTCCAGCCACCTATTCCTAAAACCTCGTTAAAGCGATTGACTATAAACTGGTATCCATATCCAGTTGTGTCATAGCCTTTTTTTGTATCCTCACTTTTAGACCTTTGAATAGCTTTCTTATCTAATGGCTTTGAAAGCTCATCATACAACTTCTTTATATCTAACTTTGATTCTATTGTTTCTTTTGTCATATTTTTTATCTTAATTATTATCTGTTAACTATTATTTCTTCTTCTACTAATTCGCAACCACTAACTTTTATTCCTGCGAGTAAAGCTTCTTTAATTGCTTGTTCGTCTGGAACTAAGAATTGTCTTTCAATCTTACTTGCGTCTACAATCTTTAATCTCTTAATCTTTCTTGTAGGAATTGCGTCTATCTTCTTCTCGGTATTCGCTACAAGCTTTGTTGCTTCTTCAAAAGTTGCACCTGCTTCAATCTTTGATTGTGCTTCTGCTTCTCTTTCTCTTTGTTCTTGTAAAAGCTTCGTGTTGTATCTTAAAACCTCACCTTTAAGATAAGTTTCAATAACATCAATCTTATCTTCTATTGGCTTGAATAATGCTCTAGTATTTTTAAGAGCTTCATTAAGAGGTTTTACTACACTATCTTTTTTTTCTTGAACAATCTTCTTAATTTCTTTTACTTGAGTAAGTGATGACTTAGCTTGATCAAGTGTTGGCTGACTATTAACTTTTATTCTTGAGTTATCAGCTAAAGTCATTGCCTTTTCTTCAGCTATTTTAATGGCTTCCTCGGTGTTTAATTTTATTGTCTCCATATTTTTTTTATCTTAATTATTATCTTTCTCTTGTTGGATCTCCGACATCTTCGTCTTCAATCCTACACTCTTCTAAATCTTCAATGAAATCCTCAAGCATTCCTTTTAGGTATTCTTCTGACATCTCTGTTTCCCGGAAGTTATGAGAATATTCTTTAATTAATTCTTCTTTTGTCATATTGCTTTATTTTATCTTAACTAATTATTTTTTGCCGACCTTTATCTTACTGGTGCGTCCACCGCTATTCCGTGATGTTCGCACATCTCTTTTTCGTTTTGAGTTATATAAAACCCTCCTTCGTTTTCCTGTGAATACAAGAAGTTTTCATATCTCTCAGCGTTAGCTTGGAGCTTGTAGCACTCTATTTGCTCGTGAGCATCAAGTGCTTTGTCTCCGCATATTAAAAGAACAGCGAATAGCACGACCACCGCTATTGCTGTTCCCATTGTTCCTATTATTTTTTCTTTTCTTTTGTTCATAATCTTAATTATTTATTATTTTTATCTTAATTATTGCCGACCTTTATCTTTATTTCATTATACTCTTCCTATTTTTTTTGTCAAGTGTTTTTTTATCTGTATTCCTTTTCAAGTTATATTTGTTAATATAATAGTAAACTCCCTGAGGACTGGTGCGTAGAGATATTGCTATATCTAACACAGTGTTTCCTTTGTTTAATAGCTCTTGTATTATTGCTGGTGTTTTATTGTTCTTCATATTTCTATTATATTCTTATTATTTTTTTTGTCAAGTGTTTTTAGTATCTACCCCCCTCACACCCGCATTGCTCATCTTTTTGATGCCATCGTTTACAATACTCGCACTGCCATTGCCCTTGCTTTTTTCTTCTTAGATCTTCAATCTTTTGAGCGGAGTATATTCCGGAGATTGAATTGACTGATATTGTTTCGCCGTCAACTTCTATTAGTTTGTTTTCTTTAGCTGTTAAAATTAGTTCTGATATTTTTTCTGCTTGAATATCATCAATCCATATTTCAATCCCCTCCCTTGTTAAAAGACATTTATTCTTTTTTGTTATTTCTTGATTCATATTATTTTATATTTATGTCTGCTAAAATTATTTGCTGTTGAAAAATGTTTACTCCGAAATAAGATGCTTTGAATGTTGGCTGATTTCCAGTTTCCCCTGTTTTGTAATTATAAAATCTCATTCTTTTGCTTGGTATTAAAAGTTGAAACTCTTTTTCTCGTCCTTTCATTGTAGTATTTATTAAAGAGTCAGAAAGTATATTAAGTGGTAGTAATAACGCAAATGGTTTTTTAAGTGCTAATGCTCTTTCCCAATAAACTCTTTTGTTAGTGTATGGTGGATTGCCAATTATTATATCCCACTTCTCTGGCTCATAAGTTAGAAAATCCTGTCCATAATCTAAGTGAGAATACACAACCCTAAATCCATTCTCGGTTAAAACTTTTACAAATTGACTATCTTCTCTGTCAAATGGACACCAGATTATTTTATCTTTTAAGTGTTGAATATTGGGTATTAATACTTCCACTCCATATTTTGGAGTATATTGTTCATCTCCACCCCCTTGTTGATAATATACTTGATTATTCATATTTTTATAATTTTACTTCCTTTAATTTCTCTATTTCTATGATTTATTATTGACGCCATTTTCTCTCTTAATTGAGTTGGCGTTGTTATCGTTGGGAAGTATTGCTCTCCCTGATGCTCTTTAATGTATAAAATCATTGCTTGTAATTTTTCTATCGGATAATGATTAACAAGGAACTCTGCATCAGCTCTTAATGTCTTGTTCTGAAACTTTATATTAGGATTTAGGTTCTCATAAAATAATCTTAAAAGCTCTTGAACATCATTGCGAGGTTTATCCTCGCAAGTTATATTATTATTAGTATTATTATTAATATTTATAGTATTATTATTGGTTCTCCTACGTGAACAGCTTTTTTCCGATAGCTGTTCATATTCGTGAACAGCTCTGTTCGTCTGTATGAACAGCTCATCAATCTTTTCGTTCAGTTTGATGAACAGCTTTTGATTTCTAAATCTATTAGTTGTTATGTATCCTTCACTTTCTATTCTCTTAATTCGTGGAGTTAATGCACTCTTTGATTTTATTCTTAAAAGTGGCATATCTTCAAGTAGTGTTTCAAAGTTTATCCAAGTCCAACAATCTCCATTGTCTTCTCTCTTTCTTTGTTTATCTATTTTTTTGTTAGTAGATGAGCAATAAAAATATATATAATCTAAGATGGCACAATCTATTATGTCTAAACTTGTTTTACTTAATACAAGCTGATTTATATTGATATTATATTTCATACATTTATTAAACTGAAAGGGATACACCGCTTTACGAGTAATGTATCCCTTTTAATTCGTAAAGCTAATTATATTTCCATTATACAACCCCTGTTTTTTTTGTCAACTAATTAGTGTCAAATAAAATCAGGATAGAATTATTCTATCCTGTTTTTTTGTTCGGCTTGTTAGCCATTTTGGGCTGTTCAATTCCAAGTTCTTTATAGAAATCAGAGAGTTTCTTTTGTTTTCCATCCCACCAAATAAAGGTAGTTTGTTCACTTTCTTCTTTTGCCATTTTTGCCACCATTTCTAATTGCGTCTGCCAATGTCTCAATGTATATTTCTGGGAATAGTTGAAGTATCCCATTTTCCTTTTCTCTTATCTTTTCGTGAATCATTCTGTGGCAATCAAGGCACAGATAAATGATTTTGTTGTTTTCTTCTCCATATCCCCATACTGCACGAGGGAACTTATGATGCCTATTGCACCACTTAACTTCCTTACAGATAGGGCAAAATGCCTTCTTCATTTCAATCAATCTCCCATTAAGAGAACTGCGTAATTGATTAACGCACTCGCTAACCAATACAGTGCTCTTGGATAGTTTTGTTCATAAAGCGATACAACCAATAGCAATAAAAAGAAAGCTATTAGAAAACAAATCAACTTGTCTCCGGTTTCCATATTATCACCTTGTCAATGAACCAAAGAACCATAAAAAAAACAAGGCAACCTAAAAAGCGATTACCTTGTTTTTGCTATGAATCACTATTATCATTAAGTAGATTATATCAACTCAGTTATTTTTGTCAATGTAACTCATTATATCTTTCTGCGTCTAACATAGTGAAGCAGTAAAACTAAAAATTATTTTTGTGCCAACTTATGTCCCGGTGAGGGTGGTTGGCTTTTTTATTTAGGCAATATCTCCCTGTAAATCTTCTTTCTGATGACTTTTGGCAGAGATGAAACATCAAAAGTCATTCCTAACACCACTTTTTCCTTGTATTTTGCCGTCTTACAATCGTTTTCTTCTTCTTTTCGTATATTTACTCGTTTCTTTCTTTTCATCGCCTTAAATCGTTAATTTTTGCCTTCCGACATTGTGTCTCTGATGTATTTATCCATCGCCAGTAATGCTCCTGTAATTCCTCCAAATATACCTGCTAATGATAATGCTCCAATCCAAGTGCTAAGATCTGACCAATCGTTCATTGAATTAGGAGCGATAACTACCATCGATGATATTGCTCCTGAAACAAAACCTCTTACAAATCTTAGTAATGCTGATTTTATTTTTTGTGTCATATTTTTATTTATTTATTATTTAACGATGCTTATTTAGTTAAATTGAGATGTTGTCTGGTGGCTGGACCTACATAACCCGAGATTGGACTAATCTTGTTTGCTATCTGATAATTTTTAACCGCTTCTAATGTTAAACTTCCAAAATATCCTGTTGGCTCTTTAATATGTAAGTATCCTTGTGAGATTAGAACTTTTTGTAGTTCTGATACTGCTGGACTTCTCATACCAAAATATAAATCATAATCAAACTTGTATTTTTTCTCAGCCGTCTCTTTGCTACTGATATTTGATAAATCTTCAAAATACCAACTTGCTGTTACTCTGCCGTTTATAAACCAATCTTCTGTTATGTATCTCTGAGTTATATTTCTAAATCCCCAACTCTCATCAATTACAATTGCTCTCTTTCCGTTTTTGATAGTAAAGTCAATTCCAGCAACTCCGTGATGACAGGATAGTTTTGAATTAGGATTGATTACTGGGACTTCTAAATCCCACTCGTTATAATCAAACCTGAAACCAAGTAGCACTCCCTTACCTTGATTGATAATAGATGCGATAATATCTATATCAAAAGGCGTTGAGATATAATTACCACCTGCTAAGATATTACCTGTCATTTCTGTAAATGTTGTTCTGTCATCTGCTTTATTCATTTCATTTTCATTCATTCCGTTTGAGGGCATAAGATATTCAAGCGTTATTCCTCTCTCGTGTCCAAGTTTCATTCCTTCTCTGAAGTTCATTCCGCCTCCTTTGTTAGTTCGCCTTGTGTATAAATCCCTTGCTGATAAAGGAAAATATCTTCTTTCTTCAAGGTAGTTTTCAATAGCAAGTATTTTTGCTATAGCTTGGGCTACACAACTTAATGACTGGTCTTGGTCTTTAACTTCAAATTGCCTTATCTCTTTTTTTTCTATCCAATTGACAGGGGCAAACATTCCAACTTCTTCAATTCGGTAGTCTCGCTCGTCTATTGGGTCTATAATTGCACCATTGTATATTTTCATTTTGTTTTCTTATTTAGAATCTTTAGCTTATCTAAAATTGTTATTTCTCTAATTTTATCTAATGATTCCTTTTTATCCTCTGGAGATTTTCTCTTGTATGCACTTGATTTTATTTCCCTAGAAACTCTATCTGCATAATCTGCCTGAAGTTCTGCTAATTTTTCAAAATATTCTTTATCACCTAATTTTTCTCTTAATTCTCTAGCATATTCTCCAGTAGGATTTGATATTATTGGCATATTTCCCGTCTTATTTAGTTCATTATATTCCATTATAATATCATTTGTTTTATCATCTTTTACAATTCCAATAATTCCACTCTTTTCTATTTCTCTTCCAAGAAAATCGTATTTTGTATCTGGTGGGAATATAGCATTCCATAAATCATAGGATATTACTGATGGCAACGCCCTAACTTTTGCCCATTCAACTATTGATTTTCCATCAAGCTTAGTTGTGTTCAATATATCTTCAATTTCAGTTGATGATGTTGCTTTTGTTAAATTAACAAGTATTTCTTTTGTTTCTTTTATTCCAGGAGTTTCTAAAAATGATATAATTATTCCTGCAAAATAACCAACAACTGCATTTCCGCCCTTTTGACTTGCTTGTCTTGCAATCATTATTGCTGATAATGGAATACTAACCATTGGTAAGTATCCTAATTGTATCCACTTTCCACCAATTCTAACATATCCAGAACCTGCTCCTCTTGCTCTTGCTAATTGATATTCACTATATGAAAGTATATCGTATGGAGCAATATAATCGTCATCGTCTAATAATGATGCTAATAATATCGTAGCACCTAGCAATCCAGTATATCTGACAAGCATACCAACTGATTTTTGCATCTGTGTTGACCTTTCAATTCCTTCCATCCTTGATGCTTTTTGTATTCCATTCAAACTCCTTATTATTCCCACTCCAGTTGCTGTTTGTAATCCTTCACTTACTACAGTTGTAGGAATTTTAGCAAAAGGAATAATCATTTTACCAAACTTAAGCTTACCTAATTTAAGATTATCTCTAAACTTAACAACCCAATCTGATAAGCCATCTTTTTGAGTTCCATTCATTAAATGAGCGTCTAATATAGCAAGTTCTCTAATCTTTTGTGCTTGTTCTATCTTTGGGTCAAAAGAATATGATTCTTTTAATAATTGCATAGCTCTTTCTTTTTCTGTCATTCCACTTGGTAATTTTCCTTTGATAGCTTCCATCTTTGCTATTTCTCTTGCCATCATTGTTGAAGTATCTGCTCTACCGATGTTAGCAAAAAGCATATCAGATCCACCAGCAAACCATTTAGGAGCTAAATTAACAAACTTTGCCCATTTACCAAGAAGTGTTTTTCCTTGTAATCTTGCGACATCTTCACCAAAGAACTTATATCCATCGTGAAGCGTTTGCATTCTTGATATATCATAACCTGTCTTATGATATATTCTGACTGCCATTGCCGTTTGATTCTTGATAAACTCTGCTGTTTCTGCATCTAGTTTAATAGCTGAAAACTTTGCCATTATTTTTTCCATAAAATTACTGTTCAAATCACCGTCACTAAAGTTCCCGGATACAATTCTTTTTGTAATTGCTCTTTCTATTGCTGGTATTGATTGATATATAAAACTATTTTTAAGTATTCTTGGAGATGCTAAAATGCTCGCTCTAGCATAATCCATTGCTTGATTGAATATATCTGCTTTGGTTGTTTCTTTTAAGCTCTCTATATAATCTTCAAGCTTTCTTAACTTATCAAGATAATCAACAATTTCTTTTTCGTTGGTATATGTCCAGTCATTAGATTTCATTAACTTATCAAAAGCGGCTCTTTCTTTTTCTATCAATTTTGATAACTCAATACTTTCTTCTGCTGTTAGTGAAACTCCTAATTCAATTTCAACAAAACTCTCCATAAAGTTTTCAAGTTCTGCTGGTCTTAATACTCCTAAATCATCAAGAGTTTCTAACCTTGCTAATGCTCCCTTTAATTTCTTTTCTTGTTTATAAATACTAGAACCCATTGCTTTCTCTTCCCATATTTGTAGATTTCCTGTTTTTTTAAGATATTCAAATCTTTCATTAAGAACTTGTGCTTGTTTGGGTCCTACATATTTTTCAAGTTCCTTCAATCTTGCTTCCGTTTCCATTATTCTTAAATCACTAATCTTAAGATTTTCTCTCATCTGTTTTGCTTGTTCAAGTGTAACATCTTTATATAATGGCTTTCCTTCCCCAATATATTTATAAATCCAATTTCTCATAGCAAGTTTTTGGTTTGGAGATAGCAAAGATTTCTCTAAACTTGCATTCAAAAGTTTCGCACTATTTCCAACATACTTTTCAAGTAGTGCAACTCTTTCTTTTGAGCTCAACTCGTAAAGAGTGGACATTTTAATCTTTCCACTTCTTACTGCTTTCTTAAAATTATTTGCCGCTATTGGTAGCAAACATCCTTTTGCCATATTATTTACAAATTATATTATCTACTAATGCGTCTATTTGTTCAAAAACATTTTTAGTTGGCTTACTTTGAGCTTCTACAACTTCTCTTGTTGCTTGTTTTGTTTTAACTCTAATTTGTCTCTTTGCTTCTGCGATAGCTTCTTCTGGATTTACTTTACCAGCTTTTTCTCCAATAGCCAACATCCTCTCATTTGTTATACTTTGCATTATAGCAGTTTCTTCTTTAATACCCAAATCTGCCTTAGCGATATTTAAGGTTTGTCCTGCTTCAGTAAACTTTTTAGATGTTATTCTTGCGATTGCGTCTGCTTCTACTTTCTTTCCGGCTTCTTTCAAAGAAACATATAATGATTGTCTGATTGCTTGAGAGTTTATTCCAGCTGGTGCTTCTCTTAACCCATAAGCAATCTGCATTGATTGTTTAGGAAATCTATTTATATAATTAAATGCTTTTTTGATTTGTTCTTTTGTTGATATTTTTTCATATTCTACCACTTTTTCGTCAAATCCAAACTCTTTCTTAATCTTCTCGTAATGTAGTGAAAATCCTTTTTCTGCTGTTTCTTCAATTGCTTTTTCGGTAGTTGATTTTGGTATAATCTTTATCTTTGGTTTTTCTTCTTTTTTATATTCTTGTGGCTTGGCTTGTTTTTTAGTCCCTGTTTCCTTAAAATAATTAGATGATATTTTTTTAGAAGCATCAATATCTTTTTTAAACTCTTTAATTTGAAGGAATAGAGCAAAAGCATTTTGTTTTTCTGAAAGATTATTAATATTAACATTTCTCCATTTTTCATATATTTTATGTATCTTGTTGGCAACAACTAAACTTTCTGGAGTGTGTATTTGAATTTCTGCCAACAATCCATCAGTTAATTCTGTTGTTATATTAATACCTCTATATCCAAATATTGTTGGATTTTCAAAATAATTTTTGACTTCCTTAATCTTAAAATTATTAACGATATTGCTTAGTTGATTATCAATATCTTCATTTTTTACAATTATTCTTCCTGCTAAACTATCGGAAATTGTTGATATATCTTTTTTAGCAATATTATATCTTTTAATTTTGCTCTCAAAGCTTTCCTTGCTTTTAATTCTTACATTAGGATTTAATCCAGTAGCAATTTTTATATTTTCTTTAAATAAGTTTTTATTAGATTGACTTATTTTTTTTACTTTGCTATAATTACCATATATGGATAATTTATCATCAAAATTATATAGTTGGGAGGGAGATATATATCGTATAGATTTAGATGCTCCAGCTGGAGAAAGGGTCTTAATTAAAGATGGTGATTCTTTTGTTTTTAAGCCCGATATTGGTAAATTAGGATCAACAATACTCTTTGAGGGAGAGATAGTTTCTGATAACAAATAATCTAAATCTTCTTTCGTCTTCTTTCCAACAACCTCGCCTTTAATTTGTTTAGATAATTTTGTTGCTGGAGTTTCTTTTGGTTGTTTAATTTTAGATATTAATTTATCGGCTGGAGTTTGTTCTTTCACAGCAGTTTCTTCTGTTGGTTGAGTAATTGGTTTTTCTGCTGGAACTTCTTCTTGAGCAATTATAGGAGCTTTCTTCTCTATTTCTTTTATAGCTTTTTCAATATCTTTTTCAGTTGATTTTTCAGTTGGAATTACGCCCGTAAAAGTTCCTGTTGCTGACATTCCTGCTCCAAGTATAGCTCCGATAATTCCACTCTCTAAAGCTCCTTCAAATACATTTTCTTTACCAGTAGCAGCATTACTAATCATCTCTTGTCCTGCCTCTTGAGATCCTTCTATTGGAGCTGATAATAATATCTTTTTAATGGCTGATTGTGTTTTATCAGAAAATATACCAAACTTGTTGGTTAATCCAATTAAAATAGCATTAGCAAAGAATGTTTTAGTTGCTTCTTTTCCAGCTTCAATTTCATTCATTCCAGATGCAAGGTTTTGCCTATAAACTGACCCGGCTTCTGTTGATGCCTCTAATGTAGTTGAAACAGAATTACCAAATAATAATGCTAATTTGGGAGATACTTTTGTTAAAAGAGTTGCTCCTTTTGCCACTCCAAGACCAGGAATAAAGAAAGTTGCCGCTGAACCTGCTCCTGCAATCAACTTATCTACAAAATTCATATCTTCTGGAGTCATTGTCTTTTGCCAAGAACTAAGCTGGTCAGCTTTTTCCTTAAAGAATGGTTTCATTGTTTCGGGACTAATCCACTCTGCCGCTCCAATCATTCCTTCGGCAGTTCCACTTAATCCCAACATAAAATCTTTAACTGGTTTTGATAGTGTGATGTTTTTAATCTTTCCTTCATCAATATATTTTTGAGTAGCCAATTCAAAATGCTCTTTTTGTCTTTCGGCAACTGGTTGTTCTGTTCTTTCAAAAGTTCCCTGACTAATTACATCGGTTGCTTTTGGTTTTGTTTCTGGAAAGTATATTTTACCATCTACTGAATATGCTTTAATACCACCTTTAATTGGCTGAAATAACTCTACATTTTTAGGAGCTTCTGCCATATCCGGAGTAGTTGCAGTTTTTTTAGTTTCGGCAATTTGTTTTGCTTGAGCATTCAAAGCTTCCCAACCTGTTAATGTGGGAGTAGTAGTGGGAGTAGTGGTAGGAGTTGTTTTAATCCCTTTTGCTTGATTATTTAATTCTTCCCAAGTCATAATTATTTAATTATTTTGCTCTACCTATCCAAGTTCCTGTTTCTGGGTCATATCCGCCTCCGAGAGTTTGGTCTATAAGCTCATTTGATGCCTCTGGGTATTTAGCTTTTAATTTATCAAAAGCAGTTCCCCAAGTAATATCTCCTTTATCTAATTTTTCAATTAAATCAGAAGCGTCCTTTCTGAAGTTTTCTATTTGCTTTTCTTGTTTCTCTACCTCTTTATCTTTAGTAGTAGTTTTTGTTTCTTCTGATAATCTTTTCTTTTGAGATAATTTTAGAGCATTATCAAAATCTTGTTGGTCTTTGACTGCCTTTAATCCTGCCCTTATTAGTCCGATATCAATTCCTGATTGTTCTGCTAATGCTTGAATCGCTGATTTACTTTCTTCTGGTAAAGCATCATAATCAATTCCTTCAAATTGTTTCAAAATAAATGTAAGCATATCTTTTGCCTGTTCTGGTAATTCTTGAGCTGATTTAACTATTTCAAGGTTTTGCTCATCAATTAAATCTTGAACCTTTGTTTGTAATTCATAATCATCTGCTAATAATCCAATTCCAGTTGTTAACGCACTTTGTTGTGCTTTTCTTGCATCTTGCATTAGTCCTAATCTTGTAAGAAGATTGGCTTCTTTGGCTGCCATTGATTGATATTCTAATGCTCTTTGTTGTTGGAGTTTAGCTTGTTGTCCCGATATAATTCCTGATATAATTCCTCTTCCCTGTCCTTCTAATCCATATATTGCTCTTTGAGTATCAAGGTCAAATTGTTTCATTGATTCTTGGAGATCTGCTATTTCTTTACTTAATGCCATTTCATCTGCTGATGGAGTATATGTTGCCATAAGTTGTTGTCTTAATGGAGCTATTTGTTTTTGTAATTCTTCTAAATCTTTTATTCTTTGTTGCTGTGATGCTTTAAGTGCTTTTGTGGCTTCATTAAGTCCAGAATAATCCTTGTCTTGCTCTGCTTCTCTTGCCTTTGATGTTAATACAAGTTCTTGGTCAGACGATTGGTTTATTCTATTTAATAACTCTGAAACTGCCCCCGTAAGGGCTGTTTTCCTTTGTTCTGGAGTTAGGTTAGCTATTGTTTGGTTTATATTGTTTACAAGTTGATTTTGAGCTGGATTAGTTGCTGATGGCTGGACATTGAGAACATTCTGGACTGGTTGTGTTGTTTGAACTGCTGGAGTTTGAGTTATTTTAGATTGTTGAGTTTGAGAAGTTTGAGCTACTGGAGTTTGGTTTATTCCTGCTTCAATATTACCTAAATAATTTTGATTTTGAGTTGTTAAATCCTTTGCAATTTTACTTGTTATTACTGCGGGAGTTGGTATTCTTGCTTGGTTATCAGGAGTTCCATCTAATTTTCTTGCTTGTGCCTCATCAAGTATTGATTGTAACCCTTTTTGTTGTTCCGGTGTTAGTGCCATATTTTTAATAATAGTATGTTTCAACTTTTAATTTCTCGGTCGGATTTTTCATTTTATAATTTTGTTTCAACATTTCATATTCGTTCTGTGATAATTTCATTTGGTCATAATCTTTTAAGTCTCTAAATAACTCTATTTTACACCTTTCTGTAAATAGTTCCAATTCATCTTCATCTGCATTGATTAAATCTGTATCTGCTGTTGAGTTTGCTATCCATACCCCATCTTTTGTCTGCCAAGGATATTTTGAATAGTATAGAACTTTGTTATACCAACCTGAATGTAAAACGAGTGAGTCAAATCTGTATCCAGTTTCACTAACCTTTCCTGTATCTTTGGTCATATAACAAGCTACATAATTACAATTATCATTGTCAGGAGTTCCTGTTGTTGATTTTCCACTAAAATCAAACCTAATTAAATTCCAACCATTAACAAAAGCTGTTGCATCTGCTTGTGATGTTGCTGTCATTGAGTAGTAGTTTGAGCTATCAGAACCTAATCTTAATATGTAATTTGTGATGTCTGTTGTATCTGTTATATATGCCCATATAAAAGCTGAACCATCTGACTTGTAGTTAGTTAAATCAAATATTCCTATTCCCGATATATATACTCCTGCTGTTGTCCCACCTGAGTCATCAATATCAAATCTCAAGGACCCTGCTGTGCTTACATAATTAGATGTGTCTATTGTAAGGTTTTCTGCATCTCCGAATGCTGTCCAAGTTCCGGTATTTTCTGTTAGTGAAACAAAATCTGATATAAGTTGCTGTTCTTCATCAATCTCTAAAGATGCTTTTAGTTTTCTTACAAAATTATCATCACTAACTGCCACTATATTTTTATATGCTGTTTTCTTTCTGTCAAAATCACTAGGAGTTGATATATATCTTCTTGTATCTAAATCTCTAATTCCTTGAGGTAGTATGTCTATTATTGCTCTACCTTTCAAATCTGTTGGACAAGTATAAGTATAGACATCATTAAAGAACTTCAATGATGATGACATTTTTTTTGTGCTTCTTAAATCAATATCTGATAAAACCTTTCTTGCTCCACGGTTTATTATTGTTCTTATTGGAGTAGTAGATGTTACATTTGTATATAATCCACTATCCATTATATTTGCTAAAAGTGTTGTGTATAAAATTGGCATATTTTTAATTTATTTTTACTGGCTCATAATCCAATATGATTTTATTTATTATTGGCGTTACTGAACTTCCTACTCCACTTGACCATATTAATTTTATTCCTACTCCATCTAATGGTGGTATAAGTGTATCTCCTATATAATTAAATGGTTTTATTCGGTAAATCCTATTGGTTGATGTTACTGTTGTTAATTGAAGCAATCCTTTAATATTATAAGATGTATATCTATCTCTTAATTCCATAGTAATAGCCCTTCCGCCAGTAAACTCATCTGCAAAATAAACTGTAATTCCTGTAATTCTAATCCTTTCATCTCCAATATCTACTAAGTCAGAATACCAAGCCGAATCTTCAGAATATTTTGTAGTATCTAAATATTGAGTAGACGATGCACTATGAACATCTGTAAATAAACTTCCAGAAGAAAATAATATCTTGTTATCTTTTCCTATCGTTATAATTCCGGGAGTAAAACTTACAGAATCACTAACATAGACATTATTTTTAGCAACTACATTTAACTTATTTTCTAATCCTAAATTATTTCCATAACAACATATATATCCTGTTGATGAATCTGCTACATTAAACCATATCTCATTATTATTAACAAAAACTCCCCTATGTGATGGTCCAATAATAGTTTTTCCATTATAATTACTGCTAAACCTCGCAATCTCTTGGAATATTGAGCCATTAAAAACCATTATCTTATGCATTAGATCCCTTCCCCTCGTTATACAAGCAATAGTTCCTTTGTATTCAAAAGCTGATAATATTTCAAAATCGTCTATTTTCTTCATATCGTATGGGTCATCTGATAAGTAATCCCAGAAATAAACCCTACAATCACCATCTGAATAAAAACCACTACCACCACCTTGAACAAATATTGCCAATGTTCTTGGAGGGTATTTAACAAATGCGACAACATTTAGTTTTTCTGGTAATTTTAATCTTTGTTGAACAAAAGTATTGTTTGGTCCGTCATAAGAACCTACATAATTTTGTCCTCCTACATACATAATATCATCGTGTCCAACTATAAGAGGATTAAATATAAAACTAGCGAACATAACATCAGCACCAGTTGGAACTGTTGACATAAAATCATCATCAAATGTATTTGAGTTGCTATCATATCTTCCTATGTTTATAGTAGCTGGAGCTGCGGATGATCTATGATTATAAAAATAATAATTAATACCTCCAACTCTATACTTACAAATATCAAAAGCTCTGACCGCATCGGTTATTTCGTGCGGAAAAGATACACCATCAAGTGCTGAATTATACTGTTTTATCTGATGAATAATACCATTTTCTTCTAATGCATAGAATAATTCATTTCCTGAACTATCAACAGTATCGTCTGCTTTACTTACAATTCTTGATGTTATGATACTATTTTTGGTTATATCTGAATTAAGATATCCAGATTGAGCATATCCCAAATTGATAAATGGGTTGAATGAAAGTTGATAACTTGAATACTTGCCAAACTTTTGTGGAATAGATCTATTTCCATTTTGAGGATGTAGCCCTGCTAACCAATCCCTTTCATCGTATATAATTTTATTTTTTGTAATTTCTGGCATAATTTTATCTTATATATCCTTGATTAGTTTCCGAATAATATATTGTGATTTGAACATCTGTTAATGATGTAAGCGTTCCTGATGTTATAAGTCCAATTCTGTCTCCTTCTTTTAATTTTCTATTTATTGAAAGGTTTTTTCCTTCCTTATAAACTGGTGTGTTCGCTGTGCTTTTCAAATTAAATGTTGATGTTAATAATGTTGTTCCTGAAGCTATTGCTACTCCACTTCCTGCTTTTTTTACATCTAATGTAACCGTTCCTGCATCACTTCCTGCTGTTGAATGTGTTTCTGTTATTCTCATTATTTCAATAGGATGTCTTGCTACAAATATTATACCATAATTAGTTGCTGTTTGTGCTGTTGTTCCAAATAGAGAATGCGTAATATATTTTCCATACTTAACAGTTTCAAGAAAACTTTTTTCAATCTTTATTTCATTTCCATCTATTCCTATTATTTTTTCTTTATCTTGTGCCATATTTCTTTGCTCTATATGCTCTGTATGCTCTTTCTGCTGATTTCCTTGTTTTGTACATTGCTTTTCCTTTTCCTATTTTATATTTTTTTCCTACTTTTATTACTGGAATATTTATTTCTTATAATTATTATTTAATATCTTCTCAATGTTAATAGCCATCTTATTGTTCTCCTGCTTAATATATTCAATATCTTTTCCTATTTTAGCCAAAGCAACCCTCGTTTCTGTGTGGTAATTTTCAACACTCTTTATCCTTTCTTCAAGACCAACATAATCGTTTTTGTGTTCATCTATTGTTTCTGTTAAGTTTTTCATTTGGCTTTCTAAGTATTTCATAAAAAGTTTTGAGATTATTGTTGATATGCTGATTGCCGTGCCTATTATAAATGTTATTATTTCCCAAGTTATTTCCATATTGGTCTTTATCAAAACATAATTATTTGAGGGATAAACTCTGATGGCAATGTTCCTATTATAGCAGTTCCATAGTATGAGTTACCATTATCCCTATACCCTACTACAAAGTGAGTGCTGTCTAGGGCAGAGACAGAGATGTAAACAGTAGATGCTGAATTAAATACATATTCTGAACCATAGGAGATGGTAGAACCTGAAACAGTGCCTATGATAGCAGTTCCATAGCCTGAGTTACCACCATCATAATACCCTACTACAAAGTGAGTGCTATCTAGGGCAGAGATGGAGATGTCATAAGTAGTTGCTGAATTAAATACATATTCTGAACCATAGGAGATGGTAGAACCAGAAATAGTGCCTATTATAGCAGTTCCATAGTTTGAGTTGCCATTATCCCGATACCCTACTACAAAGTGAGTGCTATCTAGGGCAGAGATGGAGATGTCA
>Ga0302238_1000641_pt1 | contig 34107 bp, 27 predicted proteins | sample AAG_UR_Asn_MG_FD_193527 | JGI IMG/M metagenome (GOLD analysis project Ga0302238, IMG submission 193527) | Enriched activated sludge microbial communities from anaerobic digester in WTTP, New Holstein, Wisconsin, United States - AAG_UR_Asn | ecosystem: Engineered > Bioreactor > Anaerobic >... | reverse complement strand
CCGAGTCTCCGTCTGACACCGCCAGCAGCGACGTTGCGGTGCCCAAGGAGACCTCTTCGGGGGATTTGGTGGCGGCGGATACGTGGGTCACCTACTCGGATTGTAAGGGTGGCTCTTGCGCAGCAGCGACTGGGTCTGGGGACGGTAGAGCAGCAGCGACGTTGGTTGCTTTGGCCCTGCTGCTGATGGCTTTGCGCGCTGTTCGGCTCCGATTTCGCTGCTGATTCTGGCCGGTTTGACGTCCGGCGATCCCAATGCTCTTCTTGCAGGGCGATTCTGCGCCCCTTGGCTGACACACCTCATACTTCGCTGGCAATGGGCCCAAGCTTCTGTTGCATGCCGTCGTCGTAGGCGGCGGCCGGTTCACAGGTAGCAATTATTCGGGCGTCGCAGCAGGCCCGGCTTGACAAGCTCAGGCCTGTCGGCGATTGAAGAGGGGTTCCTGAACTTGGACTCGACAACAGAGGTGGCCAGTGGACCAGCGAAAGAAAGTGGTGATCGTGGAGGGTATCATCGGTGCGGGTAAGAGCTCTCTGACCAGGGAACTTGGCGAGGCGCTGGGGCCCAACACCCTTGTTCAGATGGAGCCCGACGAGGCGAACAACGCCAACCCCTATCTCTCCGACTTCTATCAGGACCAGAAGCGCTGGGCCCTCATCATGCAGGTCCACCTTCTGCAGGCCCGGTACCGGATGCACCTGCATGCCCAGTGGCACGCCATGAGCGGCTTCGGCCATGCTTTGCTGGACCGCAGCTACTTTGGCGACACCTGCTTCGCCAGACTACAGTTGAAGAACGGCGCCATGAGTCCCCGTGAGTTTGGGACCTACCAGGACATCTACCACACCATGACGGCGGCGGTATTGCTGCCAAACGTATGCGTCCGGCTGCTGGTTGCGCCCAAGACGTCGGCGCAGCGCATAGCCAAGCGGATGTTCGACAGAGATGGCCGCAAGTGCGAGTCGGCAATAGACCTGCAGTACCTCATAGACCTTGACCGGGAAATATCGCACATGGTGGACGTGTTGAGGCGCCAGGGCGTGACGGTCATCGATATGCCCTGGGATGTGGACCGTGAGTCTGCCGAGGACCGGGCCGTTGCGGTCAGGGCCCTTGCGGCTCGAATCCAGGAGTTGGATGCCCCCGACCCCTTCCTGGATTTCCATCGTCGAACGCTGTAGGTGGGGTGTTGGGGAAGGGGTGTCGGGGCCGGGCAGAGTGCGCCGGCGTCAAGGGATAGATGGATAGCCGTGTCGGAGGTAGAAGATGAGAATAGTTTCTATGTTGCTCCTGGTGGTTGCCGCAGCATTCGGATGCAAAGATTTTCAAGGCGCCGACCCCATTCAGACCGAGAGCTCTCTCAAGAGCGCTGCGCCGTGCACCATGGCGTGGGCTGAGATTCTCGACGAGTACAAGAAGAACTCCGTGCGCTTCGAGAAGGAGACCTTCCCCACGAAGCTCAAGGGCACCAAGGTTGAGTGGTCCGGCGAGGTGGAGAGCATCTCGGGGAAATTCGCCAAGATCGACATCGATGGCTCAACGGGAGCCGATGTGAAGCTCTTCATGGCCGAACCGGAGATCCTTAAGCTCAACGAGAAGGAGAAGGTCAGGTTCGAGGGGGTCATCACGGACTGGACCAGAATCAGCCTGGACGGGTTCATTCTAGAAGTGGACGGTCGGCTCAAGCCCTGAGGGGCACCAAGTCAACTAATCGTCCAGCCCCTGCAGCTCTCTTCTAATCATGTTCAGGGCGTAGAATGCGGCGCCGGCTCTTATTCGGTCTCTAGAGCCACGTAACCGTGGTGTTTCCACCTGCACGCCCCGTTGTGTAGCCAGGGCAATGAACACGGTGCCCACGGGCTTGGCCTGGGTGCCTCCCCCGGGGCCAGCGATGCCTGTTATCGCCAAAGCGAGGTCGGTCCCGAGGCGCTCACGGGCACCGAGGGCCATGGCTTCGGCGCATGGGGCACTGACGGCTCCATGGGCAGCGAGGAGGCTCTCTGGGACGCCGAGGAGGGAGATTTTCAACTCGTTGGAGTAGGTAACGAAGCCGCCCTTGAACCATGCCGAACTGCCGGGCACTTCGGTAATCTGACCGGCCAGAAGTCCGGCGGTGCAAGATTCGGCGGTGCCCAGGGTCAGTCCATGTCGTGCCAACTCCTTTCCCACCACCTCCTCCATGGTCTCATCATCGGTGGCAAAGAGGTGGCGTGGGCCGACGGCGTCTGCTGTTCTGGCGGCTACAAGCGCCATCTTGGCCTCTGCCTGGGCCTGCGTCGAAGCCGTCACCAGCACCTTGAACCAGACCTCGGGGTAGACCGCACGCCAGCCGAAGCGGGCGTCGGGGAACTGAGCAACTACCGGCGCCACGGTTTGAGCCAGTATGGACTCTCCCAGCTCTGTGGTTCGGAAGCGGCGTGAGAGCGCCACGGGGGCATGCTCACTTCGAAGCCGCTGGCGCACCTCGGGCAGCACGCAAGCCTCGCAACAGGCCTGGAACTCTGTTGGGGGGCCGGGCAGGAAGAAGAATATGCAGCGACCGATGGCCACCCGAAAAGCGGGGGCCAGGCCCATAGGATTGGGACACACCTGGGTGCCTTCGGGGTAGCGGCACTGCCGGGCCCCGTTAGCGACGAAGGGGGTACCCCTGTCCGCAAAGAGCCTCCGGGCCCGTTCCAACGTGGGCTGGTGGTGCACGGGCGAGGTGCCAAGCAGGCTGGCCACGGCATCCACCGTGTAGTCATCGTCCGTGGGGCCAAGACCGCCGCAGAAGACTGCCATGTCCACTTCGCCGCTCAGTCGCTGCACCGCAGCAACAAGCCTTTGGGGAGAGTCCGGGATAGCCTCGTGGCCCCACACCGATATGCCCTCATGGAATAGGCGGCTTGAGAGCCACGCTCCGTTGGTATCGGCGATGTCGCCATTGGTTATCTCATCGCCCGTAGCGACTATGACAACCTTAATTTCACTCATGTATTACCACTTTTCCCAGTGAATTATCGATGAGTCCCATTTATCTTTGGCCTTCTGCTCGCCGGCGGGATAGCCAATAGGAATCACGTTGAGCGGGATAACGTTCAAAGGCAGCTCCAGCAGTTCTCTGACCGTAGCCTCTCGGTCTTTGTTAGGGTAGACGCCTGTCCAGACTGCGCCCAGCCCCATGGCCTCCACAGCCAGCAGGATGTTCTGGGTTACGGCCGAGGTATCTTGAATCCAGTAGGCCTGGGCCTCGCCTGGCAGCGCCTTGTCGAGGTCACCAAGGACGATGATGGCAGCTCCGGCCTGATAGAGCATCTTTGCAAAGGGCAGTTTCTCGGCCAGTGCGTCAAGCACGGTGCGGTCGGTGACGGCCACAAAGGCCCACGGTCTGCGATCCACCGCAGTAGGTGCGGCCATGCCTGCCTTGAGAATCTTCTCCAGCGCCTCCTTGGGCACGGGAGTGTCGAGGAACTTTCGGACGCTCTTCCTGCTGTGTACCACGGAGAAGAAGTCGGGTGCGCAGTTGCACGTGGGGGGCACTCCAGCCTTATCGGAGGGGTCTGAGCCAGCGGTATCGGCGGCGGGTGCTGCCTGATCGCCTGATGCCTGGCCGACCTTGCTGTCCTGCTGATTTGGCACGGTCCCAGGGGCCACTTGGGGAGCGCGTGCATCACCCTGAGCGGGCGCTGCAGGTGCGGCCACGGCCTTAGCGCCAGGGCCCGCCTGGCTTGGGGTGTTGGCATCTACCTGGGCCACCTCCAGGGGTTTGCTAGCTGTCTGCTCGGTGACAAGCAGCCATGAAACAAGGTTGAACACGGCCCAGACGACAACGATGGTACCCAGGGCCACTGATACGCCCAGAAACAACCCCTTGCCTTTCATCTCTCCTCCTTTTCCAAACCAATCATCCGCAGGGAGGATGGAGTCCGTCGGCGCTATTGTCAACCGCTGCCGCCAAGGCCCGCGAGAAACCGCTTTACGCCCGTGTTGGTTGCTTCTAGGATAGGCGCCGAACCGCTTTGGGGGATCAAATGGGTTATGAAGGCGAGAAGATAATTTATTCAATGATGCGTGTGGGAAAAGTCCACGGAACCAAGCAGGTCTTGAAGGATATATCGCTCTCCTACTTCTATGGAGCGAAGATCGGCGTGCTTGGCTTGAACGGTGCGGGTAAGAGTACGCTGTTGCGGATCATGGCGGGGGTTGACACTGAGTTTCTTGGAGAGACGGCTTGTGCTCCGGGGTTCACCATTGGCTACCTGGAGCAGGAGCCGAAGTTGGACCAGACCAAGACGGTGCGGGAGGTGGTTGAGGAGGGGGTGCAGGAGATAGTGGACCTGCTCAAGGAGTTCGAGGACATTAACAACAAGTTTGCCGAGCCTATGGACGACGCTGCCATGGACAAGCTGTTGGCCAGGCAGGGAGAGGTTCAGGAGAAGCTGGATGCCCACGATGCGTGGGACCTTGACAGCCGCCTGGAGATGGCAATGGACGCTCTGGGGTGCCCGCCGCCCGAGAGTCCTGTGAGCATCTTGTCTGGTGGCGAGTTGCGCCGGGTGGCGCTTTGCAGGCTGTTGCTCATCAAGCCGGACATCCTGCTTCTGGACGAACCGACGAACCATCTGGATGCCACCACGGTGCATTGGTTGGAGCAGCACCTTCAGCGGTACGAGGGGACGGTCATTGCCGTGACCCACGACCGTTACTTCCTGGACAACGTTGCCGGCTGGATTCTGGAGTTGGACCGGGGCCACGGCATTCCGTGGAAGGGCAACTACTCCTCCTGGCTTGAGCAGAAGAGCAAGCGGTTGGAACTGGAGGAGAAGCAGGAGACGCAGCGGCAGAAGACTCTGGAGCGTGAGCTGGAGTGGATCCGAATGTCGCCCAAGGCGAGGCAGGCCAAGGGTAAGGCAAGGCTCAGCGCTTACGAGAGCCTGGTCTCGCGGGAGCCTGAACGGCTTGCCAGAGACCTGGAAATATACATTCCGTCGGGCCCCAGGCTTGGCGACATCGTTGTGCAACTGGACGGGTTGGCCAAGGGCTACGGCGACAAGCTGCTCATCGAGAACCTCTCCTTGATTATCCCCCCTGCTGCGGTGGTGGGCATTATCGGTCCCAACGGTGCGGGCAAGACCACCCTTTTCCGGATGATCACGGGCCAGGAGAACCCCGATGGAGGCAGCATCAGGCTTGGAGAGACGGTGAAGCTGGCTTATGCGGACCAGGTTCGCAGCACGCTTGACCCGGAGAAGTCTGTTTGGGAGGTCATCACCGATGGCGCCCCCTCGGTAGCCCTTGGCAAGGTCGAGGTTAACTCCAGGGCGTACGTCGGCCGGTTCAACTTCTCGGGCGGGGACCAGCAGAAGGCCGTGGTGCAGTTATCGGGCGGAGAGCGCAACCGGGTTCACCTCGCCAGAATGCTCCGAGAGGGAGCCAACGTCATCCTGCTTGACGAACCTACCAACGACCTGGACGTGAACACCATGCGGGCCCTGGAAGAGGGTATCGAGAACTTCGGCGGCTGCTGTCTGATCATCAGCCACGACCGCTGGTTCCTGGACCGAATCTGCACCCACATTCTGGCCTTCGAGGGCAACAGTCAGGTCTATTGGCACGTGGGCGATTACTCCAGCTATGAGGCAGGCAGGAAGGAGCGCCTTGGCGAAGACGCGGGCCCGCACCGCATTCGGTACAGGTCGCTTACCAGGTAGAACCGACCATCAGGCCCTCACCGGGGCCTCTCCCATTCAGCATCGGAACTTCACAAGTTGGGCCTTCGGCACGGCGTCGGCACCTATAGTGTAGGCCTTCTCCAGCAGTGGCAGGGCTTGGGCCAGCTTCTCCTCGCTACTGTACCGGATGGTGCATGCGGGGTTACCGTCGGCCGGGTCGCCGATGCGCTTGTGCACCAGAAGTCCGACCCCCGGGTCAACCATGTCGTCTATCTTTCGGCGACCGCCTCCCAGGGCCACAATGGCCATCCCCATGGCCTCGGAATCCATGTCCACGACGTAGCCTTCCCCCTTGGGGCTCCACTCCAGCTCTTTGGGGGCCTTGGGAAGCAGCGACTGATCTTCGATGACTCTGGGATTGCCCCCTTGGGCCTCGATCATCCTTGCGAACACCTCCAGGGGACGCCCACTGGCAAGCTCCTTTCGGGCCTTCTCCATGGCCGTGTCTTCGTCGCTCTCCAACCCGGCAACAAGCAGCGAGTGGGCAGCGAAGAGGATGACGAGGTCGGTGGTATCCTGGGGCCCTCGGCCTTGAAGGATGTCGATGCTCTCTTCCACCTCGAGGGCGTTGCCGCACTTGATGCCTAAGGGCTGGCTCATCTCGGTGATGAACGCCCTCACCTTCAGGCCAAGCTCACCGCCCAGGCTCACCAGGGTCTCAGCCAGCGCCCTGGCGCTCTCCTGGGTTCTCATGAAGGCTCCAGAGCCGCTCTTCACGTCCATGATGAGCCCGCTGATGCCCGATGCTGCCTTTTTACTCAGGATTGAACTGCTTATTAGCGGAATAGAGTCCACCGTGGCAGTAACGTCTCGAAGAGAGTATATTTTCTTATCTGCGGGAACCAGGGTGTCCGTCTGGCCGATAATGGCACAGCCAACGGTATCTACTATCTGTTTGAAGCGCTCCACGGGCAACCGGGTCTGGAACCCCGGGATAGACTCCAGCTTGTCCAGGGTGCCTCCGGTGTGTCCCAGGCCTCGCCCGCTTATCATCGGGTCGCGCATGCCCAGGGCCGCAACCAGAGGGGCCAGGGGGAGGGAGACCTTGTCGCCAACGCCGCCCGTGGAGTGCTTGTCGATGTAGGGCCCGGGGCCGTCAAAGCGGATTGTCTCACCAGAGTAAAGCATGGCCCTGGTCCAGTGTCCCAACTCCCTGGTTGAGAACCCTCGGATGAAGACGGACATAAGAAACGCTGACATCTGATAATCAGGAAGTTCTCCCGATACATAACCATTTATAATCTGTTTGAGGTCAGACTCGGAAAGAGTGCCTCCGTCACGTTTGATTTTGATTAGTTCGTACATAAGCATGTGTTGCTCCAAGAGTAATTATGCTGTTACCTCGTTGCCCCCGGTGCGGCCCGAAACAGCCAGCAGCGGCGGTCCCGATGGGCAAGAGAGTCGATTGGTAGCACAGATGCCGGGGCTTGTCCATTGACTGCCCCTGCCGGATGTGCTTGAATACGCCGACTTTTGGCTCGGGCGGAGTGCATCCATGGCAGAAAAGGTCGACAAGAAATCAAGCCAGGCGCACATAAGAAACATGGGCATCATGGCGCATATCGATGCCGGCAAGACGACGCTGACTGAGCGTCTGCTCTATCTGACGGGCCGAATCCATCAGATGGGGGAGGTTCATGAGGGCCAGGCCACCATGGACTGGATGGTTCAGGAGCAGGAGCGCGGCATCACGATTACGTCGGCGGTTACGACCTTTTCGTGGGCCAACTGCGACGTGCATCTCATCGACACGCCTGGGCACGTGGACTTCACCATCGAGGTGGAGCGCAGCTTGCGGGTGCTGGACGGTGTGGTCACGGTACTGGACGGTGTAGCGGGCGTTGAGCCGCAGACCGAGACGGTATGGCGCCAGGCGGACAAGTTTGGTGTTCCCCGCTTCGTCTTTGTGAACAAGCTGGACCGCATGGGGGCCTCCTATGAGCGCTGCCTGCAGTCGTTGCGGGAGACGTTTGGTCACGACCGGACCATCGTGCCGGTGCAGATTCCTGTGGGGGAAGAGGGCGACCACGTGGGTGTTGTGGACCTCATCGGGATGAAGGCGTTGCGGTGGCTCACCGACGACCCCATCGACACCATAGTTGAAGATATTCCCTCGGGGCTGCGTGCTGCTGCCGAGGATGCCAGGGCCAGGATGATCGAGTTGCTGGCCGACCATGATGCCCGAATCGAGGAGGCGTTTCTGGAGGGGCTGGATGTGCCTGACGACGTGATCATAGCGGCACTTCGGGCGGGGACTATCGCCAACAGAATTGTGCCTGTTCTCTGTGGGTCGGCCCTGAAGAATCGGGGCATTCCGCCGGTGCTCGATGCCATTGTGCGCTACCTGCCCTCGCCGGACGATATGGCCGTATACAGTGGTTTCGACCCCAAGACAGAGGAGATTGTTGAGCGGCCTCTGGGGCCCAAAGGTCCGCTGTGCGCCCTGGCCTACAAGGTCATGATAATGGAAGACGGGCGAAGGATGACGTTTGTCCGCATATACAGCGGCAAACTGAAGGTTGGCGAATCTATACTAAATGTAAATAAGAAAGTCGAGGAAAAGCCATCCCGCATCTTCGTGATGCATGCGAACCAGCGAACGAGGGTGGAGTCGGCTGACGCCGGTACAATCGTTGGGGTGCTGGGCCTCAAGGAGACCCGCACGGGCGATACGATTTGTGATCCCAAGCATCCGTTGAGCCTCGAGAGCATCGCAGGCAAGGAGCCGGTCATATACCAGGCCGTTGAACCCATGACCTCGGCGGAGAAGGACAAACTGGACGAGGTGCTCAACAAACTGGCAGAAGAGGACCCCACCTTCCGCACCTTCGAGGACCCTGAGACAGGGGAGCGGGTTATCTCCGGTATGGGTGAGCTTCACCTGGAGATTATCGTGGACAGGGTCAAGCGTCAGTTTGGCCTTGAGACCAGGGTCGGAAAGCCCCAGGTGGTCTTCAAAGAGACTATCACGGGGACGGCGACGGAGACGGCGCTCTTCGACAGGGTGCACGAGGAGAAGCGCCTCTACGGTTCCGTTCGGATGACCGTGGCGGCCGGCGAACGTGGCTCGGGCATCGTATTCCGGAGCAAGTGCACCAAGGTGCCATTCAACACCCCCGAGTGGCTCAACGTCGTGCGAGAGGGTGCTGTGGAGGCGGTGAAGAGCGGTCCCATCCAGGGCAACGCCATGGACGACATCCTTGTCACCTTCGAAGACGCCGACTACATCGAGGGTGTCTCGGTGCCCCTGGCCTACAGAATCGCTGCCAACGAAGCCGTTCGGCGGGCCTGTGAGAAGGCCGGTCCGGCGCAGATGGAACCCATCATGGTCGTGGAGATCTCCGTGCCCGACGAGGGCCTGGGTGCTGCAATTGCCTCGGTGAACGAGCGCAAGGGTAGGGTGGAGAACATGACCGAGACGCCTCAGTACCGCATGGTGAAGGCCAAAGTGCCACTTCGGGCCATGTTCGGGTATGCCAAGGACCTTCGGACGAGAACCCAGGGGCGTGGAACGTTCCAGATGAAATTCTCGCATTACGATATTATGCTTTAGTGCCTTAACGCCAACTGTTCAGGTGGTTGTCTATCATGGAAATGAAGCTTAAAGATTGGGTAACACTTGGTAACCTGGCTTGTGGCCTGGGGGCCATCGGATGCCTCATCGTCGATCCATTCACTCTTGGACCGCTGGGTAACTTCGACGTTGCCTGCTTCCTGGTGGTGTTCGGTTTTGTCTTCGATGCTCTGGACGGCCTGGTGGCCAGGCTGACCAAGCAGTTCAACAAGTTCGGCTCGGAGTTGGACAATCTTTGCGACATGATCTCCTACTCTATGGCTCCGGGCTTTCTGCTCTTCCACGCCTTCCATTATCAGGCCAACTACAGCGTCTGGCTTGCGGCCTTTATCGCCTTCGTGCCCGTCGCTGCCGGCACCATCCGTGCGGCCCGGTTTAATGTGCGCCGGGCGGAGTTTCCCGGGTTCTTCATCGGCTTCCCCCGCACGGGGTTTGCTCTGGTGACGGTGGCGCTCTTGCAGTCGACGCTCTTCAGGGTTGCTGCGGAGCAGTATGAGTGGCTGTTCCTGGTGCCCGTGGGCCTTGTAGTGCTAACGTCGTTCATGATGCTCTCTCTGCACGGCTTCGCCAGCCACCACGGTTTCCGATGGAAGGGGTGGATCCGGTTCGGCATGTGGTTCTTCTTGATCTCCATTCCTGTGGGTCTGGTGGCCGGATGGCTGCTGGACTACCCGGCGCTGCTCTTCGATCTGCTGCTCTTCGATCAGATGGTATATATGTTCGTGTCTCACCTTGCCATCAAGCCGGAGGTGAGGGCTGAGTACAAGGCGTACATCAAGCAGTGGAAGGCAATGAGCTGAGGGCCCGGGGCCCGGATTAGTGTTCTCCACGGCGGCCCAGCTATCTCGATCAGCCAATCAGACTATCTCGATCAGCCCATCAGAATGACGCACAGCGCAATGCAGGACCGACCCGAGGGCGATGCCGGGCTCTGCAATCGATCACCATTTGGCAGGTATACAGGAGAGGCAGGGAGGGGAGACTACTCTTCTTCCTCTTCGGATTCGTCGTAGCCCAGGTCTTCCTGCATGGGGGGCATCTCCTCTTCCATGTCATCGGGAACCTCGGCGACTTCTTCGTCATCGGCCACGGGGAGGCGGTCTTCGTCGAAGAGTTCTTCTTCTTCAAGGGGCTCCTCATCGAACACCCTGCGTTCGGACTGGTCGGCTCCGCACTTGGGGCAGATTGCCTTGTCCTTCTTGAGGTCGTAGAACTTGCAGCCGCAAGCGTAACACACGTGCTTCTTTCCCCAATCCTTCACGGCCATAATCGTCTCCTTGACAAAACGCTCCCACCAAAGCGGCCCCACCATCCATCCCGACAGCGTGCAACCGCTTTCTCCGTTTGGAAGCGCACGTTTAGCCACCGATATGGTGTTTGTCAAGGGAAAGAAAGCACAATGGGGTGCGGTTCCCGGAACGGGGAACAAATGGACTTTGTTCTGGCCACGCCATCTCGGCTAATCACGGCCGGGCAGTTCGGCGACGCCGACGGCGACGTCAACCCGCCTCGCTAACGCTCTGGCGGGACTACGGCCACGAAAGGCGCCCGGTTGACGTCCAACTCGCCGGCAACGGATCCGCACCCAGTCACCATGGCCGTCACCCAACCGCATCGGGGCGGCGTTGGGTAGATTCGGGCCACGGGGGGCCAGGACAAAGAGACTATCGCCACCTTACCAGAGGAACCGTCGCAGAGCGCCATTCACCATTCGGAAGCGGGCCCGGGGATGGCTGATTCCCTACTTGGCCTGTTCAATACCACATCCGTTGAGCTCGTTCCCGTTTTCGTAAAGGCAATCGTGCGTCAAGACGCCCTTCTCGTCCCAGGCCTTGTATGGCCCATGGAGGACCCCAGCAAGGAAGGTCGATTCGCTCGCCTTCACCCCGTTCTCGTGCCAGGTGGTGGCCACCCCCTCGCACTTTCCGTTCCGATAGTCAGCAACGCGCAAGAGCTTGCCATTGGCGTGCCAGTATGTTGCTCTGCCATGTAATTTGGAATTCTGCATGAATATTTCATGATGTGTCTTTCCGGTAGGATAGTAAGCGGTATAGTGAGCTAACTTCCCGCTGCTATCATATTCAGCCTCAAAATTCAATATTCCGTCAACAGACCACATTGAAGTTTTATCCGGTTTGCCATCTTTGTAATATGTCTCGTTAAGCTTCTTGCCGTTAGAATGATAGCCAATTGCATGCAGCAGTTCTTGGCCCCTCATGTAATTTATATTCGCCACCACGCCGTTAGGGTGCTTGCTTACTATCGTCTTCACATCAGCGCTGTCGCCCGCCGACAGGCCGCTCCATGCTGCCTCAACGGCCCCGTCGATGAGCTTGTTCTTGTTGCGTTTGGCGTACCCGTACAGTTCATTCCCGAACTCAGCGCAACCGGCCCCAATAAGTGCGGTCAACGCCATTAGTGAGAGCAATCGGAGCTCCTTTCGCATGGTCTCGTCCTCCTACTTTGTCATTCTTCCCGGACCCTATCGCCCCAGGTGCGTCATTTCAAGGGGAAAGTTCAGGAGGCGGCCGGGTTGAATTGGTGCGAATAATGGAAGTTGGTAAAGGGCACGCCGGCCATTAATGCCAGAGATGAGCACGAGCCTTCAACGACCCCGAACAGGGGTTGACAGAGTCCCTGGATGGGTGATAAGCAGGTTGATGCCTGAGAACGCAGAGAAGTGACTGACGACGGAGAAACGCATTTCCGCCAACTACGTATGGTTTCAGGAGTTGATTGATGCGAGTCATAAGCATGGTGTTTTTCTTGTCTGTTATGATGGGTGCTCTCGTGATATCGACGGCGTCAGCCGGAGAATTCTATGAGTACTCGCACAAGAACTTCGGTGCCACGTTGACCGAACCCGTTACCGATCAATCTGCTAGAGAGCCTGATATCGATTGTTGTCATGGGTTGGCGAAAGGAGTATCCCACAATTTCGGTGTGTTTTCCGAAACCATAGTCATTTGCTCGTGCTATGTTGCAAGTCGTACGAGTGAACTTGTGGCGTGGAAGGTTTTAAACATAACGGATTCTCCATTGACTATGCAGATCACTAAAAAATATATGACAGCTTGCACGACTATTATCGACCGAAACGTCACGATTTCTGTAGGAGCTGGCGAGACGGCAGCGTTCAACTCCGGGCACGGCGGAGCGGCGGGATTGATTGACATGTTTACGGTGAGGGATTGTCGCAAGACGAAGAAACTGGCGGCCTGGTATCCACTGGTGGAGGGTTTGGGTAATGGGGATCGGGGAGCAGCGGGGGAAGGCAGGGTAGCTGCAGCACCAATGGTGGTACCACTGGTCGAGGCCCCAACTATCGAGTTGGAGGCGGCTCAGGAGGGTGGGGCACCCGAGGTGGCGCCTGGTCTAGTTGAGGTTGTCAAGGTTGTAGATGTGGTTGTTGATCAAAAGAGGGCCATGGAGGGCATGGTCAAGGAGGCGAAAGGAACCAAGCCCAAATCGGTAAGCGATGGTAAGGGCCGCCACGCGCCTACCGGAAACCAGCGGCCACCCAACTCCACTGCCGAACACGAGGCAATCCGAGCTAGAGCGGTGAAGGCACGCTCCGAACGGGTTGTGAGGGAGCGGGAGCAGGCAGCGAGAACCGAGGCCATTGCATCCATTGGACAATCCATGGATTACGCTGTCAGCTACGACGCTTTCCGGCTGGCCTTGCATTTGGGTGCCATTACGCTACTCATGCCGGTACGCACCGAGGAGTGGTCGGCCAACGGGCGAAGCCGAATTGATGAGAACGACGTGGTTGGCGGAGCGGGGGGAGTCGTAGGACTAGACCTCTTCCCCTATTGGGGCAGGTACTTCTCCTTAGGCCTGAGGTCTGCAGTGGGTGTTGGCTACTACGACGGAGCCGTCGTCAGGGGAGAGATCTTAGGGAGCCTCTATTTGGGAAGCCGTACCTCAACGTTGGCCGCTATCGACGTGGGCCGACGATGGGACAAAGGGTACTCCAGAGATGAGTCTGCCGACCCCGAGTCTGAGACTGGGCTGACCAAGATAAGCCCTGAGTTTACGAACAGCATTGTTCTTGTCCAACCGCATATTCGTGTCTGCTCATCTGCTACTAATGGGGCGTGCGAGGTAACGCTAATTCTGGGCTATCAGTATCAAAAAGTTGATGGACGCGACGGGGCCAACGGCTTCATCCTTGGGGCAGATGCTGGCTGGTTCAGGCTAGCACTCGATTGGTCCTTCGGATACCCGTCGGCTGCATCGAACGAGACCGGAATGGCTGTGGGCATCAGCGCCGAGGGAGTGATAAACCTGTTTTCAGATCCATATTAAAATGGTTGATATGGGTGAATTATGGAGCTATGTGGCAGATGTTATATAAAACCGATAGCGGCTGGTATCAAGACTACTAAGAACTACCGATCTACATCTCGAGTATCGCTGCCCACAGCGACGCCACCCTCCGCTCTACAGCGGCGCAGCGTAGAGGTCCAGCCGGTACTTCAATAGCTGGTCTTCGTTGGGGGTGTAATCGGCGTATAAGGCGTATATGGCATCGGACGTTGTGCACATGGCTATTACGCCGGAGTAGTCGTCTTTGGCCGAGGGGATGGCGGAGTGGTCCAGGGTCCAGTCCGGGGTGCCAATATCGTAGCTGGTGACAGGGAAGGCCGAGCTCTTGCCAACGAAGCCCAGCAGCGCTTTGCCTTTGGCCAGGGTCCATGCGTCTGGCTTCTTGGATGAGAACTGCCCAAACGGGGCCCATTGCTGGCCGTCAAGGTGGAAGAGGGCTACGCTCTCTTTGTCAGACGCCCGCAGGTGGCGCCACTGAGCAACCTGCTGATGGTCGGACATGAACTTGCCACCAATTGCCCCCGGGCCCTGGCTGGGCACTCCCTCGTATTCGAAGGAGCCCTGGCAAATGCTCCACTGAACAGTCTCCGATGCTGATGCGGGAAGGTAGCGGCAGGCCATGTCGACTATGTCCGAGCGGTTCGCCATCAACCAGAGACCAGCCCCGTCGCTCCAGAGGTCCGTGGGAGTGTCGACGGTGCCGGCGCCAACCTTGACCCACGGCGGACCGCTCTTGCTCCCTTTGTGTACCATATACAGATGGCTGGAGTTGATGCGATCAATTACAAACAAGGCCCCATCAACATAATGAATGGCCCTGATATCCACATTCAGTTCCTCGAAGGCAAGATCCGTTATAGCGTTGAGAACATCGGCAGCAGAATCATCTATGGAGACCAACTGGCTCCCAGTTTCACATCAGCTCTCGCCGGGGGGGAAAGCAGCGATTAGACGATCCTCGGTGGTCTCAAGGAAAGCCTCCCGGGGGTAGATATAACGCCACCCCGAGCCGGGATCCTTGAGCGACAGCTTGTGAATACCCGAGCTCTGGCCCGCCCTGACGGAGACGAACATGGCGTCGTCTCTACAAGCAAAGGCGGTAACAGCATTGACGCTATCCAGCGAAGCGCCAGGGCCCACAAGCTCGAAGCTCACCTCCGAGGGCCCCTGGGCCTCGTCGGCTACCAACTCATCGGTAGCTGAAGGGCCACCCTCCGATGAACCACACGACCAGACGCCCCAACAGAGAAGCAGCACAGAGCCGGCGAACGCAACTCTTTTCATCTGATGCCCCACAGATAAGTTACCCGGCATGAATAGCATTTCTCTCAACGGAGTGCACCAAAAACTGGCAGGAAGCCGGGCGGCAGGGCCGCACCAGCGCCGTTGGTCGAACCACGGCACGGGCGCCGCTCTTCGGGGGCAAAGGATGCAGTGAGTGCCACTGCTCCGAACCAGGCAGTGGTAGAAAGCATTGCCAATCGATGTGGTTCCGATCAACGATAGAGGCTACCTTCCGACCACGGAGCGAAGACTCGTTGGGCGGAACTTGCTACACGGCTGCTCACATATCTCGATCCACCCAGCAGCCGTGTACCCTGCCTTCGACGGCCCAGAGGGGGCCGCTCTCTTCGAGCCTGAGCCTGAGGCTCAGCCTCAGAGCCGAAGGCAGGCCCTTCGATGGGAGCGAGGCCAAGGCCGAGTCGAAGGGGGGGGACGAGAATGGTGAGCAATGGTTTAGCTGGGATGTCCATGGCTGAAGACCCAAAAGACCGCTTCAATATCCTCAGGCTGGAACTGAAGAACTTCCGATGCTTCGGGCATCTGACCGTGGACTTCGACCCAAGGTTGACGGTACTCGTTGGCCCCAACGGTTGCGGCAAGTCATCGGTCCTGGATGCCATCGCCAGGGCATTCAGGTTCGCTCAGGTGGATGATGAGTTGGGTGACAAGAACATGCCCACTCGCAGCGACATTCGGTTGCGGTTGGCGTCAACGGGGCAGATGGAGCCTGCCGGACGGGCAAGAATCGGTGTGGAAGCCAGTTTCTTTGGGTACCGCAAGGAGTGGTGGAGTGAGCGTTCATTTGTGAAGGAAAGGCCCACGGCATCACAGGGCGGCGCTTCCTCTGTGCCTGAACTTGATAGTCCGGAGTCGCTGGGAATCAATGTTCAGCCAGGTCATGATCCCGATGCCGTCGTATATCCGTTGATTGCCTACTATCCTACCAAGAGACTCTGGGGGACGAACGACGCTGCCTGGCTCTTCGAGGACCAGAACTCAAGTCAGCAGTCCGGTAATTCCCGGCTTGAGGCCTACCGAGAGTGCCTGGCCTCGGTGGCCAATTTTCGGCATTTCGTTGAGTGGTTCAAGCGCTACTCATATGAGGCGCAGAAGGAGTTAGTGTCTGCCATCCCGTCACAACACAGCCCCCAACGGGTGCTTTCGGCAGTGGTCCAGGCTGTTGACATAGTATTGCAGCCAAGCGGCTGGGGCCGCCTGGCGTGGGACTTCGCAGAGGACGAACCTACGGCCGAGCACCACCTGCATGGACGAATGCAGATCCGGAGACTTAGCGACGGCATTCGGACCATGATAGGCCTTGTTGCCGACGCTGCCCACCGGGCCGCCCGCCTCAACCGGTTTCTCGCAGAGGAGGCATGTGCGAAGACCCCGGGCATAATTCTCATCGACGAGGTGGACCTGCACCTGCATCCCGAGTGGCAGCAGGTGGTTCTCGACGGATTGCAGCGAGCTTTTCCACTTGTCCAGTTTGTCGTTACAACCCACAGCCCCCAGGTGCTGACCAGCATTCGTAGGGAGAGCATTCGAATTCTGGCGCAGCAGGACCAGGACAACTGGAGCGCTTCGATTCCGGACTTCAGCCCCTTGGCGAAGGAGTCGGGCGATGCCCTGGCCTACGTGATGAACGTTCATCCTACCCCGGACTCCCCCATTCTTGACCTGGTACATCAGTATGAGAAGCTGATTCGGGCCGGAAAGGACAAATCCCAAGAGGCCAGCCAACTGATGGAGCAGCTTGGGGCTGTGGGGTATCAGTTCACCGATGCGGAGAAGGCTCAGCACGAGATCTGGAAGCGTCGGGCTGGCAATCGTCAGGTGGTTGAGCATGATTGAGCTGATTCGTTCGAAGGAACCACGTGAACTCGCCAGGTTTCGCAGCGGCCCTAATCGCCACACCTGGGATGACCCCGGGTTCCGGCAGGTGAAATCTGCCGTAAGAGAGGCACTTCTTCTGTGCCAGGAAGGCCACTGCGCCTACTGCGAGAGGCGCATCAACGACCAGGAGTGTCACATCGACCATGTCCGGCCAAAGGCTAGCTTCCCCGAAGCGACATTCGACTTCGCCAACATGGTGGTCAGTTGCAATAGACCGCACCACTGTGGGCACAAGAAACACTCCCAGACGATTCCACTTGTGCCTGGACCCGACGTGAACCGGGCCTTCGAATTGCGCTCGGATGGCAGACTGGCACCGGCAAGCAACCCCGGGGGCGCCTCCTCCGCAGATGCCAAGGAGACTCTGGATACTTTGGGCCTCAACGCTCCAGCACTTGCCTGGGATAGGGCCAAGTATTTGGGGGTTCTGCACAGCCTGTTGGATAATGACCCCAATCCACCCATAGCAGAGTGGCCCTTTCGCTGGACATTTGGACAGTATCTTCGACCGTAAACGACTGCTAAAGCCGCCAATCGCCACACAAAGGAACGGCCCACGACAACTAACGAAGTCCTTGGTGCGTGCGTCTAACCACCGACATGCCCCAGGCACTCTGAACTGAATAAGGCAAAACGATTCTCTCAACAGTCCTGCAAAAATGACTATTGACACAACCTACCAAGCTGCGTACCGTCACCGAAGTGATACGAGGCAGAAGAGCCTCCTCACTAAACCAGTGACCATCATTCTCGCCCCTACCCCTCGACTCGGCACGAGCCTCGCTCGGGGTAAACGGCTGGGGGGCGGATCGAGATATCTGGCCAGCCGTTTAGAGGTGCTCAATGGCATTCAGCAGGACGGCTTCTATTATTGGAATGCTTCTGTTGTGGAACACCGGCTGTGGAGGAAGCGGATGTGACGCTCAAGAGACGACATCGGATACAGGCTCATCCGCCGACCCCGAGACATCGTCGCTTATTGTCCCTATCTCTACCGAGCAGTGGGACTGTTTGACGAGGGGTGGATGCGGTGCGGCCTGTGAGCCTTGCATGGTGCCATCGAAGTTGAACCAGGATGAGTGTCTTCCGAACTTCACGTTCTGCAATGCTCACAGCATGTCATGCGAGGTCCCGTCTGCCGACTGCAAGGATGGATGGTGCCGGATACCAGCGGGCAGCTTCTTGATGGGCGCCATTCGGGGTAGTCTCGGTGTACCGATCAACAACGTCATCCCCCACACGGTGGTCCTGACTCGTAGCTTTCTGATCCAGGAGACGGAGGTGACCCAGCGGCAATGGATGGAGGTCATGGAGACAGATATCAACCCATCACCCTATCATGCATGTGGCCTCGATTGCCCAGTCTCGGGCCTTACTGTGTTTGCTATGATGAAGTACGCTAATACTCTGAGCCTAACCGAGGGTTTCGACCCTTGTTATACCCTGGAAACGTGCGAGAATGTGGCTGTAGAACTTGGGATACTGCTGTGCAAGAGAGCAACCTTCGTTGGCCCCGATTGCAAGGGCTACCGGTTGCCCAGTGAGGCCGAGTGGGAGTTGGCGGCAGGAGCGGGCGCTGATACGATCTATCCATCTGGATATTGCAATCAGGACCCGTGGGACAGATGTCTGCCCAATGACGAGCCCGGCCCTTACTCTTGGTTCTGCGGCAACTCAGACGTGATCTACGAGGGCTGTCGCAGGGGCGCTGGAATTCACAAATGCATTGGGCCCCATGAAGTAGCACGAAAGCTTCCAAACAGGTTCGGGCTGTTTGACATGGCCGGAAATGTCCATGAGGTGACGGGCACACTCAATCACAATATTGCCCATGAGCTAGAGACAGATCCTGGTTATGACCTTCTTGTCAATGGAATGGAAAGCTGGCCAACAGACAGCTGTGTGGGCAATGCTCTCGTCGAGAAGGGAGGAGGGTTCTCTGTTGGTGCCTGGGCAGTTGCAACCCAGGCGGATGGGTGCTTTGCATGGACGGAGTCCAATCTTGCATTTGGATACTCCGGCTTCCGCCTGGTCCGGACCATCGACAAGCTTGCCAAGCCGGGGCCCGTGGGAAACGGACCGCATGCCTCCACCTCTGCCTGGGGCAGAGGGCCGGACAACCCCAATAGTTCGGCCTTTAGCGTCTTGCACAACGTAGTGTTCGCTTTGTTAGCCAATGCGGTTGGAGAGCTTCCATGAGCGGCTTTTCGTGTCGAGCTACACTGGTGAGTATAAACAAGCGGTGCACGCCGCCTGTGACTTAGAGTGGGTTTCAAGATTGAGCGAAAAGGAGGCGGATTATGGGTCAGTTACGCGAGGTGGCAAACATAAATAGAACCGGTCTATTTGTGATTGCCATTGGTTTCGTATCGTTGTTGGGTGGTTGTGGGAATGACTCTCGGTCGGCTCTTCGGGGGCCGGGAGAAAGCTGCGTGAGCACCACAGATTGTGAAGAGGGGTTGAGCTGTGTGGACGACATATGCATGCAGGACAATGGGGACGCCTCAGTAGACAACTATGGTGTTGAATATGCATGCGAGGAGGGCTATGAGCAATGTAAGGGGTTCGAGTGTGGTGACGATGGTTGTGGCGGGTACTGCGGAGATTGCCCAGCGGGCAGAAGTTGCCAGTCCGGTAGATGCGAGGTGAAATGCGGAGATGGTCAATGCGACGAGTCGGAGACACGGTGCGGATGTCCCAGTGATTGCGGCACATGGAGCGGCTGCTGCTCGGGGAGCGTCAACGAGGGGGGCTGGGCGGACACGCAATGTGGGATGGTCGGTGTTGAGTGCGTGGACTGCACCGCCATAGACAAACTCTGCTATCGGCAAGCATGTGTCGAGAAGCCGTGGTACGACCTATTATCAGGCTTGACTTGGCAGGTCGAACCAACGAATAAACAAATGGACTGGTCAACTGCGAACTCTTATTGTTCGAAACTAGAGTTGGACGGGAAGGGATGGCGATTGCCCACGATTGGTGAGCTTCGAAGCTTGATCCGAGACTGCCCAGCACTGGAGCTGGGCGGAAGCTGCAACATTCATGAAGAGGGAGATTGTCTGTCATATACTTGCAAGGACGGTTGTAAAGGCTGTGGTGAAATTGATGGAAGGCCCGAATCAGATTATTGTTTTCGACCGCCGAAGATACTGGGGAAGTGCACGATGTATTGGTCATCTTCGCCTGATGGAGAGCTCGACGACCATGCATGGGGTGTAAGCTACTTCTACATGTCTGTCAGTATTTCGTGGTCACCGAAGTTTTCAACCTTATACGTTCGTTGCGTTCGCTAGCTTGTTCAACGAAGGAATACATCATTTAGGTCGTGAAAGTGAACTGGGGTCATAGCCGGAATGATCAACTTCCCCTGTTCTCAAGCCGGGGGACCGGGGAAGGGCCGGCTCTTTGGCTTGACGCGGGGGCGCCGTTATCTTACCGTGCCGGGGTGATCGCCGGGGGACTTATGGGGGGCGAGGCGAGATTCACACTTCTGGAGGAAAGATGTACCCGAAGCTTTCGGCTATAGCCTTTGCCCTGCTGGCCTTCGCCATGGTCGGCTGTGGGAGTTCATCGGAGAGTGACGTCCCGGACAGCGTTGGGGATGTTGCTGATGAGGTTGATGTGGCGTCGCCGGAGTGCGTGGCTGACGGCGACTGTCCCTCGGTCAACCCTTGCAACGTTGGGGTCTGCGCTCAGGGGGTGTGTGCTTCGAAACTGATTGAGGGTCCCTGCGATGACCAGGATCCTTGCACCCTGGCAGACCAGTGCCAGCAAGGCTTCTGCGTTGGGGTCCCGAAAGAGTGCGACAATGGGCTCTGGTGCGATGGTATCGAAAGTTGCGATGGCGCAACGGGTGCCTGCACCGATGGCGTCCCCCCCTCCGATGATGATGGCGTCGCCTGCACAACCGAAGTCTGCGACGAAGACAAAGACCAGATCTCCCATATCCCCGATGACCTGGGGTGCGCCGACTCCGACCCTTGCACCACCGACTACTGCGACCTCGCCGTGGGGTGCCTCTCTATCATTACCGCCGGCCTGGCATGTGATGATGGCGACGGCTGCACCCAGGACGACCTCTGCAACTCGCAAGGGAAGTGCGTTGGGACCCCCAAAGAGTGCGGTGATGGGGTCTTCTGCAACGGCCTCTCGTACTGCGACCCCCAGGCAGGCCAGTGCCTCCCCGGCGAGACACCACACGAAATCGATGATGGAATTGATTGCACTGTCGATAGTTGTGATGAGGTCGCAAAGAAAATAATACATCAGCCAGACCATGCAGCATGTGATGACGGGAATCCTTGCACCACAGAAATATGCTCGGCGGAAGCCAAAGGCTGCGTATACTCGGAACTAAATATCGTTTGCGATGACGGCGACCTGTGTACCATCAACGATATCTGTTCGCTTGGGCAATGCAAAGGCACTCCGCTGGCTTGCGACGATGGCCTCGTCTGCAATGGCACCGAGTTCTGTGACCAGGCCGTCGGTGAGTGCATCGCAGGAGAAGGCCCCGTCACCGAGGACGACGTCGATTGCACCGTGGACTACTGCATCGAAGAACCACCCTACGTTGTCAACGAGCCCGACCACGACGCTTGTGACGATGGTGACCCTTGCACCACAGACCTCTGCCTTGCTGACCAAGGGTGCGTCAACGAGTTGGACAATTGCCAGGCCGAACTCTGCTACTACACCTCGGCCTGTCTGGGTGCCGCCGGCGCCCAGTGCCAGGATGCTATCCCCCTCAACTTCGAACTGCCCATCCTCTTCCAACAAGAGTTCACGCAAACCTTCGAAGCCCTGCCGGACAACGACCTGGCAACACCATACTGCGTAGCCCCGGAAGCCGACGGCAACGAGCGCTGGTTCTCCTTCACCACCGAGGAACAACGCTACGTCCGGTTTACCGTGGTGACCTCGGCAAGTGGAATCAGCTTCGCCCTCTACAAAGATAGCTGCGATGGTTCCCAAGAAGGGTGCTTCTATACGGGCGGAGATACCACCCTATCGGAAGGGCTGGTACTGCCGGCTGGAACCTACCTCCTAGTCGTCGACATCCCAAGCCTGGCGACGGAGTTCACACTCACTGTATCCCTGCCCAAACCGGAATAGAACCTCAGGGTGATACAGGTACCAAAATCTGGAGGCCCTTAGGTAATGGTGTTTTATACCCCAGGATGTTTTGCTACCATACTAGTTTACTATATAGTCTTTCTCATTGCCCGGGAGGCCGGCCTCAAGGGCTTCATGGCCTATCTCGTCTCCTTCGGCGTGAGCCTGGTTGTGCTCTCCTGGATTGGACGGCTCAAACGCATGCAGGCCGAGCGAGAGCGGGCAGCGCGGGAGGCTGAACAGCGAAAGAAGATGGAGGGCATCGGCGGCCAGGGTCCCGATGACCTCATGGCCCGAGCGTGGGTATCGGGCGAGCGCCGCCTGGCTATCAGCCTCGGCAATGCTCGACTTCACGCCTACGTCGCCGCTGCCGATGGAGCCTTCACCGAAGCGGAAGTGCAACGCATCCTTGGGCTGCTTGGAAGGTGGAACTCATCGCCACTCTTCCTGCAACTGGTCTATATGGACCTCATATGGTTCTCCCGAAGGATGAACATCGAGAGCGTCTGCAAGGTCCTCAAGGAGGGGGTGACTTCCCAGGCAGAACTCCTGGCCCTCTTCCAGTCCGCCGTGGCAATGGCCGCATTCGACGGCGCCATAGATGAGAGGGAGCGGCGGGCTCTCAACGTCATTGCCGACCTGCTGGGAATCCCCCCGGAAGTGGTCGAGGAGTCCATCAGGCTGGAGTCAGGCAGCAGGTACTACCGGCAGTACGCCGGGCAGTCGGGGGGTAGCCGCCGCCGCTCACCGATGAACGATGTGCCCGTTTCGCAGCACTACCGAACCCTTGGGCTCTCACCAGGAGCGTCGCCCGATGAGGTCAAGCGGGCCTACAGGGAGATGGCGAGAAAATACCATCCAGATATGGTTGCTGGTATGAATGATGAGTTCAAGAAAATGGCGGAAGAGAAGTTTAAAGCCATTCAAGCGGCGTATGAAGCGATAAGAAAAAGCCGATAGCGGTCCAAGAAACACACTCGTCGCATGAATCTCAGTTCGCCCCAAAATACTCCACTGTATTTGCCAGCCCCTCTTCAAACGAGACCCGCGCCTTGAATCCTAGAACCCTTTCCGCTGCCGCGGGGTTACCCACGGAGCGCCGGATGTCGCCGGCTCTGGCGGGCATGAAGTGGGGTTCTACGGGCTTTCCGGTGGCCCGGCCAATGGCGGTCAGCAGGTCTAGCAGGCTGTTCTCCAGCCCGGCGCACACGTTGAACACCTGGCCGGAACAACCCTGGGCGTTCATGGCGGCCCAGTTTGCCCTGGCCACATCGCCGACGTACAAGAAGTCCCGGCTCTGCATGCCGTCGCCGAAGACCTTGGGCTTGATACCGCCTAAGACCGCAGTGATGAACTTGGGCACCACGGCAGCGTATTCACCCTGGGGGTCCTGCCGGGGTCCGTATACATTAAAGTAGCGCAGGCACACGGTCTCTACCCAGCCGTTGTGGGCGTAGAGCCAGGCGTAGTACTCGTTGAAGAGCTTGTGCATGCCGTAGGGCGAGATGGGCTTTCCGGCCACCCCTTCGTCCAGAGGGAAGGCGTCGGCCTCGCCGTATGTGGCAGCGGAGGAGGATAGGACGACTCTGGAGACCCCCATCTCTTTGGCGCACTGCAGGACATTGAGGGCGCCGGTGACGTTGACCTCGTGGCACCACCCCGGCTCATCTATGGAACGCTGCACCGAGGCCACCGCTGCCAGATGAAAAGCGCCGGCGCAGCCCCGAATAGCCGCTCGCACCGCCCCGGCGTCGGTAATGGACCCCCGAACCACCTCCACCTCTCCCGAGAGCCCGGCGAGGTTCGACGCTCTGCCCGTGGAGAAGTCGTCGAGGACCACAACTTCATGTCCCTGAGCGAGCAACTCTCTTACGACGTTGCTGCCAATGAACCCGGCGCCGCCGGTGACAAGATATCGCATTTCGGCCTCCTGCGGCGGGATGCTAGACCAAGCATGAGCCTACGGCAAGGGGCAACGCTTCGCCATTCGCTGGCCATTGTTTGCGCCCCTGCCGCATGAGCTTGACTTATGCCTTCCGGTATGATTCTTTACCGCTTGAAACCGGCGGATTAGGCGCCGGCGCTTGCTGGGAGGAAGCTATGGATGTAGCGCGAATGCGTCAGGTTCACCGAGTCTTGGGCGAGTTCTCATTTGACGGGGTTGCGTTGGATCGTGGGTACGCCAATCGAACCCTTCGGATAGATGTCAGCAACAACGAAGTAAGCTTCGCCCCTGTGACCCAGCAGATGAAGGACCTCTGGACGGGGGGCAAAGGCTTCGACCTCTGGCTCATGTTCCAGGAGATAAGCAAAGAGACACGCTGGGACAGCCCCGAGAATCCAATCTGTTTCTCGCCGGGGCCTTTGGGGGGTGTGATGTCGTTCCCGGGCGCCGGCAAGACCATCGTCACCTCCATTTCTCCCTCTACCAACTCGGTTATGGACTGTAACGTTGGGGGCCATTTCGGCCCCTTCCTCAAGTTCACCGGGTTCGATGCCCTGACAGTGTTGGGCAAGGCCGAAGAAGAGATTATTATATTTATTGATGCGGTCGCCGGTAAGATCACCATTGAGACTGCTCCTGAAGAAAGTATAGATTCTCATATATTGGCGGAAGAGCTGACAGAGATGTATGCCGACGACGAAAACGACCGGCGGAACATCTCTGTTGTCTCGGCGGGCAGGGGTGCTCAGCACTCGAAGATGGGGGTTCTGAACTTCTCGTTCTGGGACTGGCGCCGGCGGGTAGCGAGACTGAAGCAGGCGGGCCGTGGCGGTATCGGCACCGTGTTGCGGGACAAGCGAATCAAGGCCCTGGTGATCCGTCGGCGGGGTGTTGTCCCCTCGTGGACCATCGAGGAGAGCAAGGTTGCCAAGCTGGTGAACCCCGACGGTGTTGGTGGTGCCGGCGGCTGCAACTGCCGCAAGGAGGAGTCTGAGGTAGTTGCCAGAATCGCTGCGGGGTGGGGCAACGACCCTGAGTTCGTCATCGAGATGATGCAGGACCTTCAGGATGCCCAGCGGTGCATCTCCGAGTCGGCCCTTGACCAGCTTTGCACCATCACGGGAATTCCCAAGGCAAGGTTGTATCATATCGCAACGTTCTACAAGGCTTTTACCCTGAAGCCTAGAGGCGAGACTGTTATCCAGGTTTGTATGGGTACCGCTTGCCACGTCAAGGGTGCTGCCAGAATTGTAAGCGAGTTTGAGCGGCACCTGGGCATCGCTCAGGGGGAGACGACGCCCGATGGGAAGTACACCCTGGAGGCAGTAGCCTGCCTGGGGGCGTGCAGCATCGCTCCTGTGGTGAAGGTGGGTGACGAGGTGCTGGGCAATGTTCAGGCCCAGGATGTAGCGAAGATTCTCAACAGCAAGGAGGGCAAATAATTATGGAAACCCTCAACAAGATAACTTCTAAGGGACTGGACGACGTTGCGGCCAAGGTGCATGGAGAGTGGCAGAAATATAAGTGTATGCTTATGGTTTGCACCGGCACCGGGTGCGTTTCTGCTAAGGGATTTGAAGTAAAAGATAAGCTTAACGAGGAACTCGTAAAGCGTGGTCTGCAGGATGAATTTCTTGTGGTTCCTACGGGTTGTAACGGATTCTGCGCTGCGGGGCCCATCGTGGTTATTCAGCCGGAATCTGTCTTCTATCAGAAGGTTGGGGTCAAGGACGTTGGCGAGATAATCGATTCTCATCTGGTAGGTGGAACGGTTGTTGACCGGCTTCTCTTCAGAGACCCGGTCTCCAAGGCCACACACTCGAAGATGGAGACGATACCGTTCTTCGGAAAGCAGCAGCTTATTGCTCTCCGTAACAAAGGAATTATTGATCCCGAGAATATAGAGCATTATATCGCTCGTGACGGCTACAAGGCCATAGCAAAAGTTCTTGAAGAGTACAGCCAGGACAAGCTGATTACGGACATCATTGCCTCGGGTATTCGTGGTCGTGGCGGTGGCGGATTCCCGGCGGGCGTGAAGTGGCAATCGTGTCTGAAGGCAGCACGGGCGCGAAATGAGCTGCCCTACGTGGTGTGCAATGCCGACGAGGGGGACCCGGGGGCCTTTATGGACCGAAGCATCATCGAGACGGACCCCCACTCGGTGCTGGAAGGGATGCTCATCGGGGCCTTTGCAGTTGGGGCTCGTGAGGGATTCATATACATAAGGAAGGAGTACCCCCTGGCCCTGGTGCGACTGAACAAGGCCATCGAGCAGGCAAGGCAGCGTGGACTGCTGGGAGAGTCCATCCTGGGCAGTGATTTCAGCTTCGACGTGCATATTCACCGGGGGGCCGGGGCATTCGTGTGCGGAGAGTCAACGGCGCTCATGGCCTCCATGTCGGGGCGCGTTGGGGAGCCCCGGGCCAAGTACGTCCACAATGTGGAGTATGGCTACCGTGACAAGCCCACGGTGCTGAACAACGTTGAGACCTGGGCCTGCATCGCTCCAATCATCCAGAAGGGACCGGCCTGGTTTGCCTCAATCGGTTCGGGCGACGTGGCATCAAATCCGGACAACCCCTGGTCGGGCTCTTCGGGAACCAAGGTCTTCTCCCTGGTGGGCAACGTTCGCAACACCGGCCTGGTCGAGGTGCCCATGGGGATCTCGCTGCGGGAAATCGTTGAGGAGGTTGGTGGCGGCGTTCCCGGGGGCAGGCAGTTGAAGGCCGTGCAGACCGGTGGGCCCTCGGGTGGTTGTATTCCGGCCGGCCTGCTCGATATGCCCGTGGATTTCGACTCGCTCACCGAGGCGGGTTCCATGATGGGGTCCGGCGGAATGATTGTTATGGACGACCATACGTGCATGGTCGACGTGGCCCGATACTTTGTTCACTTCCTCCTGGATGAGTCGTGCGGGAAGTGCACGCCTTGTCGAGAGGGACTCTATGCCCTGGACGGCATACTGGGCCGCATTTGCGCCGGCCACGGAGAGCCCGGCGACATCGAGTTCATGGAAGAGATTGCCAGCACCATGAGCGCTGCCTCGCTCTGCCAACTGGGAGCCACCGCTGCCAACCCCGTCATGAGCACACTGCGCTACTTCCGGGAAGAGTACCTGGAGCACATCAACGAGGGGAAATGCCGAGCCGGTGTGTGTAAGCCTTTGATCTCATTCAGCATCTCGGATAAGTGCACCGGATGTACTTTGTGTGCGAAGAAGTGCCCGACGAGTGCTATAACCGGGGAGCGCAAGCAGCTTCACGTTATAGATGGTGAGAAGTGCATCAAGTGTGGCATATGCCACGAAGTTTGCAACTTTGATGCAGTGGAGGTGAAATAGCCATGGCTAATAAGATAAACATTCTTGTGAATGATCAGCCCGTGGCTGTCAATCATGGCGCTTTCTTGCTGCAGGCCATCCGGGAGGCGGGGTTCCAGGTGCCGACGTTGTGCCACCACAAGGATCTCACGCCCACGGGCACCTGTCGTCTCTGCCTTTGTGAGATCGAGGTTCGTGGTCGCAAGCGCCTTGTGACGGCCTGCAACTACCCCATCAGAGACGAAATCAAGGTCTTCACAGAGTCGGCTCCGGTGGTGGCCCACCGCAAGACCCTGGCAGCGATGTACCTGGGACGATGGCCCAACGTGCCTGTAATTAAGCAGCTTGCGGCGCAGTGCGGGGTAACGGAGTCTAGGTTCAAATCGGACCTTACCGATGAGAACCCCAAGGCCTGCATCCTGTGTGGCCACTGCGTGAGAGCCTGCGAAGAGTTCACCCTGGAGCGCATCATCGACTTCGCCGGGCGTGGCATCAAGAGACATATGACTATGCCCTTTGGTGGAGTTGACCCTCACTGCATCGGCTGCACCTCATGTGCTTACGTCTGCCCCACCGGGGCCATTCAGATTGTGGATGACCTGAACAATCCAGTTGACCCGGTGAAGATCAGAAATCACGGCATGAAGGTCAACGCCGAGATGGCCACCCTGGACGACCAGCAGTGCCGGATGCGGCAAGTGGGGACTGCAAATATTGTCGAGGTAATGGATAAATATGATCTGTTGCCTTGTCATAACTTCAAGTTCGGGTCTCACCCCGACGCCAAGAACATTCACAGCAACGTCTTCAAGGCCAGGTACTTCACCCAGGGCACTGCCGACGGATGCTGGCCCGGCTGCTCTATGGCCTGCGCCAAGGTTGTGGACGGCTTTGCCCTGCGCACGGGACCATACAAGGGTCACAAGGTGGCCGTGGAGGGGCCCGAGTACGAAACCGCTGCGGGCTGCGCCAACATGGGATGCTTCGACCCGGATTTCGTGGTGGAGTTCAATTTCTACTGTGATACTTACGGTGTAGATACAATTTCAGTTGCTACTGCATCTGCGTTCGTGATGGAATGCTATGAGGCAGGTGTTATTACGACCAAGGAGACGGGCGGGCTGGAGATCCCCTTCGGTGCTGGAGACGCGGTGCTGGAGCTGTTGCACCAGATGGCCCGGGGCGAAGGCTTCGGCGTAGTACTGGGCCAGGGAATCCGCTCTATGAAGGCCAAGTTTGCGGCCGAATACGGCGCAGACCCCCAGTTCCTCCAGGATATTGGCATGGAGGTCAAGGGGCTGGAGTACAGCGAGTATGTCTCCAAAGAGTCTCTGGCCCAGCAGGGTGGGTACGGCATGGCCGTCAAAGGGCCTCAGCACGACGAGGCCTGGCTCATCTTTATGGACATGGTGAACAACCAGCTTCCTACCTTCGAGCACAAGGCAGAGGGGCTTTACTACTTCCCGCTCTGGAGAACCTGGTTTGGTCTCTACGGACTGTGCAAACTGCTCTGGAATGACGTCGTCCCCATGGGGAACCACCTGGAGAAAGAGCCGGCCAAGATTCCAGATCATGTTCGAAACTACCTGCGGGCCGTTGAAGGCATGACCGGCATCCAGGACATGACCGAGGCCAAGATGCTGGAGCAGTCGGCCAGAGTGCACAACCTGCAGCGGCTCATGTGCGTCATGCTGGGGTACGGCACCAGAAAGGACGACATTCCGCCCTACCGCTCCATGGGGCCCGTTACGGAAGAAGAGTACCTCTCAAGGCAGGAACGATACGACACACAACTTAAGGAGAAAGTTGGTGTTGACCCATCTTCAATGAGCCTTCAGGAGAAGATGAAGACGTTGCGTGACTACAGAGAGGACCAGTACCAGCAGATGATAGACGTCGTCTATCGCCGGCGTGGTTGGGATCTCAACGGCGTTCCTACGCTTGACCGGCTTAAGGAACTCAAGATTGACCTGCCTGAACTGGTTGCCATTGTGTCGAAATAGCATTGTTTCATATGCGTAGTGCAGGCGGGCCTTTCTGACACTTGACGTGGAGTAGATGTGATAAGAGTCAATGATATGTTCAATGTTGAGTGGAAGGAGGGGATGACCGTGAGAGGTGTGCTGGATTCTCTGGGCTGGGACTACGCCCTGATCACGGTCAGCGTTGATGGTGAACATGTGCCCCCCACGGCCTACGATCATGTCCCGGTTCCCGATGGGGCCGTGGTCCAGGCTATTCATATTGCGCACGGTGGCTGAAGCTCCGCAAGGGCCCTCCATTTTTTGATACTGTACCTCCGTCCCTGTGTTATGCTGCGCCGTTGTGAACGGCCAGGCTGTTCCGTGGCTGCGGTCTCTATCCGTTGAGCCAGGCCCCCCCGTGGCCCCCCTCGAAGGTGAGGTTTCGATGCACCACAAGACCATTCCTGCTGCGAATCTGCTTCGCCCCGTGGACCAGGTGATAGAACAGAGCGTGGCGGGGCTTCGCCGGGCCAACCTCTACGAGCCTGTGAAGAACATAGCATACAAAGCGGCAATTGAGGCTTCCAGGGCTTCTTATAAGATATTTCATGGACTCACGGTATTAGGCGCCGAGAACGTTCCACCAACTGGAGGAGTGATACTGGCCTGCAATCACCGAAGCTGGCTGGATGCACAGGTTGTGACCCTGGCATCGCCCCGGAAGGTCTCCTTCTTGACCCGCTCGCAGTTCGCCAGGGAGCCCGTGGTCAGGCACGTTCTGGCAGCGGCTGATGCCGTGTTTCTGGAGCGTGGGGACGACGAAAACCTGGCTTCGGTGGGAGACCTGCTGCGGGAGGGGCTGGCCCTGGGCATATTCCCCGAGGGCACTATCCCGGGTGAAGAGGAGGTGGGCCGCTGGGAGGTTGACCCGGGGACGGGGCTGCTTCCCGGGCGCAGCGGGGCGGTGCGACTTGCCCTCATGGCCCGGGTTCCCATCATCCCCGTGGGCATTACGGGCACCGAGCAACTGCTTCCCCCCGAGGTCTGGCCTCGGCTGAACCGGATGCCGCTACCGCGCCCGGCCCAGGTCACCGTGCGCTTCGGAGAGCCTATTTATCTTGAGACTCGCCATGACGAAGAGGTGGATTACCATCAACTGAGAGGCATGACCCATCGCGTTATGACCGCTATTTCCAAGCTTGTGGAACCAGGAGGAGCTACTATGACTGACGAACCCCGGACGACCCCTTTGCCCCCCATCGCCTACCGCAACAAGCCCCTGGAGCAGAAGCAGCGTCTGGGGGTGCTGGTGCTGCATGGCTTCACTTCCGATGTGGCGTGCGTCGCCGACGTACGATTCTCCCTGGACAAGATGAACCTGCCATACCGCTTTCCTATCCTTCGTGGCCACGGAACACGCTGGGAAGACCTCAAAGGGGTGAAGGCCCAGGACTGGTATGACGACGCCGAAGCGGCCATGAAAGACCTTCTTACCGAGTGCCGCAAGGTCATAGTGGTTGGTCTCTCCATGGGCGGCCTGGTGACTCTGGAACTGGCCATGCGCCACCCCAAGGACGTCGTAGGAGTGGTCACCGTTGCCGCTGCTTTGAGATTCCAGGACAAGCTGGCCTTCCTCAGCCCCCTTATGGCCAAGGTGCTACCCTCGTGGCCGGCCCCCAAGGCCTTCCACGACAAGACCCTGGAGGCCCAGCGCAATCGCAACTATCCCAAGTTTGCTACCGACGCCTTCGTGGAGCTGTATCGATATGCAGGGCGAATCCGAGAGCAACTCAGCTTCGTTCACTGCCCGGCTCTCATAATCCACTCAAAAAAAGATCAAGTAATAGATGCAAAGGCAGCAATTGAGATTCATGAAGGTATTGCATCGAAGAAGAAGCGGTTGCAGTGGTTCGAGCGCTCGGGCCACGAGATGCTGCTGGACATGGAAGCCGAAGCCGTGACGCGGGCTATCGCCGACTTCCTCCAGGAGCAGCAGACCAGTTCCACCAACGAGTAACTCGCAATCCCCCAAAGCGCAGGAGTGAAGCTTGAAACATAGCAATCAAATATGTGCTGTCTTATTTGTTATGTTAATAGGCACTGTTTTGAGCTCACAGGCGCTGGCCAGAGCCGATATCCCCGCCGTTCCCCTTCCCCAAGAGGAGATCCTGGAGCGAATTGCCATGCAGCGGTCCAAGGCCTCGGCTTATGGGGCACAGGAGCGGGTGGTGGTGTTCAGGGCCTCTTCGGTGGTTGTGGAGGCCAGCGGTCTCACCAACCGCACGGAACAGTCCGTGGTGTTGGTGCTCACCCCTGCCGGTGGGCGCAATGCCGGCGTCATGCGCTTCGACTACGACCCGGCCACCAGTGAGGCCAAAGTGCAGTCGGTGAGAATCTTCCGCAAGTCCGGAGCCATAGAGGAGGTTGACTTCGCCCGACGCCTGCGAGACCTGCCCGTGCCCATGTACGGCATCTACTGGCCCCTGCGCATGAGGCTGCTGGTGCTGCCTGGCCTGGAGCCCGGCGACGCGGTGGAGTGGACCGTGCAGAAAAAGGGCTTCGAGATGGCCTACCTGGCCCAGGAGGACGAGGAGCGCTTCATTCCGCCGCAGCGAGGGCACTTCTTTGAAATACTGCAGTTTGGTGACACTATTCCCGTGGCCGAACAGTGGTTTATTGTGTCGGCACCTAAAGAGAAACCGGTTAATCTTGGAATATACAACGGTGAGGTTCAGTCGGCGCAAGTGCAGCGGGGGGATCGGCTGCAGTACCGCTTCTGGCGCAACGAGCTTCCCGCATTTCACGCTGCCCCCTACGCCCAGGCCCTCTCCGATGCAGCGCCCAAGGTGGTCATGACCTCATTGCCGGACTGGCTTGAGAAGAGCCGCTGGTTCTTCATGGTGAGCGAGCCTGCTTTCTTTGTCACCCCTGAGATTGAGGCCACGGCCCGAGAGATTGTGGAGGGGCTCAAGAGCGACGAAGAGCGTATCACCGCATTGAACCTTTGGGTGGCCAACAACATTCGTTACAGCGGATTGAGCCTGGGCGACTCCGAGGGATACACTATCCATCCCGCTCCCCTCACCTTCGACGACCGCATGGGCGTCTGCAAGGACAAGGCCGGCATGCTGGTGGCCATGATGCGGGCCGTAGGCTACAAAGAGACCTATGCTGCCATGACCATGGCCGGTTCCCGGGTAGAGGTGGTGCCTGCCGACCAGTTCAACCATGCTGTCGTGGCGTGGCGCAGACCCGGCGGAAGCTGGATGCTGCTTGACCCCACCTGGGCACCCATGTCACGAGAGAACTGGAGCAACGCCGAGGCCGAACAGCACTACCTCATCGGCACCCCCCAAGGTGAAGAACTTGCCATCACCCCGAAGTCGCTGCCTGAGACCAACCCCCTGTCGGTCGTCGTGACTTCGAAGCTGGGCAGCGATGGCAAACTTACCGCAAGCTTCAAAGCCACCGCCGGGGGATACAGCGAAACCTGCCTCAGGCGGCTGTTCGGGTACAGGCCTCGCTCCAGTTGGAGCAGCATCCTGGAGGGTATGGTGCAGAGAATCAGCCCCCTGGCCAGGCTGGTGAGCACCCCCCTGAACCACGATGCCCCCGCGGATACTTCCAAAGCATTTGAGCTTATTGGCACGGTTGAGGTTCCTGATTTTGTTGTTAATGTCAGTGAAGATATCTTTGCTATTACCCCAGCGGCTTTTACATTTTTTGTTCATGACGATAGAATAATGGAGAATCTGTCGGTGGTGGAGGTTGGCCCCAGGAATCGTGGCCTGCTGTTCCGAACGGCCAAGCATCTTGAGTACGTGGAGACGTTGGAGTTTCCCTGGCCCGTGGCTCTGGGTTCCGACCACGCTCTCCATGTGAAGAACAGCTATGGGGAATTGCACTCCACGGCGGTTCTGGAAACGCCCAAGCGGTTGAAGGTTCAGACCGTGGTTCGGTTCACCCAGCGCACGGTTCCTAAGGAGGGGCTGGCCGAGTATGTGGCCCTCTCGTCGGCCGTGGCCAAGCTGCGCAGTGGCCGTCTCGTGGTGGTGAAGGAGGCAGCGAAATGAAGAGGCCGGGCTGTTTCGCAGTAATAATGCGGTATTGGGAATCAGGTGCCCTGGCGGCCATGTTGGCTCTGGTTGCTTTTCTGGCGACGGCCCCTGTGCTGGCGAATCCTTCGGGCGGCGCGGCAGCGGGTACCTGGCCTCCCGACGCAATAATCGAGCAGTTCGAGACACATTTCCGAATCACTGCCGACGGTCGGTTGCAGAGTGAGCACTACCGAAAGATTCGCCTTGAGAGTCCCCTTGCCTTCAATCAACTCACGGACACCAGGCTGGCATATGACCGTGAGTTCGAGGAGTTGGCGCTTGACGTGGCAAGGATAGTGTTGCCCGACGGCACGGCCATCGACGTTCCGCCTCGTGCGATCGTTGTTACCACCCCCAGGCAGGTGCCCGGAGCTGCCTCGTTCTACACCTTCAGCGAGTGGGTCATCACGGCGGTAGGGGCCAGGGTTGGGGCGACGTTGGAGCTGAGGTGGCGCGTATCGGACAGGGTTGCCAGGCGGCAGCACTTTGAGGGGCTTGTGGTTCTGGGGGACCGTTTCCCCATCAGCAAGGCTGTTGTGACGTTGGAGCTGCCGGCCAGTCTCTCTCTGTCGACGCTGGCCCGACGGGCCACGGGGGAGGCCATCGGTGGGGGTCCCACGGTGCAGAAAGCGGCCATGACGCTCTACTCATGGCAGCTTGAGAACATTCCGGCCGTTCATGTAGCGGCGGACAGTACGGTAATGGGGCATGCAATAGTGCTCTTCTCTACTGCAAATAGTTGGCAGCAGCTCTTTGACCCGCTGATGAAGAGGGTGGATGAGGCAGCGCCGGTGGTGGGCCGTGCCGTGTCGAGGACGACGAAGGACGGGGCGGTTGTGGGGGCGGGGGCTCATGGTGGGGCTATGG
>Ga0302238_1000624_pt1 | contig 34566 bp, 30 predicted proteins | sample AAG_UR_Asn_MG_FD_193527 | JGI IMG/M metagenome (GOLD analysis project Ga0302238, IMG submission 193527) | Enriched activated sludge microbial communities from anaerobic digester in WTTP, New Holstein, Wisconsin, United States - AAG_UR_Asn | ecosystem: Engineered > Bioreactor > Anaerobic >... | reverse complement strand
GTATTTTTTGTTTCTGGGCTCCGACCAGACTCCTCCTCCCAGATCGACTTGAAGTTCGGTGTCCAGTTCGACACGGGAATACTGGTAATGGAGCATTACGTATCCCTGCCAGAGTATGCCCAGAAAATACATCCCCCGGCTGTACCTCGCTCCGGGCGAAAGGTAATAGTGGTTGACTTCAAAGATTATGACATTGTCGGTGGCCGGCACTTTACTTTCGCCGATATACGCGTTAACGAACGTTCCGAGGCGAACCTGACCGGACTGCGTCTCGACGGGATAAGCGTCGTACTCCTTTCTTCCTCCCCGCAGATAAAAGTCGAATCCGCTTCCATCCGCGTCGCGCTCCCTCCATATAACTACATCAACCAGCACCGACATCTGGTCCTCCCAGCCCCTGCCGTCGATGTCCTTCCATCCAAGTCCGCCGCCAAGAGGCCCGGGCCCGCAACCGACGCGCACCCTGGGCGCGCGCGAGATTAAGCCCTCACGCCTGCTTTCCGTGCGGGCCGTATCGCTGACAGCGCCGCGTACCATTCCACTCTTTACCGCCGCGGTCTCGACCCGCTCCTTTTTCTCCTTCACCTCGAGCCGTCTCTTCGATATGAAATCGACCTTCGAGCGCGCGATACGGTTCTCCCTGGCGGAGGCCAGGTCCCTCCGGTATGTATAGGTCTCGCGGTCCTCGTCCACAATGAAGCCCTCTATCATCTCCCCGCTCATCAGGTAGATGAAGCGTTTCTGCTTATACTCTTCGTGATACACCGTACGCAGTATTTCGCCGCGCGGTATGGACCTTCTCCCGCCGGCCGAAAGCGCGAGCTGGACCTCGCGGTCGTTCTCCCTCACGACCCTGCCCTCTACGATGCTTCCGTCTTTCAGAAAGACCGACTCGGCCGCCAGCGCGGCCGGATACAGAATAAGTACGACCATAACCGCCGACCACGCGGCCGCTGGAACCGTTCGCGCCATCTCATCCTCCCGATATGCCGTTGTCTGTCATCCGCTCGCGCCGAGGAGGCGGCGCGATCTTCCGCCACCTCGGAGGCCGACCCGGATTTCGTATCAGACTCGCACGAATTCCGCACCGTGTCTGTCAAACAATATGACGGCCGTGTGATTTTCAGGCTCGCGACCGCGTGCGCGATACGCGATAAATCTCTTGACACGAGCCCCGGCGGACATCGAACATGGGTGAGTTCTTTTCCGGCTCAACCGCATCCATGCGGCGCGGACAGACATATACGGGCATCGAGACATCGCACATGCGAACGCGGCCGAAATTATACCTGTTCCTCGCACTCCTCGTCATCGCCCGCGCGCCGGCGGTGGCCCACTCCGCGTTGGAGGCCCTGGTTCTCGGCGAGAGCGTACGGAGCCTTCCCATCGGCCGCTCCATCGAAGTCCTCGACGACCCCGCGGGGAACCTTACCATTGAAGATGTCCTCTCCGGCGAGAAAGCGCGCGGCTTCGCGAGGCCGTCGGAAAAGACACCCTACGCCTCGAACGACAGCGCGGCCTGCTGGGCGCGCTTCCGTCTGTCCAATCCGCTCGACCGCCCGCGCGAGCTCGTGCTCGAGATCGGCTTCGCGCCGCTCGAGCTCGTCGAGCTGTACGTCCCCGACGCCGGCGGCTCGCGTTCCGTAATGCGCGCGGGATACGCGGTGCCCTTTTCCGAGCGTCCCGTACGCCATCTCAAACCGGCGTTCCCGCTCACGCTGGCCCCCGGCGAGACCGCCGTCTTTTATCTCCGCATTCAGAGCCGCGTCTGGAAGATATTTCCCTGCACAGTGCACTCCAAGGCCGATTTTCACGCCGAGAGCATGATCACCTTCGCCGCGCTCGGGCTCTTCTACGGGGGGCTCATCATCCTCTTTCTCAACGCGCTCGTCCTGGTCTACAAACTGCGCGAGGCCGCGACGCTCTACCTGAGCATGTTCGTGCTGTCCTTCCTGGTGTTCCTCCCCACGATAGACGGCAGCGCCGCCGTACTCTATCCCTTCGTTCCTCACACCCTGCTCCTCGGCGGGCACACCCCGGCGGTGCTGATAGAGAACGCGCTCTTTCTGCTCTTCACCCGGAGCTACCTCGACACGCCGCGGAATCTTCCACGCTTCGACCGCGCGCTTGTAATCACCGCGGCGGCTTCCGCGCTCGTCCTGCCGCTGGCGCTCTTCGCGGACGTGTTCACGCTCACGCGCGTGCTCATGATATCCACCGCGCTTATCGGAATCTCGACCGGGATCGCGCTGTATCTTCGCGCGGCACGCCGCGCCCGCGATTTTCTGCTCGCGCTCCTTCCGGTGTGCGTTACCACGGTACTTCTCATGCTCCGCGACCTCGCCGTGCTCGAGGACTCCGCGTTCATCCGGGTAAGCCCCTACGTGGGTACGCTCTGCATGTCGTTCATCCTGAGCTCCTCGTTCGCCGACCGGTTGAGGAGCGTCACGCGCTCGTACCGGGAGGCCAGGGGCGACCTCACGCGGCTAACGGTCGTGTTGCACAACTCGCTCCTCAACAAGCTCGAGGCCGCCGGGAACTACCTGCGCGCGCAGATAGACTCGGGCGGCCTTTCGTCCGAAAAGCTCTCGTACGCGCAGAGGCTCCTCTCGCACTGCAGCAGCGATGGGAGGAACATCCTGTTCACGCTGAAAAATTCGGGCTGCGCCGCCGAGCGCCTGGCGCAGGAGCTCCGCTTCCGCGGCGAGATGGCGCTCTATCTCCAGGAGGTTTCCTTCCGTCTGGTCACCGACCTCGAGTCGCCGTACGAGCAACTGGATTCGGACAGCGTCTATTGCGTGATGGCCGTCTACAACGAGCTTCTCAACAACGTGCTCAAGCACTCCGGCGCGCGCGCGGTCGAGGCCGTGCTGGTGCATCGGGGCGGCCGGCTCACGCTGTCGGTGTGGGACGACGGGAAGGGGTTCGAGTACGATCCGGCCGCCCCGGGCCGCGGCTCGTACGGGTTCGGCCTCATCGGGGAGATCGCGCGGGCGTCGGGCGCCGTCTTCGACGTGTTCTCGTCGCCGGGAAAGGGCACGCTCGCCATGATCTCGCTCCGGCCGCGGCTCAGTCCCCGTCGATAAAGTCCATCAGGTCCGGAAGGTTCAGCTTCTCGTAGGCGCGGGAGAGCTGTGTCGCGACCGTGCCGCGATGCACGCCCATGGCGGCCGCGATTTCGTCCACCGACATCCCCGAGCGCTTCATCTCGAGTATCCGCGCCTGCGCGGGAGAGAGCGTTTCGTAGCGCCTGCGCACCTCGCGAAGCTCGCGCATCAGCCCCACGCTCTTTTCGCTGAGGAGCGACGAATCGATCGAGAAGATGCTTTTGCGGTTGTCCGGCAGCGTGGAGAGTATGATCTTCTTCAATAGCGCCTCGGACCGCGAGTTCTTCTCGATGTAATCGGCCCCGATGCCCCGGGCCTCGTTGAAGCTCTCGATCTCGGGGTAAGCGGTCATGATGATGATGCGCGCCTCGGGGCGCTTTTTGCGCAGGCGCTTCGCGCACTCCACTCCCGACATGTCCTTCAGCACCACGTCGATGAGGCACACGTCCGGCCTGAAGGGCGAACCGATGTCGCGGATGAAATCGCGCCCGCAGTTGTACTCGCGGTAGAGCACTATATCGCCCTGCCCGCCGAGGAGCTCGCGCAGCGACGCGCGGTAGCCGGCGTCGTCGTCGACGATGGCGAGCTTGACCGGGGGATGGGGCGCGGTGGTCACTCAATACACCTCGGAAGCATGATCTGTGGCATCCCGGCGCGATTTTGTCGATACAAATATCACGTGCCCTCATTCATCGGCATCGTTTCCGGCGCCGCGGGACCGGTCTCCCCCGGCGGTGTCATCCTTAACTTTCTTCAAGTCCTTCGCCAGCTCGAGCGCGATCTTTTCCGCAGCGAAGGGCATTTCCTCTATCAACAGCTTCGCCTGATCTGCCGAATACTCCTGGAGCGATTTCTTTACCTCGAAATCCCGCGACCTGTACCAGAAATCTTTGCTCCAGATCTTTTTCCCCGTCCGGTCATACAGTGTGGCCCTGGTCGTGATGGTCAATCCACCGTACAGGGTTACCCAGAACTGCGACACCTCGACAACGAGTACCGATTCGTCTTTGTTCTCGTATTTCTTCCCGACGGGCTTCTGTTCGAGCACGGTCGGCGGCCATGCCGGCATCTGCGCCGAGGCCGCCTCGACCAGCTTTTTAAGAACGAGCTCGCCGAGGTCCGGAACGATCCTCTTGTCCTCCACGGTCCCCGTCGAGGCCCTTTCTATCGTGTACCCGGCCGGCACCGTCAGCAAACCTCCCAGCCCGACCAGGCTCGCGCCAATAACACTTCCGATCGTTTTAAATTCTATATCCGCGGTTTTTTTCCAGACTCCATGCACCCTTTCCACTTTCCGGTAATCGGTTTTACGAAGCGTTACGTTACCGCTGCATGAAAGCACAAGCAGACATACGAGCACCGATACCCCTGTAATTCGATATGTTTTCACCGCGCGACCTCCAAACACTGAATGGTAGTATCCACGAGCCCCGGTAATTGCTTTTCAGCGATCGATTCAGGCTCCGGTATTTACGGCTCGACAAATGGGAGGGTCGCATACGGCAGGGATTTTGTCTGTCAAACAGTTTGACGGGGGGAGGGAATTTCTTCGTTCGGTTTCCGCCTCATCCGAAACGACTCGAATTCCCCCGGTCCGGCCCGGGGGAATTACGCATCGCGCGGGTCGCGGGGAGGTCGACGCACGTCACGCGGAAATCCGTCCGGACGACATACCGGCGCGGCTGAAAAATTTAAAAGCGTAATCCCCGGCGATTCAAGTTTAATCCGGCCCGCCGTACGATGCCGTTTGATTACGCGAATAAGGGTGGCTCTCCCGGAGTGACGTCAAGGTCAGCGCGAAGGCACGATCTCGAAGCCCTGCTCCCTGAAATGCGGATCGAAGGTGAAGGCTCTCTGTATTCCCGATCGTCTCATGCACTCGAAACTCGCGCAGTCCACAAGGCTCAGGCGCCGCCTTCCCGCGGCGAGAAGCATGGCCATCGCGGTCCGGTGCGTTGCCTCATCCACCCAGCGGATGTCGAATACCGGGAGAACGTCGTTCTCGAAGAGCGCGACCGCCTCGATCCCGACGTGCGCCTGCAGAAGAGCCACCGTTTCAACCAGGATATAATTGGTCACGACCAGGGGCGCCTCGCCCGAAAGCGCCTCCGCCCAGGCTTTGCGGGCGGATGAATGGAATTCGTCGTCGGCGTTCATGACCGCCAGTATCGCGGAGGTGTCCACAAACAGCGGCATGGCCTAGCGGTATATGTCGGAGAGATGATCGTCGTGGGCGCGGGCGAGATCGCGGCCGGCGCGGATTTTCCCCGCGGCCGATAGCGCCCTGCTCCGCACGTCCTCCTCGGAGGGACGAGTCGGTCTTTCGATGACAAGGTCCACCGCCCGGCGGATTATTTCCGCCATCGAAACTCCCTGTCTGGCGGCGATCCGTTTCAGCTTTTCAGCCTGTCGATCGGTAAGCTGTATCTGTGTACGTACCATGGCGTCCTGTGATTACATGATTACATTTATGATTTAATGATATCATCAAAACTGCGCTGTGTCAACGCAAATACCGCACACGAAAGCATTTTCCGGCGAATTGACCTTTCACGAAAAACCGTGACATCGCGAGAACCGGAGAGCACGGGCTTGCCCCCCTTGCCCTCCGGAAGGGTACGCCATGATTATTGGCCTCTTAATAAAAATACGGTCAGCGCGCTGACCGTATTTCACAGAGGCCCGGAATGGCGTCGAAATGACGGTTGCCGCGCCCCTCACTCCCACAGGTTCGCCTGCGCGCCGATCTCGCGCGCTATGGTCGCGATCTGCGCCTCGAGCTCGGTGTCCTCCCGCACGGTCGCGGTCTTATTGTAGAGCACGCTGCCCTTCTCCCCGTCCACCACGCTCACCGCGATCACGCGGCTTTGGCCCAGCTTGCTCACCCTGCCGGTAAGCGCGCGGTTGGCGCTGCGCCGGTCGCCCGCGGCGCGGTAGAGCACCTGACCCGCCCCCTTCGACGCGACGAGCGCGGAGTAGACCTTTTTCGAGATGTCCTCGGCCTCGGCGGTCTCCACGCCGTTAGGGGCCAGGCGCGTAACGACCAGGCGCGCCTTCGCCGCGGGGGCCTTATCCTCCGGCGCGGCCGCCTTCGATTCGCCCGCGGGCGCGCCCTTCTTCTTTTCATCATCGACTTTCGGCGCGTCCTTTTCCGGAGCCGGGGCGAGGTCCAGGCGCCAGCGGAAAAAGCGCTCCACGTGCTCCGGCGGTGTGCAGGCGATGCCGGCGATCGGGCGCAGCCGCGAAAGCTCGCGGAACCAGGCCTCGTCCGCGGCCTCCATCGAGGTGATCCTCACGTCGTTTCCTTCGATCAGGGCCTTCTTACCCGCCTCCAGAACGAACCTCTGGAAGTCGTTCTTCTCGCTGGAGACCGTAAGCGCGCCCTCTTTCACCACGAGGACCACGCCTTTCCCCTCGAGAGCCGCGTGGAACAGGGTGCCCCGCACCGCCGCCCGAACGCCGGCGACCTTCAATTCGAATCGACCGCCCACAACCAGTTTCTCAATAAAGAAAGAGGCCTTACCGGCGATAAGCTCCAGCACCGTCTCTCCGGCCGACGAGTCCTGCCGCGCCGGCAGTGTGTCCAGGCGGAACTCGGTGTTCTCGAATACCTGGGTGAGGTTGTCGGCCCCGCACTGAATAAAGGCGGTGGATTTCGCGCCGGTCTTCACCGCGTCGTCGCGGCTAAGGGGCATCTTCACGACCGCCGGTTCGGCGCCACTCCCCGCTTTCAGCACATCGACCGTCCCCATGAAGAAGTCGAGGAAGGCGAAGGTGGCGGGCTGTTTCGCGCAGGAGAAATGCGCGGCGAGCGCCGACAGCAGGATGCCGGCGAAAAGCGCGATTAGGGATTTTTTCATGGGGTGTTTCCTTTTTGTATTTATTTGGAGCTACTGTTTCCGCCAGCAGGATATTAAGATTGAACGATTCAGCGGGCCTTATGGTTTTTCAAGAAGATTTTTGTTGAAGGCTTCATGCATTCACCTCGACCCCCCGCGTAAAAAATCGAGAATGGCTTTCCTCCCGGCGTCCACCTCTGGGGGGCACCCCTCGACGATCGGCAGGCCGTGTTTCGCGGCCAGCGGCCTGAGGCAGTTGCCGTAACAGAGGGGCTTTTTCGCGCTCGCCGGCACGTCGGCGGCGGCGCCCGAAAGAATATCGATCCTCTTTAGAAAAGAGCCCGATGCGATGTATCGCGACAGAAAGGCCAGCGACGACGGGTCGCCGAACGAGGGAAGCGTGGTGCGCTGTAAATTCATGTCGCACTGGGAACAGATGGCGTCGCTGAAATGGATATACAGCCTGCCGACGTTCCACGGCGAAGGATCGGGAAGCCTGAACGGTTGTATGAATTTTTCCAGGGGCTCGCCCACCGTCGTGTAGTCGTCGAACGCGGGTATATGACGCACTTTGCTTACCTCAATCCCCATGATCTTAAGCGCCGCGTTGTCGATGGCGTACAGATTATCGGAGGCCATGATAACGTTCATTCTTTTCGATGTGCCCATTACCGTGGGGCCGTTCCCCTCCAGGGCCGGCATCCCGTCGATGATGCTGAGGTCTGGCCTGACGACCGCGCACAATTCGCGGATGGCGTCGTGCAGGTCCATTTTGACGTGAAAGCTCCGTTTCATCTTCCTCTCAAGAAGGCCCTTCTGGTTTTTCATGGCGAGGGTCGCCACCGTGGTCGCGTTGGTCTTCATTTTGGCCACGTTGATGTACTCGTGGGTGCCCAGCAGCTCCGGCAGCCTGAGGGCGCCGTATTTCCATCGGACATCGGCGCGGTCCACCCCGTCGAGATCGACCACCTCGATGCCGTATTTTTTCACCAGGTAGCCATACCCTGAGATTCTGAACACGTCCCCGAACGAAGCGCCCGTGGCGCACCCGTCCCCCACGACGATTTTCCGTTCCGGGTACCCGTCCCGCACGTACATGATAAGGGCCTCGATTATTCTGGGGGAGGTGATGATGCCCGTGCGCGGCGAAAAGGTGCTGGTGAGGTTCGGCTTGATGAAAATTTTTTCTTTTACGGGCCTGTAGTCCAGCAACTCGAGGAGCTCGCGCACTTTTTGATTGATGGTGCCATAGGTGCTCCCGAGAATCGCGACCTTTGGGCGCTCATGCGTACGTGTCATGGTATTCCTCCATGTGTGCGGGCGAAGGCGGGGTCACATGATCCCGCCTTCGCCCGGATGCGATCCCGTGCCGGCCGTTCAACCTCGCCGAAATAACCCAATGCCCAAATAACCAACCGCGGGGCCCCGGCCTCGCGGCGATCATGGTCCGTCGGTGACGCAGCGCACCAAGTAGAAACTGGACTTATTGGAGATGCTCACGTTGCCGTTGAAGAAGTGGACGTACCACGCGGGGACCGCGTTCTCAACGGCGGTACTGGATGACCAGTAATTGGACAGCGTATTAGGGAAATAACCGGTGTTAATCTTAGTACCAGATTTTGAGTAGTTCACGATACTTTTCAGCTCGTTCACACTGGGCAGCCGCCAGCTCCTGCCGTCCAAGCTGAGGTTTCGGCAGTACTGTAGGGCCTCCTGCCATGTTGCATTGGTCGCCGTCCCAGAGCAGTCAAGGATATTCTGCCCCCTGCTGCACTTCTGCCACACCAGCCCAGTGCCGTGGTCGGTGACGGTGCCGTCGCCGTTGTCGGTGAAGCGTACTGCGGCTAAAAGCCCGGCCGTAACCAAAAATGCCAGTATCGCCATTATGCCCGTTCTCATTATCCTCACCATCCCCTCCTCGTTGTTTTCATGAAAGCGGCAGTTCGCGCTGCACGTCATCCAGGAGTTCGCGCCTGAGGACCGGGTACCGTACTCGGACCCCTTCCGACGGCCCCCCGGGCTGCCGGAAAAGCACCAGCGGCAGGGCCAGTTCGGCCGCCGCGTGAATCACGCGCGGAAGCGTGCGCGCCCGCATGCTGTACACCTCCACGCCGCCCCGCACGAAGGTCCTTGCGCCGGAGCGCAGGGCGTTCTATTTCTCAGCTCCGTCCCCATGGTGTGTTTATTATAGCGGCTCATGTTCCTTGCCTGACCCTCCATGTAGACCGCCATATTCATCGTTCGGTATATGGACAGGTGCTCGTATCGCACCATTCTGCCCACTATGGTGCCTTCCGGTAGGTCCTCATCAGCAGCCCCTTCCCGCACAACAGGTAGTATCAAAACCGACCCGTTTGCACCGGAACCACCCCTTTTACCAAAGGCGGTGGTTCCGGGGGATTTCGAATAATCAAATAATCCATCACGGTCCGTCGGCAACACAGCGCACGTTGCCCCAATTGGCCTTAGGAGTGCTCTCCACATATCCAATGGTGAACCCGACTCCCCATGCGTTGTCATCAATATCAACGTCAATACTGGACGACCAGTATCGGAACCAATTCGTATTGGGGAAATGCACTGTGTCTATGGCCGGGTTAATACGTCCATAATTCGTTAGTGTCGACAGCTCCGCCACAGTGGGCAGACGCCAGGTTGTTCTTCCCGCATAACCCGCGCCGCTGTTCAGACTGTTAAGCTCAATGCAGGCGGTGAGGTCATTGACCCATAAGTATTGCGTCGCGACTCCAGTTCCGCAATTCGATCCCGAGAGCCCCTCGCTACAACTCTTCCACACCAGACCGGTAACGTTGTCCTTCGTAGTGTAATCGCTTGTGAAGGTGGGGTGATGGGTGGGTCCGGTAAACGAACGTGCGTTGGGTTTGTTCGCGTAAAAGCCGTCCTGACGCGGCCAGCCGGTCGCGTTTTCATCGCAGGGTATTTCGGGGTAACCGTCAGAATCATAACACAGTGTCTGCCCCGTATCGGCCACTGGGAGTCCCATATCCACAGGGATATTAACCGGATCATTCGGATTATCCCGTTCAGCGATAAAATAGCAGGTTGGCGCCGCCATGAGGAGCAGTATGCCTGCCAGCACGGCCAGGGTTGCATGGGGTTTCTTCTTCATCACAGGCCTCCTTAAAACCGCATGGTCGCGCCCAGGGTGGTGCGCCGCTCGCGGGCCGGCCCCGGGTCGACGCCGGCATGCAGGTCGAGATACACATCACCTTCATTATATCCGGCGTTCTGATACTTCCCGAACTCCGGCTTCGACAGAAAAAGCGCGTCGGCCCAGTGAAGCAGATAGACCGCTCCCAGAATCCCGACCGACAAAAGCGCCCTGTCCCCGGCCTTCTGGTAGTCATCGTATTTAGTCTCGAACTCGCTCTCAGGAGAACTTAAGGGCAGGTCGTCGTAGGCTTTCTTTTTCTTCCCGTAGTCCAGCACCGCCCAGGTGGAAAAGGCCGTCGAGGCAACGAACACCGAGAGGATCCCAACGCCCTTCCAGGTATGCCCGGCGTACATCTGCCCCCAGCCGGGAACGATGCTTCGCAGGTAATAACCCGTGCGAGTTTTTGGCTCACGCTCCATCAACAGCTCGGCCGTGGTTTTCCCGCTTATGCGCTCGATGAGCTTTTTACTGAGCGAGCGCGACGCCTCCTCCAGCGCGTCCTCGTTCGCCGCGGTCTCCTTGGCGGCGAAATCGGCCACCCCCTTCTCTACGTCCACGATCCGCACAGTGATCACGATGGTACGGCCTATCTTCGTGGTCTCCCCTACCAGTATCTTTTTTGCCGAGAGGAGCTTTCCCACCTGCACGGCGCAGGCGCTGTCGGTGCAGCCGGTCATCTGGAAGCCCTGCTCTTTCAGTATCTCGTTCATCTGTCCCCGCTCCACCACGGTAAAGACGCCTACGTCCACGAGATCCGCCCGGATCATGTCGGTGACGCCCCCGGCGATCACCTTTGAGACCCCTTTCGGCTGGAGGTCCAGCACGGCCACCTGCATCTTTTCGGCAGCGAAGAGGGGGCAGGACAAAGCAAGTATAAGAAAAAGCGCGCTCATCAGGCCGGTTTTCCGCATGGCATTCCTTCTCTCTCTCGATGGTCTGCGCGGCGGACTGTTCCGTACGCGGGAAAAACGGGGCCGTAATCCGCTCGCGGCGGTCACAGTATACACACTATCGAAATTCTGTCTGGCCATATACCGAGGTCGGAATATGGCCGGTTTTGTGGAGGGGGGGAATCGATTATTTAACGGCGGGGGAGCGTTTGCGGGCGGGGTCGCGTGACCTCGCCCGCGTGCTGGAGGCGCTGTTCGGGAAGATCCGACGGGAGAACCGCTGCGAAGGTTAAGCGCTGCGGCGGAACGGACTTATATGGCCATCACGCGGCGGGTTTCACGATATGTCCACCGCGGCGGGCAAGCTCGATCAGCGCGTTTCCGTCATCCGACGCGTATTGTATTTTACCCACGGGTACGGGCTCGATACGGCTGTCGGTTTCCGCCGCGATCCGCCACAGCGTGTTAATATCGCCGCGTTTTATTTCGCGATCGAACAGGGGTGACACGACCAGTATATCGATATCACTCCAGGAATCCGCGCTGCCCGTCGCGTGTGAACCGTAGACTACGGCATAACACTCTCCGTAGCCCGCTTCCTTAAGTTTTTTTAAATAGTTTTTAACCGACTTTTCAACTGATGCGTCAACCATTGAAAGACCTCCTCCGCCCGCTTGAGATAATCCATGGCTTCTTTGCTGGTTATAGGCACGAAACCGGAATCGGGATATCGGCCTTCAAGATTGAAGGCGTTCAGCTCGGCCAGAATACCGATATAAGGCCTTTTAAAAGTTATCGATGTCAACTCGGACAACCGTATTAAGTTATGAATTCTCGGCGCAAGATCGTTCATATCTACGCAGACATGAGCTTTTAAAATTTTCTCAAGGGCGAGATGAAGAAAAAAAAGCCCATGACGGTAACGCCCGTTTGATAGTAGCTCACGGGCGACTACAAGGTCCTCCGATGCACCATCCGTCCAGAATGTCGCCTGCTTTTTAATATCGATCATACCGATACAATGCGGCGTCCATGCCGAATGTCAATCATAAATAAAGGGACGCATGGCGAGGCGTTTCCGGCGGGCAATAAATTGAGTTAGGTTTTACCAAGGCCGGTTGAGTCGGATGGCCTACCGCACGCCGATTTCAATCTTGTTCGGGAAACACCACACGCCAACCCGCGGACACACCGTCGCATTCATCCATGACAAATCAAAGGATGTGTCGGGAAAAATCATTTCTCCCGTGTGATGGCAGGTGTTATGAGAGGATTTGCCTCTTTTAAAGTTATTCTAGAAACGATAACACCCACTCCCGCCAGGTCGGCGCGGATCATTTCGGGCACCTCATGCGATCACCCCGGGCACTCTCTCGGGCCGGAAATTCAGAACGGGAATCAGTCTTCTTCTATGGCAAAAAGTTCACCCGAGAACAGCGCCATTACAAGGCTTACAAGGACCGGATTGCGCCGTGTAGTATTCATCGCGTTTCCTCCTTATGTGTGCAGAACAACGGATACCGCGCGCGGTTTTTCTCCGGCAAGCGCGGAGAGAATCGGTTCCGCATTCTTCCATAGGAAGCCTACGCTCAAGCCGGACGGCGGATTATTCCGGCTTTCCGCGGACATTCATATTACAGGGGCGGTTTTTTGTCTGTCGTACAAGATGAAAGGCCGTTGATTTATTTACCTTAAAGAAAAGCTGTCCCTTAACAGTGTGTACTATCAAGGGACGGGTTCTATTCAGTTTCAGCTAGCCCGGTTACTTTGTCTTGACCCATGATCTCTCATTGAACTCGGAAATCGGGCGCCACTTCAACTGCGCAACACCGAACGCCATCAGCGATTTATGTACGGTCCTTTTGTGTATAATCCGTTCATCGTTCTTCCATTTCGCCGGATCAAGAGACATGCCTTTAACAACAAAAGTCGCCTGGTCGCCCGAGACAAAGAGGGGAAGAGAATTGAGAAACTCGTTCGCGCCGTAACTCTCCTCGAGCACGATCGAAGGGAGCTCAGTCCATCGCCCCTGTTTCACGTCCACGATCAGCAGGCCTTTCCCGTATTTCCACGAAAAGGAACGCACCCAGTAGCGCCCGCCGGCACAGGCCCGAATATGTTCGTTTCGGATTATATCAACCCTTGCAGAATACCGCGCTGCCTCCGCCTCTCTCGCATTCGCTGCAATCGCGCTTGCCACTAGTGCCTGTGCCGCGCCTTGTGCATTCAGGAGGTTTGCCGTGTTAAAGAAATTTGAAGGATTCGATTTGGAATACTCGTAGATCGCCTTCAGGGACTTCACACCACCCTCGATGGCAAGGGCCGTGGAACGGTCAATAAGATTCGTGTTATCCAACACCAGTTTCAACGGATCCTGGAACTGGATATTGAAACGCACTTGCGATCACCGCAAAATATAACCGAGCAGCGAGGTTTCAACGGATCCTGGAACTGGATATTGAAACGCACCCTCATTTTCTGGTCCGCTTTCAGGGCGACGCTGAGGGGCAGTTCGCCTCCCTTCGTTCTTGATCCCGACGAAACTCCCGTATACGCGGCAAAGGCCGAATTGAAAGTCTCCACCCTCGCCGTCGGGAGCTCGATTCGCCACAGAGCCGCGCCGGTGGCGGGATTCACGGCCATGGCATTTTGTTCGCCCAGCAGCACTACCATGGTATCCATCGGAACGAGGTGGTCGGCAAGACGGTCCTGGTCGCTGTTTCCCGGAACCGGAACCGAGAAAACCTGGGTGCCACTGCCGAGATCACGGGCTATCAGGTGGGCGGCCGTTGAATAATACACCCTGCCGTTTATGATCCTGATCGCGCTCTTCACGCCGCCGGGCACAGGGTGACTCCAGGAAAACGCTCCCTTTTCAAGCGACAAGGCCCCTAATTGCGGAACGCCGTCGGCGGACAAATACTCCACCAGCGCGACATTTCCGGAAATCACCGCTATTCCGGGAGTTCCGTCTATTTTCAGGCGCCACATTTCCTTTCCGTTAAGCGAAACAAGTCTCAAGGCGCCGGGACATCCCAGCACGGTGCCCTGCTTCGCCGACGCCGAAACGGTGATCATCGATTCCATCGGCAGGGTCCACCGGGTCGAGCCGTCGGCGGGGGAAAAAGCCCAAAGCTCCCTGCCGCACATCAGAACATCGCCGCCCGACATGAAAAGCTGAATCGCTGATTCCGCTTTTTGTTTTCGGGGCACCGCCCACCGCCTGGCCCCCGTGGCGGTTTCATAGGCCGCAATCAGCGTGTCGTCCCCGGGATTTGCAACGACAATCGAGGCGTTTTTCCTGTCGACAACGAACCTCGCGCCGCTCCCCAGGTCCATTTTCCAGGCGGTTTTACCGGTCGCGATTTCGAGGGCAATGAACGATGCGCCGCCCCCTTCCCGTTTCGCTTTGTGCAGCACCAGCAGCGGTTCACGCGCGACGACCGTATACCCCAGGGCGTAATCCTTTTCGCGCTCGACGCTCCAGACCGTGTTCCCGGTCCCCGGATCGATAGCCATGAGCGGGCCGTATTTGGGGAACAGCGAGTAAAACTGCATGCCCGACACAAGATCCGTTAGGCCCACAACGAGCATGCGCGCTCCCAGCGGTTCCAGGATATCAATTTCCGGCTGAAGCGTCACTTTCTCCCACCTGGGCGCCGGGCTGTACTTTCGCAGTTTCTGCGAAACAGCTTCCCGTTTGCCGCTTTCGTCTGCCACGGCGTTTTAATTGACTGCGATTGAATCCGCCAATCCTCTGCAGGAATTCAATGCGGCAGCCGCCATAGCAATAAAAAAGAATCCATACAAAATCCCCGGCATACGGTTTCGACCAATAGTAATTCGTTTCTCCGGATCGGCGAACATCACAAGCCCTCCTGCTTTGAGATAAGCGCGGCCTCAAGTTGGCTAAAAAAATTCTTTTTAGGGCCCTCAAGATTCTCAGTAAAATTCATGTCGATCCGCCGAACATTATGAAACCGTACTACTGTTACATTGGCACCCTCACTTATAATAAGAACCCTAGCGTAATGACCGTTGCTCTGCATTGACATGGGCATAAGAAGGATATATTGGTACGTATTGGGATCATACTGTTTCTGTTCGAGAATTGTGTATTTAGCCTTTAAGGCCGCTTCTTTGGCCAGTTCCTTGACATTAGCGGCCGCAGCCTGGTATTTCTTCTCGATTCCGGCGTTTATGGGTTGCTTGTGTATTTTACTCACTCCCGCGCATCCCGATACGGCCAAAACGGCGCATGCCCCCAGAACAGCTAAAAGAAATCTTCCGCGACGCAAATACGATGATCCCATGGTACACCTCCAAATAGTTAGTAAATTTTTCTCCAAGGGGTAACTGGCTTTCCCCTCGCCCGCCAAGACCCCTTACAGATGCCAAATATGCAATAAGTGATGTTTTCTGCCTGCTATACATAAGCGCGCTCATCAGGCCGGTTTTCCGCATGGCATTCCTTCTCTCTCTCGATGGTCTGCGCGGCGGACTGCTCTGTACGCGGGGAAAAACGGGGCCGTAATCCGCTCGCGGCGGTCACAGTATACACACCCTCGAAATTCCGTCTGGCCATATCCCGAGGTCGGAATATGGCCAGCGTGTGGAGGGGAAAATACACTTTCATTTCTCCCAGGTGATGACGGGCGCGATAAGAGGATAGGCTTCCTTTAAGGTTTTACATGGAACGATAACCGCACCCGCTCCATTTCCATACGCGAGTTTCGCAAAACACATTTTTGCCTTGATGTCGATAACGTAATAAAGGCCGCCAAATCCAAACTCGACATGCTGCATTTGATCGGAAGGAAAAATATGATCTCCGACATACCCCTTCCCGTTTTTTATCGCATCGAGTATCTTCGCCACATCTTTTTCGCCCATTGCCGCATAGACGGTAACCGATGAAAGAAGAATAAGCAGCATAACGATAAGACCCATGTTTCGTTTAAACATCGTTTTCCTCCTATATTTTTATCAGTTTTTAACTCGCGCCCTGTTGTACGCTTTTAATTGGCGAATGAAATCCAATCGCACCGCCCTACAGCTCGAACGAATACACCGCCGAGAAGGTGAGGCCGTAGAAGCGGTCGGCGTTACCGTCGAACGGATCGGTGTCGTCGGGATCGGTGATCGCGTCCGAGCGCCTGCTGTTACGGTTGTTGTGGAGGTACTGGTAGCGCGCCCCCAGCGAGATCGTTGTGGTCATCGAGTCGACATACCAGGCCAGCGACAGGCTGCCGTTCGCGCCGTACGACGTGTATACCCACTTCTGGTCATTATCGAAATCGTCCTCCATTCCCTCGAAGGCGCTGTACAAAAATATGCCGGACACATTTACCAGAAGGAAAACGCTCTGCGAGAGCGGGACGGTGACGCCGATCCCCGCTCCGGGGCCTATTGAACGCCAGTATAATCTATTGCTGTATGAATCGAGGAGCACGCCCGTAGTGAGATCGTAATCTTTACCACGATCCCTGTACGTATACCCCTGATATTTCACGCCGCCGAACAGCTTGCAATATCTGTTAATGGTGTAATTGAGCGCGGTGTCAAGATCGTACTTACTGATGTCGAGACTGTCCTCACTCCTCTGGTTATCACCGACATCGATCTTTGTTTTTTCAGCTCTGTACCAGCCGGTCCACATGAATACGCCCGTCAGGCTCCACTTCGGTGAAAAGCTTACCGCGAGCGCCGGCCCGAATAAAAACGTCGAATTGAAATCCCGTTTCGTTACCGTATCGTCGGCATCGCCCCTGCTCCATTCCTTCCAGAAGGCCGGCGTCCACCAGGCGTACCACACCGCCGGACCGATACTGACGTCGAGCGCGTGCGCGGGCGCCATAAAAGCGGGAAGAAGCGAAAGCGTTACGCCGACGCACGCGAGTGCCGTAAGGATTTTTCTCATGAATGGGCCTCCCTGTGCCTGTTCAATTTGCCATCATGCGCGCGGATGGCGTGCGCCGCCCGAGACGCGGCATCGAACGATACGGCACTCCCGGGCATAAGGTGTGGCGGTAAAGCGGTCACAGTATACACACTATCGAAATTCTGTCTGGCCATATCCCGAGGTCGGAATATGGCCGGTTGTGTGGTACACGGGCGAGGTTCCGCGACCTCGCCCGTGTATACATCTCATGCCTTACTCCCGATTAAAAATGGTTTGATTTTCCACTATCCATCCCTCTATAGTTTCATTAACATGGATTCACCGCGGAAGGGCCACCCATGGGAATGATGCGATTATCGGACAAGGAACGAATGGCGATCAAGGAGCTGAAAGATTTTATTTCGTCGAGATATACGCTCATGGAGTTCAAACTTTACGGGTCGAAGGCGCGGGGCGATAATTCTCCCGAATCGGATATCGATATAATGGTCACCCTCAGGGAAACCGGTCCGAAAACCGAAAACGACATTTACGACAGGGCGATCGCGCTCAACATTCTCCATGACGTGCTCATATCGGTGGTCATTTTCAGTGAGGAAGAATTGACGGCAGGGCCGATGCGCGAATCGCCTCTTTACCGCATCATCGAAAAAGAAGGGGTCGCCGTTTGACACCCGAGGAAAAACTGAACGAGCTGGCGGCATACCGCCTCCGGCAGGCGGAAGAAAGTCTCGATGAGGCCGCTTATCTGCTGGCAGGAGGCAAGAGCCCGAGGGCCGTGATTAATCGGGCCTATTATTCTATGTTTTACGCGGTGCTGGCCCTGCTTATTTATGAGGAATTCGCGTCATCGAAACACACCGGCGTAATAGCGTGGTTCAACCGTAATTACATTAAAACCGGTAAATTCCCCATGGACCCCGGTATTTATTTCAACAAAGCGTTTGAATTACGTCAGCGAGGTGACTACCGGGAACAGGCGGAGCCGAGCAGAGAAACGGTTGTACCATACCTTGATAAAGCGCGTGACTTCATCGACCGGGTGAAGGAAATAATCACACTGTTATAATATCCACACCCCCTTAATATTAAACTCCCGCCGCTTCTGGCGGGACGATACCGACAACGAGATCGACGGCATTCAGGGAACAGGCGGCGTTCCCATACCGCTGGAAATCAAGTCGGGCGCCACAGTACTGTCGGACTTCTTTAACGGCCTGAACTACTGGAAACGCGTCTCGGGATCGGACACCCGGGGCTACGTCATTTACAGTGGCGACGATTCACAGGAGAGAAGCGGAACCGATGTGCTCTCCTTGCGGGAACCGGAGGCGCTGTACGGGAAGATCTGACGGGAGAACCGCCGCGAAGGCCAAGCGCGGCGGCGGAGCGGGTGGTCGCAAAGGCGGGAAGGAACGATCACGCGGCTTCCTGCGGTGATACGTGAGCTGGCACACTTTTCAAAAAAGTGAAAATATCTCCTCGATCCGGCGGTCCGGCAATAATGTCATTGAGGTCACTTCCAGGAAAACCGTCGAAGACTACCAAAGGAACGAAAAATCGATGAAAAAATCCACCTATTGATTTTTCATTTAATGCGGATTTCCCTCCCGCGGGCGGAAGAACCCATCGGCTCGATTTAGAGGTTGGGGATGTTCTTCACCCGTTTTTCCTTGGTCTCCTGTTTCTGCTTTTCAATGCGTTCGCGCTCGAGGCGCTCTTTTTCGGCCTGTTCGCGCGCCAGGCGCTCCTTCTCGGCGCGGGCCGCGGCAAGCCGGTCCTTCTTCTCAAGCTCTATCCTGGCGCGCTCTTTCTCGGCCTGCTTTTTCAGTTCTTCTTCCTTGCGCTTTTCGGCCTCGGTGTCGACGGGAGGGGCCACAACAACCTGCTGGATCTCCTGCCGGACGACTTCGTCAAGTTTCTCGACCGGTTTGATGTCCTTCACCTCTTCGCGAATGGCCGTTATCTCATCTTCCTTGAGTACGGCCACCTCGATGGGTTTCTTTTCCTCGACGATTTTTTCCACGGCCTTAACATCAAGCGCCACGGTGTTATTGGTCTCCACGACCGTTTCGACCTCCTCGATCACCTTGCCTTCCCTGACGGGATTCACCTTGATCTTCCCGGCGAGCACATCGATCCTCGACGAGTTTTCGTCGGCGGTCACGCGGAAGCTGGTGCCCCGCACGGCGGCGATGGTGGTCGGCGAGGCGACCTCGAAGCTGGATCCCTTCGCGAGCTTGGATACCGTTACAAACATCTTGCCGCTGGCCAGGTCCATGCGCGAGCGATCGGCGCCCGGACCGGCGAAGAGGCTGGTCATCCTGACCCGGGAGTTTTCGTTGATACGGATGATACCGCTGGTGCCGTAGACGATGTCGACCATGGAGGCGGTTCCCGTCGTCACAGTGTCGTTTTCGGCTATACTATCGCCCGGGGCCGCCTGTCGCTCACCGCTGGGCGAGATGAGCCTGACCTCGCCGAAGACGGTGTTTACGCTCAGCGTTGTCGCTTCGTTGGATTTTTTGGAGCAGGATAAGGCGAAAGATACGAACAGAATGCAGAAAAAAATGGCTGTTACTCGTTTCATGGCGTCGCCCCTCACCTATACCTTTAATTTCATTTTCGGATGTCCCCCGGCGCCGGTTTCTAGCTTTTCATGAGACGCCGCCCCCAACCGGCAGGCACGCCGTCACGTTCATTTCACGTAAAATCGACGGATATAACGGGCACGATCATTTCTCCCATGTGATGACGGGATAGATTAATGGCCATGGATTTCCTCAAGAAATTGCCTCCCATGGGAATATACAAAACACGAATTATTTGGCATCCTGATGTTTATCATAATTACTACAAGTTATAATTAATCCCAAGACGTATAGAAGCATCCGGTTCCGAAGGACCTGATCTGGAATTTGCTGATCCATTCTTATCAGCTCGACCGTCGGTGAGAATAACGGGACTGATATATTTCTGCGCCTCAAGGAATATGTACAGACCTTCAGCAATTTTCAGATCCATCCCTACGAGGATATGCGGCATGATGATATCACCATGGACCTCATATTTTGCGTTTAACATCGGCGCAGTCTCGCGTTCAATAATATCCATCCAGAATCTATAGTAAGTACATCCGAGACCCAGATAGACATTCATCAATCCATTGTCCCCAGAGGGTTGCAAATTTACTCCGATGCTTAACGGTATAAGAATATTGTTAATGTCAATTTCATATACGTTATGGCTCCCCGAAAATAGTTCGGTATACTCTTCTTTATAGTTAATTATTGATCTATTCATCTCAAAATCAATTCTCGCGAAGAGCGGGCCTTTAGCGTCATATCTCATGGATATATTTATGCCCATCATCAACAGGTCTGTTCCTGAAACATCAGTATAGTCTGGATCATTTTTCTCGCTTCCTGCAGAATTTATCGTAAAATAATCATCCGAGAAATATGAGACACCAACTCCCAGCGAAACTCCTTCGCGCGCCTGTAATACAGCCGACTGAGTAAGTACAACTGAAAATATAATTGACACGGTGATAATTAAATTCTTCATCCATTTACCTCTATCGTATTTATATTTTCGTCTCGATTACTGTTTAAAGAATTGAAAGAAAGCAATATGTGCCTTGAAAAGGCAGCGCCCCGTTATATAGTCTGTTTGATTTCTCCAACAGTATCCTTAACTGTGATACCCTAGACACACCGCCCTACAGCTCGAACGAATACACCGCCGAGAAGGTGAGGCCATAGAAGCGGTCGGCGGTCTTGTCCCAGCCGCTACCCGGGTTATTATCACCGAGCGAGTCCGATTTCGCGGCGTAGTTATCGTTATACAGGTACTGGTATCTCGCCCCGACAGACAGTGTCGTCGTTATCGAATCGACATACCACGCGAGCGAGAGGCTCCCATTGGCGCCGTACGATATATACGCCCAGCTTTGTTTTTCATCAAAAGTCGTGTCAAGCGTGCTGTACATCACGATGCCAGAAACATTACACAGAAGGAACAGGCTGTCGCCGAGCGGAAGCGAAACGCCTATTCCAAGCCCGGGACCGATCGACCGCCAGCCTATGCGTCCGCTGGATTCATCGACAACCAGACCGGACGCGATATCAATATTCCGATCCCGGGTTTGATATACATATCCCTGGTATTTAGCCCCGGCAAATACCTTGATGCTGCCGGAAACCGCGTAATTTACGGCAACATCAAGATCGTATTTTGTTATGTCGAAACGGTCCTCAGTCCGTTCGGCGCCGAAGTTATCCAGACCCTTTTTCTCCGCTTTATACCACCTTGTCCACATCAGGACTCCGGTCAGGCTCCACTTCGGCGAAAAGCTGAGCGCGAAGGCCGGTCCCACCATAAATGTCGAATTGATATCCGAATCGAGATACGACTCGCCCGGTTCATTGTGACTCGCTTTTTTCCATTCCTCCCAGAAGGCCGGCGTCCACCAGGCGTACCACACCGCCGGACCGATACTGACGTCGAGCGCGTGCGCGGGCGCCATAAAAGCGGGAAGAAGCGAAAGCGTTACGCCGACGCACGCGAGTGCCGTAAGGATTTTTCTCATGAATGGGCCTCCCTGTGCCTGTTCAATTTGCCATCATGCGCGCGGATGGCGTGCGCCGCCCGAGACGCGGCATCGAACGATACGGCACTCCCGGGCATAAGGTGTGGCGGTAAAGCGGTCACAGTATACACACTATCGAAATTCTGTCTGGCCATATCCCGAGGTCGGAATATGGCCGGTTTGTGGAGGGGGGGAATGGTTTATTTAACAAAGAGGGGCTTACGCAGGCGGGGTCACGTGACCTTACCCGCGTATAAATCTCACTCCACGCCCGCCATCCCGCGATGACGGCGCGGGCTGTGGCCCATGATCCTCCGGAACTCCCGGTTGAAGGTGCGCAGGCTCTCGAAGCCCACGTCCAGCGCCACGTCGATTACCCGGGCGTCGCCGTGCGCGAGCCTCCGTGCGGCCTCGCGCACGCGCACCTCGCACAGGTACTCCATGGGCGTCTTCCCGGCACGCAGCTTGAACTGCCTGCACAGGTAATCGGGATTAAGTCCGGAAACCGTGGCGAGCGTTTCCCGTGACATATAGTTCGTGTAATGGGCCTCGATATATCTCCTTACCGAATCGATCTTTTCACCCGCCGCAGGATTTTTATCGGGTTCTTCGCTCCGGGCCGGTTCCCGCTGTCCGGCCCCTCTCCCCAGGGCGCGCGCGGCCAGAAGCGACTGCGCGACGAGCGTGCGCACTATCTCGGCGTCGGATTCGCTGAACGCGCGGCTCACCATGCAGTTGTCCAGATAACAGACCGCGTGCGCGCCCCGGGCGCCCGTCGCGGCGACGCACAGCACGCTCAGGGGCGCCGGTTCTCCCCCGGGGCCTTCCGCCGCCTGGCAGGCGGGGTATGTCGCTATCAGGCTCCCGTTTTCAGTGTGGACGCGGGCCATGGCCGCCGTCATGGAATCGGGGACCTTCCCTTCGATATTCACCAGCGCGGCCGGGCACAGCTCGCCCGTTTCGTCCGCGGTGAAGAGCGCGCCGCGCTGGGCGCCGACCAGCCGCATGGAGCGGTCCAGCGTCATGCGATACACCTCGCCTTCATCGTCCAGATCGCTCAGCTCGTGCACGATGCCGGCCAGCGCCCTGTATCTCTCCTGGCTCGCCCCCGGAGACTCCCCCGGGTTCACTGGCCGCGCCCGGTCTTCATTCCGTCGAACGCCGAGCCGCTTGAAAAGAGCGTCGGCCTCGACGGATTTTTCGAGCGCCTCGGCGAAGCGATTGGTCCGCACGAGGAGCGCCGACAATTCCGCGAGTGTCAGAGCGAGCTCGTACGGCCTGTTCAGGGCGCGGTCCGTCTCCTCGGCTTTCCGGCAGTACCGAAGCGCGCCCCGCGTATCGCCCGTGCGCGCCAGATAACGGGCCATGGTTCGAAGCGCCCGCCCATGGAAGTATCTCCATCGCCTCGATCTTCGCACGGCCGCGCGGCACAATCCCCCGCATTCGCGCAGGAGGCCTTTTATCTCACCCTCATCGCGCGGGGCGGCATCGGCCAGCCTTACGAGCGCGGCCTCCGCGAGAAAGACATGCACGCCGTGACCGAACATCGGAGGGATCACGCGCGTCCTTTCCAGGCTCAGGGCAAATCGGAGTAATTCCAGGGCGGCCGCAGAATCGCCCTTCTCAAGACCCAGCCACCCGCGCCACATGGCGTTCAGGAACAGCGGGAAGGACAGATTTTTCTCCACAAGATCGTGGTAATGGCGAAAGAGCATTTCTTCCGCCTTTTCATACTCGCCCCGCGCGATGAACACAAGCGCCGTAAATCCCCAGCCATGCAACATGACATCCTCAAATGCCGTGCCCTCCCAGTTCAGCGCCTCGCGATACAACCGCTCGCAGGAATCGAATTCGCCCAGCAGGAAATCGACGAAACAGGACTGGTTCAACGGCTTGAGGAATTCCCAACGGTCGCCCAGACGCCGGAATATATCAAGAGACCCGGCGAAGCCCTCCCTCGCCGCGCGCGGTTCGCCCCTCAACAGGAAGTAAAAACCTCGCTGAAACTCGTGGTGCGCGCGAACATACAGGTCTCCCGGTGCGAAATCCTCGGTATGGGTTTTTCTGATATACCCCCGGCCCATTTCGGGAAATCCGAGAAAGGCGAAGGCCATGAATACGAACGAATACGACTCCGCGAGCTGGCGTGAACGACCGAGGTGCTTCAGCGCGATAACGGCCATTCGCAGCGCGATATAGGTCAGCCGGATTCCGCCGTAGCAGACGTTTATCCAGCCATGCCAGTGGAAGTACCAGAAGATGAGATCATATTTCGTGTATTCCGACGAACTCGCTTCGGGCCTCCGGGCGGGAAGAGCCAGCCCCGCGAGAAAGCGCGCCAGCTCGCGGACGATGCCCGCCGCGACAGCCGGCCCGGTACGCGGCAGGCGTTCGCCCAGAAGTCCCAGGCCGGTCTCGGCGTGCTCCCTGGCCTCATCCAGTTCACCCGACCTGTACAGCGCCTGCATAAGCTGCCGGTGCAGAAACGCCGCGTCCTCCGGCTCCGTCGCTGTTTCCAGCAGACCGCGGAACAACTCCGCCGCCTCGTCGTTCCGCCCCAGGAACAGGAGCGATCCCGCGCGCTTCACCGAACATTCCCGAAAAAGGCGAGCGAGGTCGGTTCCGCGCATTGCGCATCCACCCTCTTCCAGAATCCTCAGGCATATCGAAAGGTACCGCTCGGCCTCCCGATGGGCGGCGCGCGAGCGCGCCATGTCAGCGGCGGGCAGGCAATACAGAAAGCTCTTCGCCCTGTCGCCGGCCACGGCGAAATGGTGCGCGAGGTCGAAGACATTCACAACGCGCCCGCGCCAGCGCTCCTCCTCGATCGTCAGCGCGACCGTGCGATGCATGCGCCGTCGAAGCTGCGGCGATATGTCCCCGTATAAAATCTCCCTTATTCTGTCGTGGCTGAAGCGGACCCGTCCCGTCGCCTCGAGATCGCGCTCCAGCACGCCCGCGTCCATCGCGCGGTCAATGCGCCCCAGCACATCCAGCGCCGCACGGTTCAGGCCGGGAAGGCGCGTCGCCGGCCCATACCCGGCGTCCGCTCCGCTCTTCACACTTCCCATCACCCTGAGTAAAAGCGTCACGTCAAACTCGCGGCCCATTACCGAGGCCCAGTCCAGCACAGACCGCTCACCGGAGCTCAGGCGTGCGACGCGCGAGGCGACCGCCTCCGCCACCGAACCGGGAAGCTCCATGGCCTGGAAGCGCCGACGATCGAACACGAGCGAATCACCGTCCTTTCCCAGAATACCCGTATCGCGTATACGGGCCACGAGCTCTCCCGCAACAAGGGGGTTCCCGCCGCTTCTTTCGAAAACGGCGCGGCCCGCCTCCTCCACCTCCGAATGTGGCGCTGCGAGCGCCAGCGCCACAAATTCCGTCATATCGACGGGATCCAGTCCTCCGAGCTCCACTAACGACACCTTCGCGTGTGAAAGTATCGGCCTTAGTTCCCCGGGCCATTCGCCCGCGTCGGAACGCGTTGTCGCGGCGATCATCAGCGCGCTGTTTCCGATCAGACGGAGCATCTCCCGAAGCGCGGACAGCGTGTCGACGTCGGCCCGATGCAGGTTGTCTACGCAGAGCAGCAGACCGCCCTCCGCCTCGGCGAGCGCGTGGAAGACGCAGGTGATGGACCGGCGCGCCTCGGAATCGATGTCCGGACGAACGGTCCGGCGCTCCGGAAGCTCCCCGAGCACCGGCGCGAAGCCGGGGACGTGCCCCACGAGCGAGCGCGCCTCGGACCCGCAGATTCGTGCAATATGGCCGCGGACGCGTTCCCTGTCATCGCGCCGGTACAGGGCGAACCGCCGCTCATACGAAACGAGAAAATCGATGATCGGGCCGAACGGCGTCCGGCCGCTTTCCCTGCATTCAGCGGTCAGAACACACCATCCATCGCGCGCCGCCCGCGCCCCGAATTCGTTGAGCAAACGCGTCTTACCCACTCCTGGAGTTCCGCTTATCACGCAAACGCATCCCCTGCCCGCGGCCGTTCCCGCGAGCGCGCGCTCCAGCCGCTCGAGTTCCGCCGAACGGCCGACAAAGGCGACCCCCGTTCCCCGCGAGACGACGCGCGCACCTTTGGGCAACTCGATCCCTTTCAGGCCGGCGAGAATCGAAAGGGTTTCGCCTGAACTTGCCGGTCGATGCGTGGGGTCCTTTTCCAGCAATGCCAGGACAAGCTTGTCCGTGGCGGTATCGAGCGCCGCGTTGAACGACGAAGGGGGCTCGGGACACACCGCCAGATGACCGTGCATGAGCTCCCACGGTGTCGTGGAACGATAGGGATACGTTCCTGTAAACAACACGTACAACACAAGGCCGAGCGAATACAGATCGGCTCGCTCGTCTACCGGAACGCCGGGAACCGGAAAACACTCCGGCGCGAGATACAAAAGCTCGCTCACCGCCGGCGCGTCCCCGCGCCGCCCGTAGGGCTGCCTGAGTCTCCAGAGCCCCGCCCCGCCGAGTACGACGCCCGCGTCGTGCCGCGCGGGATCGGTCGCGAAGATGTTATCGGGCCGTATATCGCCGTGAGGCATGCCGTTCCCGTGCAGGTGGCACAGCGCACCGCAGACGGCAAGACCGATATCGATCACCGCTCCGACCGGAAGAGTCAGCCCCCCGCCCGCACGCATCTCTACAAGCGAAACGCCCGCAAGCGGCCCGGTTATCAGCCTGATTACGGTCCCGTCGCCCTTCTCGCTGACTTCTATGACCCTTTCCAGTGACACATGCGGCGATCCGGCGAGGGCGTTCATCTCCATAAGGAAGCGAAGGCGCGCCTCCAGCGGCAGGCCCTCTCCGCATCTGAATGTTTTGATACATACCGGCTCTTTCCGCAGGCGGTCGAATCCGCTTACGCATTCATACCAGCCCCCTTCGGCGGTCGATTCACCATACTCATACCGCTCATCGGCTGGAATGCCTCCGGCCCTTGTCCGGAACGGGAAGAACTCTCTCGCGTTCATAGCCAACGTACGCAACCTACCCTGCGCCATACGCTTCCTCCTTCACGGTGCCGAAGCTACACCTGTTCTTCGCGCACGTCATGGGAGGAAATACTTAGTACGCGTTTTTTTTTATTATCCGGGATACCGGTTGCGTCCTTAAAAGATTGGTCATTTCAGCGATCCCGGGAGGGTTACGATATTTCTCCTCAGTTCGATAGTATCCGGTATTTAAGCGCGATATTGTACAATTCGATCTTGTTGTCCACGCCCAGCTTGTTGTAGATATTGAAATGGTGGTGCTCGACGGTCCTTTCGGAAAGCCCCAGCCGCTTTGCGATCTCGCGGTTCGAAAGCCCCGAAACCGAAAGATACAGAATCTCGATCTGCCGTTCGGTGATGCCGAAGCGCGCCCGGAAATCGCGTATGGACGGGTCCTCCGAGGCGATCACCAGCGCGCCGATGCAGTCGTCCACCTCGTTCTTTATTCCCTGGATGTTCAGCGTGTAGGCGATCCGCTCGCCCTTCCTCGTGGAGATGGTGCAGTTTACGTAGCCGCTTCGGCTCTTCCCGGCCGCCATCGCGTCAAGCTCGCGGCGGATGATTTCAATGCGCGGAAAGAGCTCGAAGATGGTCCGCGGCGCGGCCGCACCCGCGTTCGCGGACAGCGCGCGCGCCATGCCGTTCCCGAACACGATGTTCCCGTCCATGTCGACCAGGAAAACCGGCTCGTGCATCCCCGCCATAAGCTCGGCCGCCGGGCGCTCCGGGGCCAGGGTCATCAGGCCGTAACGCGCTATCGACCACCGCACGCCGACGATAAAGGGCGTAACGAACAGGACGAACGACAGGTTCGACACCACGGTGACCAGCACCGGGTCGTCGGCATAGATGCACGCCAGACTTACCGCCCATCCAACGGTGCCGGTGATAAGCGCGATCGTTACGGGACGGGCCTGAAGCCGCTCCCTGCCGGGCGGCAGAGCGCGGTACCGCCGGACCATCACCGACAGGCTGGCGATATAAAAGCCCACGCACTGCGCGATCCCGATTACGGTCCATATCGAGTCGGTGGCATGGGCATGCTCCCACCCCCAGGGTGTCCGGTAGATGTCGGGCCCCACCACCAGGCGGAAGCCCTGTACCGCGATGATCGCGACAGGAGCGTACAGCAGGGCCCATACCACTGGACTGCGCGCGGCGGGCCTGGCGCCGATGAGCAGGGTGAAGTGCAGCACCAGCGACGGCAGGAGCATCATGGGCACTATGAGCACCCTGCTCCACACCCAGGCCGTTTCCTTCGTCGGGGAGTACATGAAAAGCCCGAAGGCGACGCACAGAAGCGCGTAATCCATGGTGAATACGGCGTAGACGAGATTGACCGCTGCCCGGCGGTTGAGCCGCAGTACGGTCAGCGCGCTCTCGAAGGCGATGAAGGCGCTGGCAAAACAGACAATCGGAATGACGATCATAACAGGCGCTCCACGATATCTATGTGGTGAAACGCCCGGGCCGCGGCGGGAGTTCTGGGCGAACAAGATAGCCCGGTACCGATTTCGCGGTTGTTTTCAATACGGTGGGCGGATGTGCGCAAATGTCAAGCAGGAAAAGGTCGAAGAACCGGCCAAGGACACCCTCGGCGTCCCGCTGAGCATAAGGGGACCGGAGCCGTTGTTGGTAATATTGAAAACGAGAGTGATCAACGCCGGTTGGCATCTGTTCTCATACTGGCAGGACCATATATCATCCCGGTTGATAACCTCCCCCGTTGACAACGAAAGGGCCATCCGGCTTTCCAGGTACCCACCGCTGGAGCTGTCGTTAGGATTGTCACGTGCCGTATTTACCAATCCGCAGTCAAAACGGCACAGGCTTACAACGACCCCAAGCAGAATCACTATCCGGAATACTCGTTTCTTCATGAGCTTCCTCCTGGTTATTTCCTTTCCCGACTATCTTTATCATCGCGCGTATAGAAAGCCGCCCATCACCGAAGCGGGATACGCCTTCCATCTCCGTTCCGCATACTCCCCTAAAACCTCACCCCCGCGCTCCCGTACACAATTCGTTCCAGGCCGCTGGCGTTCGAGTACACCACGTCCAGTCGAAACGGCCCCCCGTCACCACGCGCTGCCGTCTTCTCCCCGAACTCGGGCCTGGAGAAGAAGAGAAAGTCCACCCAGTGCGCCGCGTACACCAGCGCCGTGACGCCCCCGGCAATCATGAACAGGTTGGCCGCCTTCGCCTTGGCGTCGTACTTCGAATCGAACTCGCTCTGCGGCGCGCCGCGCGGCACGGAGCTGTAGTCGTCGGCGGCCCCGGAATACCTCATGTAGCTGAACACCGCGAAACCGGCCGACAGGGCGAAGCTCCCCAGAAACACATAGCCCTTCGTGTCCCGGTCCGCGTAAAACTGCCCCCAGCCCGGCACGATGGCACGGGTGTAATAGCCGGAGCGGGTCTTCCGCTCCACGAAGTACTCTTTATTTCCTTCCACTATGTTTTGCGCTAGTTTACGGGTTATCCCGGCGCCGGCTTTATCCAGCACGTCCTCGTTCTCCGCCTTCTCGTTCGCCGCGAACTCCGACACGCCCTTCTCCACGTCCACAATGCGCACCGTGATCATGAAAGCCTTTCCCACCCGGTTGATCTCGCCCACCAGGATCTTCCGCGCCGAGAGGAGCTTCCCCACCTGCACCGCGCAGGCCTGGTCGGTGCAGCCGGTCATCTGGAAGCCCTGCTCTTTCAGTATCTCGTTCATCTGGGCGCGTTCCACCACGGTGAAAAGCCCCGTCTTCACCATCTCCGAGCGGATGATGTCGCTCACCGCCCCGGTAACGATCTTCGATACCTCCCTGGGCTTGAGGTCCAGCACCGCCACCTGCATTTTCTCGGCCGCGTACAACGGTACAGGGGACACACAGACAATAACGGCGAGAACCAGGAGCAGACTTTTGTTCATGGCCACCTTCCATAACACGTTGTTTATAAGGCACTACCGGCCATCGTCAATGATAGACCAATAGCATTAATGGCGCTTTAATGTCTGTCATATAATATGACGAACACGATTTTCATGGATCATTCTCCACGTAGAAGGCGAGGTCACGTGACCTCGCCTTCTATTGCACAAAAAAACGGGGCCTCTCGGCCCCGTTCCCCACACTGTGTTATGCGAATCTTATTTTCCGCCACGCCACTTCCGTTTCTTCAGGCGGTCCTTCACTTTTTCCTTCACCTTCTCTTTTATCCGCGCGACGGGAGGAAGCTCGACCGCGGGAGCGAACTGCACGCCGTTATCGAACGCGTCCTTCACCGATCCGGCGACCTCCGCCTTCGGACGGAAGGCCCCTTCGATCCACTCGCGGAAGCGGTCCACGTACTCGAAAACCGCCGGCACCACGATGAGCGTAATTAGCGTCGAAACGATGAGTCCGCCTATGATGACCACCCCCATGCTCTGCCTGTACTGCGCGGCCTCGCCAATGCCGAGCGCAAGCGGGAGCGTGCCCGCAAGCATGGCGAACGTGGTCATGAGGATGGGGCGCAAGCGGGCCATTCCCGCACGCCGAATGGCCTCCCCGCGTTCGAGCCCGGAGCGAACGCCCACCAGCGCGAAGTCCACCAGCAGAATGGAGTTTTTCGTAACAAGGCCCAAGAGCATGATGATGCCGATCATGCTGAACATGTCCATATTAAGCCGCGTAACGAGGAGCGCGAAGAACGCCCCGGAAAGAGCCGGGGGAAGCGCCATAAAAATGGTGACCGGCGTGATGAACGACTCGTAGAGGCTGGCCAATACAAGGTAAATGAAAAGGAGCGATAGCACGAAGGCGAACAATATGTTCGACACCATGTCCTCGAAAGCGTCAGCCTGTCCTACGAAGGAGTAATCCACGCCCTCGGGCATCGGCAGGTCCTTTTCTAAAAGCTTACGCGTCTCCTCGATCGCGTCGCCTACCGCCCCTCCCGGGGATATGTTCGCCATCACCTGGACAACCCGCGCGCGGTCCTGCCGGAGGATCTTCGCCGGTCCTACCGCGTCCCTTCCTGTCGCGATGGCGGGAAGCGGTATCATCTTCATCTGGACGTTGGGCACCCGGGTTTCGTCAAACGTCCGCCTGAGGTCTCGCTGATCGGGCTTCAGGCGCATGCGCACATCGTATTCCAATCCTTTGTCCCGGAACTTGCCGACCACCCCGCCCTCGACATGATAGCGCAGCTCCATCCCCGCCATCCTGTGGTTCACGCCGAGCGTCTGCATACGCTGATTGTCCAGCACCACCTGGAACTCGGGCTTACCCGGCTTGTAGCTCGTGCTTACCTCGGCCAGGTCCTTGAATTTTTTAAGGCGTTCGACCACCTTCGTGGAGTAGTTCTGCAGAACATCCAGATCCTCGCCGGCAATATTAAGGATGAACGGCTTGTCAGTGCCGCCGCCCGTAGCGTTGTATTCGTCGACCGAGGGCTGAGCGAAGGCAAACTCTTCAAGGAACGAGCGGATGTCCTTCTTTATCTCGACGCTCTGCCTCTTCCTGCCGTCCGGCCGTGTAATAAAGAAAACCCCCACAACCCCCTGGTTGTACTCGCCCTGGTCGTCGCCGGCCTTTATGGTCATGTAATCGACCTCGGGAATGCTTTTCAGTTTTTCCGCGATCTTCTGCGCCACCTCCATGGTGCCCTCGATGCTGGTGCCGGCCGGCATCTCGAAATTGACCATCACCTCGTTCTCGTCGGCGTCCGGGCTGAAAGTCTTTCCGATAACGCCGAATGCGCCGAGGCTTAGGAAAAACACAATCGTCGTCACGCCGATGACCGCAATGGGGCGGTTGATGCTGAACTCGAGCACCTTCGCGTAGAGCGCGTCAATCCGGTCCTGAAGCCGGTCGAACCGGGCAACCAGCCTGTTCTTGGCCTTCTCTCCCGTGCCGGCGAAATACGCCGAGAGGAGCGGCGCCACGGCCAGCGCGTCGAACAGGCTTATGCACATCGCGAAGACCACCGCCAGTCCGAACTGGTGAAAGAATCGCCCCACGATGCCCTGCAGAAAACCGATGGGCAGGAATACCGCTATTATGGTGAGTGTTGTGGCGAGCACGGCCAGCATAACCTCCGTTGTTCCGGCTGCGGCCGCCTTGAACGCCGGCATGCCGGATTCCAGTTTCCGAAAGATGTTCTCCCGCACCACGATCGCGTCATCGACCAGAAGGCCCACGGAGAGCGAGAGGGCCATTAGCGTCATGAGGTTCACGGTAAAGCCCAAAAAGTACATGATGACGAAGGCCCCAAGGATGGAGTTCGGTATGGCAACGCCCGTTATGATGGTCGAGCGCAGGTTTCCCAGGAACAGGTACACCACGATGACCGCAAGAATGATCCCAATGATCATCGTCTCCTGCACGTCGGCGATGTTGCTCCGTATCCATTTGGCGGTATCGTATACGAACACCATGCGCGGATTGCCGCTGTGCTTCTTTATAACTTCGTTTACCCGGTCTATGCGCTTCATGACCCTGTCCGCCACCGCCACGGAGTTGGCGCCCGACTGCTTGTATACGTCCAGAATGATGCAGGGGCGCGTCACCTTCTCAACCGTATCGGACTTCTTCCCGCCGAAAAACGACTTTTTCTCCCTGTCCTTTACCGGGTAGTAGATGTAGGCCAGAGTTTTAACGTCCTCGGCTCCGTCGCGCACGGTGCCGATCCTGTCGACTGTCACGGCGTTGGCCGCGTCGCCGGCAAAGTTCACCACGGATCTTTTAATCTGCTCGAGCGTATTGAACTCGCCGACCGTCTTGAAGATTGTGGAGCGCTTACCGCGGTCGAACTTCCCGATCGGGACGTTGGCGCCGGAGTTTTTAAGGTTCTCCGCAACGCTGAACGCCGGTATCTCGTACGCGTTCAGTTTCGCGCGGTCCAGCTCGATCTGAATCTCGCGCCGGGTTCCACCAGACAGCAGGACTTCGCCCACGCCGTCCGCCTGTTCGATGAGCGGCTTGATCTTTTCCTTCACCAGATCGTAAAGCTCCGCCGGAGGCAGTTCGGCCATCACCGCGAGCGTGAGCACCGGCATATCGGTAAAATCGAACTGCCTGACCAGCGGTTCGTCCTCGAGGTCCGCTGGCAGGTTGTTCCTGGCCAGGTCTACCTTCTCGCGCATTTTTCGCTCCGCGTATTTAACGTCGGTTTCGTAGGTGAACTCGGCGATGACCACCGAGATGCCTTCGAGATTTCGCGACGAGAGCCGCTTCATCCCGGAGATGGTGCTCACCTGCTCCTCCAGCGGCTTCGAGATAAGCTTTTCCATCTCCTCGGGGGTCGAACCGGGATAGATGGTGGTGACCGTCACCACGGGGAAATCTATGGGCGGGAACAGGTCCACACCCATGCGGTTCAGCCCGATCATGCCGGTTGCCACCATTAGGATGACCAGACAGCTTATAAAGATGGGACGCTTGATGGAGAACTGGGCTAAATTCATAAAATCACTCCCTGTCGATCCGTATATATTTTTCCACGTCGATGTTGTATCGGTCAAAAATCTCGTTGCGCGCGAGGTCGAACTGCAGAAGGGCCACGTTATACTGCACGAGCGCCTCCAGCTCGCCCTGGCGCGCCTGCGTCAGAGTATCGAGGGCGAGCTTGATGTTGACGGCCGTCACCTTGCCCTGCCTGAAGCGCGCGAGCAGCCGCTGGTAATAGAGCTCGGACTCGCCGCGCGCCGTGCGCGCCTTGCCGAGCGTCGAATGCAGCAGCCGAACCTGCTCCAGTGAATTCAGCACATCGTCGCGAACCTCCAGCCTCGTCTTCTCGAGATCGATCCCGGCCTGGCGTCGCTTGAGTTCGGCGTTGCGGAGGTTCACTCTGATCTCCCGGTCGTCGAGCGGATAGGTGAACTTCGCCCGTGCCTCCCATGAGGGATATTTGGCCGAGGCCGTGTCGCGCATGGCCGGGCTGTAGTTCTCATCCTGTCCCAGCGTGTTGAGCCCCATGCTGAGCACGAGCGACGGAAGCGCGTTGTTCTTATGATAACCGAGCTCACGGTCCGCGTTTTCAAGCATCAGGCGGGCGTTCCGGTAATCCACGCGCTTTTCGAAGGCGGTCTTCACCGCCGCGTCCTCGTCGAGCGCGGGGAGCGCATCCACCAGGTCAGTAACCCCTTCCACCTTCGTGTCCACCGGCATGTTCATGGTCCTCACCAGCTTGCGCACCGCCTCGCGGTGGCGCTGCATGGCCGCTTCGAGCCTGGCCTCGCTCGATGCCACGAGGGCGTTGTACTGGTTGAGATCGTAGAGCTCTCCAAGCCCGTAGCGCGTGTTACGCGCTATGATGTCCCGCACCTGTTGCGCCGCCTCCAGCTCCAGCCGGGCGTTTTCCACCGCCGATTTCTGCACGGTGATCGTCCAGTAATCGACCAGCGTGGAGACGACCAGGCCAGAGAGCTCATTGATGATCGCGGCGCGCTGCATCTGCGCCGCGCTGCATCTGCGCCGCGCTGTTCAGCATCTCCTTCTGCAGGCGGTCGCCGCGCCCGAATGCGTTGCGGAGCAGTTCCTGCTGCAGGCTCACGAAGAGGGAAGGCTTATGATATGCCGGTTCCTTATCGATACCGAATGCCGGTATGCCCGGATCGTTGGCATCAAAGAAAACCTCCTTCACCCCGGCCGAAATGGTCGTTCCGCTCGAGAACAGCTTGGATATGGACGCCGTCGCGTCGTACTGGTACTGTTTGTCCCCGGTAATCGCCGACATACCGGTGGGCGGTGATTTCTGGTTCGCGTAGCCGCCCTCCAGGTTCAGAGACGGGGCGAACTTTCCATTAAAGCGCTCGAAGTCGCTGTCGCTCATGATCACGTTGTACTTGGCCGACTTAAGCGTAAGATTGTTTCGGAGCACCAGGTCAATCGCCCGCTCCAGCGTTATTACCTGCCCGGCTATTGTAATCGTCGCCGATTTTTCTCCGCTGTGGGCGGGCATCTCCTGGCCTATGGCGGGGCGGGCGGCCATCGTAAGGGCGAACGCTGCCAAAATCGCCATGTGTACTTTAAGTTTGCTATACACTGATGTCTCCTCTTCTCTGTATATTCGTTTTCTCGATGAT
>Ga0302238_1000623_pt1 | contig 34591 bp, 24 predicted proteins | sample AAG_UR_Asn_MG_FD_193527 | JGI IMG/M metagenome (GOLD analysis project Ga0302238, IMG submission 193527) | Enriched activated sludge microbial communities from anaerobic digester in WTTP, New Holstein, Wisconsin, United States - AAG_UR_Asn | ecosystem: Engineered > Bioreactor > Anaerobic >... | reverse complement strand
TGCCGGTCCCGATCTGGCCGACAGCCTGTGCGGCAACGACATCCTCGACGGCGGTGCGGGCGACGACACGCTGCAAGGGGATGCCGGCAACGACGTGCTGATCGGCGGCACGGGGAACGATACGCTGGTCGGCGGCAAAGGCAAGGATATCTACCTCTACAACAAGGGCGACGGCACCGACACCATTTGGGATACGCCGCCGGACGCCAAAGATCCCGAAGCCAGCGTACTGATCCTCGGCCCCGGCATCGACAAGGCCGACGTCACCTTCCGGCTCGGCTCGTTGTTTGTCGACGTGGGCGACGGCCAGGGCGTGCACTTCCAGGACTTCGACAGCGATCATCCGGACGATACCCCGGTCGTCGGTGAAATCCGTTTCGACGACGGCAGCGTCATGACCTACCGGGACATCCTTGCCCAAGGGTTCGATGTGGACGGCGCGGCCGGCGACGACACCCTGTGGGGCAGCGCCGTCACCGACCGCATGCGCGGCAGCGCCGGCAACGACATCCTGATCGCCAAGGACGGCGACGATGTGCTGGAGGGAGGTATCGGAGACGATCAACTGGAAGGCGATGGTGGCGACGACACCTACATCTTCAATCTCGGGGACGGCAACGATGCGGTCTTCGACGAAGGGCTGGGGAACACCATTCGGTTCGGCGAGGGCATCACGTCGGAGAGTATCCGGATCAGGAATACGGTCGAATGGGCGGAGGACCTCAACGCCGCGATTCCGGTTACCTGCATCGAATACGGAACGCTTGGCGACAGCATCCTGATGCGCCAGATCCATGCGTCCGCCGACGGCGAGTTTCTCGTTCCGGTTGTCGGCACGCTGCAATTTGCCGATGGGCGGACGATGACCTATGCAGACATTCTTGCCCAGGGATTCGATATCGACGGTACCGAGGGGAACGACACGCTCACGGGGACGGAGATTGTCGACACCCTGACCGGCGGTACCGGCAACGATATTCTCGCCGGCGCGGCCGGGGCGGATACCTATGTCTTCAATATCGGCGACGGGCAGGACACGATCGTCGAGGCGACAGGCGGCAACGTCATCCGTTTCGGCGAAGGCATCACGCGCGAGAGCCTGCAGATCATCAATATGGGGTATTGGGACTGGGGGCTTTACAAATACGTGCGGAATACGCGGATCGGGTATGGGAATCAGGGCGATAGCGTGACCATACAGGATGCCGTGCTGGGCCGGATCGAATGCCTGGAGTTCTTCGACGGAAGTTCGTTGACCTGGGCGGAGGCAATTGCTGGGTTGCCGGCGCTGCAAGATTCCGGCTCGTCGGCGGACGACCATATGATTGGAACCGGCCAGGGAGATTCGCTGAGCGGTGATTATGGCAACGACCGGATCGAGGGGATGGGAGGCGATGACACCCTCAACGGCTATGACGGAGACGACAGTTTGTTCGGCGGTGCCGGCTCCGACCGCCTCAATGGCGGACTCGGGGACGATTTCTTGTCGGGAGGGGCAGGTGACGATCTGCTTTCAGGCGAGACAGGTAACGATACTTACAGTTTCGAGTCCGGTAATGGGTTGGATGTTATTACCGATACTTCGGGGATTGATACCGTCGTTTTCGGAGAAGGGTTTTCTCCGGAGAACCTCGTCGTTGAAGTTGTCCGGAAGATAAACGGTAAGCAAAGCCTGGATATTCGTTTCGGGACAAATGGCGATGTGCTGAGCATCTATGATGGCCATCTCGGAATCATTGAGCGTTATCGTTTTGCCGACGGAACGGAATGGAGTCACTCCGAGTTGATGGCGCATGCTGCCAGTTTTTTTGCAGAAGGGACGCAGGGCGGCGAAGTCATCGAAGGTGGCGGCGGTGGGGATGTACTGCGGGGATTCGGGGGCGACGATACCCTGCGTGGTAATGCAGGGAACGATATTCTCGAAGGTGGCGACGGCAACGACTTGGTCGAGGGGGGCGCAGGCGATGATGATCTTTTGGGCGGTTCCGGCAACGACACCCTGATCGGTGGCGACGGACGCGATACCTACCACCTCAGCCTCGGCATGGGAGCCGACCGGGCGATCGAAGCAGTCGGCCAAGATAGTCTGATCCGGATCGATGCCGGGATTGCTGTCAGCGACATTGAGGCGATTCGCCTTGGCGAAGATTTACGGCTTGGCATCAAGGGGACCCAGGACAGTTTGACGTTAACCGGCTACTACGCCGAAAGTAGCGCGTGGTCAATCAATGGGGGTGGCGGAGAGGTATCGCTCGCTGACTTTCTCGCTTCATTAGGCGCTCCATCATCAAGTCTCACCCCTTATCAGCAGGCGTTGGGGGAATACCGCCACGCGCTCGAACTGGCACACTTGGCGGACTTGTCAGCGCGGGGCTATAACCAGGAGGCCGACGGTGCCTGGCATCGTTATGAATCATCCGCTTGGTCGGCCGGGAACTCGACAACGCACGATATTGATGACGGATTGGTGTTTGTTTCTTCGCAGAGCAACAATGCAACGATTAACGTTGATGGGGCCCAGAGAATACTCACAAGTAGCCAGTCCAGCGTCGAAACCAAGACTGTTTCCAAGGTCGAGGTCAGTGCAAGCAGCGGAAGCATGCCGTCGCAGGGAAGTTCGTCACCGTATTTCATGCCCTCAAGCGCTTATACTGGTTATAGCGGCTACAAAGTCTCTTCGGGTGATACCCGGATCGGGGTTTTCGACAGTTCGGGCAATTACCTCGGCACATGGGTCTATCCTGCCGCCGTGTTTGCGAATCCACAAGACTTGTTGAACAGCGCTTCCTCCGTGGGGCAGGTGAGCTACACCACGACAACGAGGACGTATCACTGGGATTTTCGGAGCACCCAACTTGAGGCGGGGGATGCCGACAACGTCATCTACGCGAGCGGAGGAACGGCGGTCGACGGTGGTGCCGGCAATGATTCGATTTGGGGAACCGGATACAACTATTGGGGGACTTTCCCGGTGTTCCTTTATGGCAATGCGGGCAACGATACCCTCGTTGGCGGCGCAGGCGACGATTATCTGCTTGGTGGTTCCGGTCAGGATCTTCTCGACGGCGGAGAGGGAGGCGACCGGTATTTTCTGGAGAACGAAGCGGTGGGAGATCTGATCATTGATCGGGGAGATGCTTGGAGTCCTGACTATTCATGGTCCCACAATGGCTTGCCATTAAATTTTTTGTCGTCAGCCAGCCGGAACGATATCGTTGTTTTTCCCGAGAACGTAAGTGTCAATGATTTACGCTTTTCTTGGCACGATGAATTGATCCTTATGCCGAACCAGGCCTATAAACGGCTTGGAACGGAATCGATTCTGGAAGAAACACAGTCGATGGCTGCCGTACTTACGATAGCCTGGGGGAGCGACAACTGCGTTCGGATCTACATGCCGAATGCGGAGAAAGAGCCGACCGGGATCGAAGAATTCCACTTTGCCGACGGAACCGCCTTGACTCGTGCCCAGCTCTTGGCATTGGCACCTGATTACGATCTCGATCCGAGCGCACAATCCAATGTGATTTCGGGATCAGGGAAAATCTCCGGTTTTGGTGGGGACGATACGATTACCGGTGGCGCTGGATTCGACGACATTGATGGTGGAGATGGCAACGATGTGCTAATGGGGGGGGATGGATACGACAGGCTCACTGGTGGTCGCGGCGCCGACGTCTTGAATGGCGGAAACGACGATGACTGGCTTGGTTTTGGTGGGCTGGAGTTTTGGGGTGAAGGCAATCGTTATATCGGAGGAACCGGTAACGATACATTAGTGGGGACAATCAATAGTGATACGTATGACTTCGAACTCGGTGATGGTCAGGACGTTATCCGTGATTTTTTCCACGAGAACGACTATGGTTTTAATTACACGTTCGGCGATTATCTTGATTTCTATTATGGTGGCCCGCTGTTTTTTCAGGCGACAGGAGCACCGGACGATTTTTGCTCGCTAACGTACTATGATTTTCTAATGTATGACGAAAATCAAAGTCTGAGGAATCTGGTTTTAAAGTGGGACTATGTTGGCAAGGATACGATCCGGTTTGGTGTGGATATTCGGCCGCAAGATATTCAAGTTAGTCAAGAGAATGGCGATTTGTTGTTGCGCAATGTAAATAGCCAAGATTCGATTCGGATCGAGGCTGGAATATTCGGTAAGGAAAGCGCGATCGGTCGCATTGAGTTTGCGGATGGTACCGTCTGGCGCAAATCCGTCTTGGGCGATTTCAGCACGGAAACAGTAACCGGAACAGTTGGCGATGATGTTCTTCGCGGTACGGAAGGCGTTGACGAATTCTGGAGCGGCGCTGGCGACGATGTGATGATCGGCCAGGAAGCTTACGACATTTATCATTTTGCAATTGGCGATGGTCGTGATGTCATCGTCGAGAACCTCCGAGAAGCCGTTACTCCGAATAGTTACGGTGGAAGTTACGGGGGAGTATATGGAGGAGTGTACGGCGGAGAAGTCCGTTTCGGCGAGGGGCTCGATCCGGAAGTTACGAACGTCTCGCGTGTAGGTGACGATCTGGTGGTCGGCATCACGGGGCATTCGGATACGTTGACAATTCGAGACTGGTTCGTCGAGCCGGGACGAGTCGACCGTTTTACATTCACCAACGGGGTTGTTTGGGATGCGACAGCGATTAATCAGCTTCTTCTGATCAATCATGCTCCGGTGGTGGATTTGCAGCTGACCGATCAAACGGCGAGCGAAGATACGGCCTTCACCTTTACGATTCCGGCGGATGCCTTCAGCGATGCCGATGCGGGCGACAGCCTGAGCTACACGGCGACGCTGGCCAACGGGGAAGCCTTGCCGGGGTGGCTGAGTTTCGATGCGGCGACGCGGACCTTCAGCGGCACGCCGGCGAACGGCGATGTGGGCGGAATCAGTCTCAAGGTGACGGCTACCGATCTGGCAGGTGCTACGGCGAGCCAGACCTTTGATCTCTCGATCGCGAACACCAACGACGCACCGGTGGTTGCACAGGCTTTGGCTGACCAGACGGCGAACGAGGACACGGCCTTCAGTTTCACGATCCCGGCGGACGCCTTTAGCGATGCCGATGTCGGCGACAGTTTGAGCTACACGGCGACGCTGGCGAATGGCGATGCGCTGCCGGGATGGCTGAGTTTCGATGCGGCGACGCGGACCTTCAGCGGCACGCCGGAGAACGGCGATGTGGGCGGAATCAGCCTCAAGGTGACGGCTACCGATCTGGCTGGCGCCACGGCGAGCCAGACCTTTGATCTGTCGGTTGCGAACACCAACGATGCACCGGTGGTTGCACAGGCGCTGGCCGACCAGACGGCAACCGAAGCCGTCGCTTTCAACTATGCTATTCCGGCGGACGCTTTTACCGATGTCGATGCGAGTGATGTTTTGACGCTGACGGCGACGCTGGCCAATGGCGATGCCTTACCAGGCTGGTTGAGTTTCGATGCGGCGACGGGAACGTTCAGCGGAACCCCCGCAGCGAACGATGCCGGCGAACTTGCGCTATGCCTGACGGCTACCGACTTGGCTGGTGCGTCGATCAGTCAGAATTTTGTTCTTTCCGTTGCGGCGGCTTCCGGAAGCACGCTGGTCGGCACCTCGGGATACGATCAACTGAACGGCACGACCGGCAATGACACCCTGGACGGCGGAGCCGGTGACGACCTGATGACGGGCGGTGAAGGCGACGACACCTACTACGTCGACAGTGGTGCCGATGCCGTCGTAGAGATAGCCGGCGAAGGCACGGATACAGTGATTGCAAGCCACACATTCGCGCTGCCGGACAACGTTGAGAACCTCGTCCTGACGGGGGAAGCCGACCTCGCCGGTTATGGCAATACCCTCGACAACGAGTTGTCCGGCAATGCCGGGTCGAACACGCTGGTCGGTGACGACGGCAACGACACGATTCATGCTGGCGACGGCGCCGACACCTTGTACGGTGATAGCGGTGACGACGCGCTCTTTGGCGACGCCGGAAACGACAGCTTGTGGGGTTGGACTGGAAACGATCAGCTTTACGGAGGACTCGGAGATGACGTGATCGGAGGGGACGACGGAAACGATCTGCTGTTCGGAGAGGACGGTGTGGATTCACTGTTCGGCTGGACAGGGGACGACTATCTTTCCGGTGGGACTGGCAGTGACTGGATGGAGGGCGGTACAGGAAACGATGTCGCTCAAGGCGGCGGCGAAGCCGACGCGATCTACGGACAGACGGGTAATGATTTGCTGCTGGGCGAAGAGGGCAACGACACACTGAACGGTGCAGCGGATAACGACATGCTCGTCGGAGGTCAGGGCAACGATACGCTCAATGCCGGGGCCGGCAACGACATCATCCTGTTCAACAAGGGGGGCGGGAAAGATACATTCGCTTCCGGCGGTACGGGAAGCGACACGCTCTCGCTGGGGGGGGATTTTGCCTACAGCGATCTTGTCTTCAGCAAGTCGTCCAACGACCTCGTGCTCAAGATGGGGACGGCAGATCAGATCACCTTCAAGAACTGGTACGCCACCACGCCGTCGCGGCCGGTCGTCAATCTGCAGGTGATCGCAGAGGCGATGGCCGGGTTTGATGCGGGCGGCGCCGATCCATTGCTCGACGAGAAGGTCGAGACCTTCGATTTCGCAGGTCTTGCCAACGCTTTCGACACGGCGCGCACGATCAATCCGACGCTGACCAGCTGGGCGCTCTCCAATGCGCTGGCAACCTGCAACCTGGGCGGCTCCGATACCGCTGCTCTCGGTGGTGATTTGGCTTACCAGTACGGCAAGAACGGCACGCTGGCCGGCATCGGACTTACGGCCGCGCAGGACGTCATTGGAGCCAGCAATTTCGGCAGCCAGGCGCAGACCTTGCGACCATTGACAGAGCTGCAGCAAGGATCGGTGCGGATGGTCTGAGCAAGCAGGAAATAAAATGAGCCGGGTATTGATTGTGCTGGAGCTGGGAAACAACTATGGCCACTTGGCCGTGTGTTTGCCAGTAGCGAAGGCGTTACGCGCTCGCGGTCATACTGTTGCTTTCGTGCTCCGGGATCTTCGTTTGGCCGCCGAGCGGCTCGCGCCTGACGGGTTTACCTTCCTCCAGGCGCCGGTTCCGCAGAAGACGACTCGGTTATCGAGGCCGCCGGCCAATTACCCAGAAATCCTGCTGGGTGAAGGATATGGCGACATCGATGACTTGTTGGGGTTGGTCGGCGCCTGGCGAAACACCTTTCGTCTCCTCCAGCCCGACCTTGTTCTCGCCGATCATGCGCCGACTGCACTTTTCGCTGCGCGGCTTGCTGGTATCGCGCACTTGGCATTGGGGTCGGGCTTTACCGTTCCCCCCGCGCAATTCCCCATGCCGTCGATCCGGCCCTGGGAAGACATCCTCGAAGGGCGTCTTGAGCGATCTTGCCGAGCAGTCGACGATCGGCTAGCCCATGTGGCCAGGAAGTTGGGTTGCCTCTACGACGCCGGGCTGAGCGGATTATTCGGAACACGCACGCTGCTGACAACCTTTGCCGAACTCGATTGCTATGCACCACGAGTCGATGGCCGCTATATCGGACCAATCTATGATTTGCCTGATGTTCCTTCAGTCGATTGGCCACCGTCATCTGGGGAGCGGATTCTGGCCTACCTAAGAACGGATATCGCAGGATTATCCGAGCTGCTCGCCGCTTTGGGTGAGATTGGCGCAAATGTCGTTTGTGTCTTGCCGGGAGCGAAGCCGGATTTGGTAAAACAATTCGCCAACTCCAACTTGAAAATCGTTGCAAATCCGGTAAATCTGAAGGTCATGTTGCAACAGGCCAATTTGGTTGTAAGTTACGGTGGGCATGGGGTCTTGGCCGAGTCTTTACTGGTTGGTCTTCCCATGCTTGTTGTTCCCCAATACGTCGAGCAGGCTCTTAATGCACAGTGTGCCGAGCGCCTCGGAGCAGCCATCGTAGTTGGTACAAGACGCAACAAGGGAGTGTTCAAGACTGCCCTCGAACGTCTTCTGGAGGATGGCGGGTTTGCCATGCGGGCTCGTTCATTTGCAGATCGCTATGTAGAGCACACGCCCGAATGTGCGATCAGAATGATTGCTGAAGATGTCGAGGCAATACTTAACCAATAGCGATTTATTTAAGCGTTTGATCGTGTGAATTTATAAAACATATGCGGATACAAGCAATTCTTTCAGAACGGATCGGTAAATATTTACCGCCCATAGCGTCGGCGATGGCCAACAAATTTCCGCAAACCGAGCCGGACTACCGCGACTTCTCGCCGCCGCTATTGCGCCTGACGGACACGCCGCCGAACCCCTTGGGCCGGAAAGTCCTGTGGTCGCTGCTTTCCCTTCTGGCCGCGCTGCTGCTCTGGGCATTGCTCGGCCCGCTCGACATCGTCGCCGTCGCCGAAGGCAAGCTTATCCCGCAGAGCTATCTCAAGATCGTGCAGCCGGCCGAATCCGGCATCGTCAAGGAAATCCTCGTGCATGAAGGTGACCGCGTCAAAGCGGGGCAGGTGCTTATGCGCATGGATACCCTGTTTACCGAAGCGGACGAAAAAGCCGTCGACGCCGACTACCAGCGCAAGCGACTCACTTTGCGCCGCATCGATGCTGAAATCGCCAATGCGCCCTTTGCCGAAGCCTCCGGCGATCCGCCCGGACTCTACCGGGAAGTCGCCGCCCAATACCGGGCCAACCGCGCCGCCTTCGACGCGGCGATGGCCGAAGAAAACAGCCGCCTGATCCGCTACCGGCACGACCTCGACGCCTCCGAGCAGACACGACGTAAACTCGTCGAAACGCTGCCCTATTACCGGGAACAGGACAAAGCCTTCGAGAAACTTGCCAAGGACGGATTTGCCGGCCATCTGATGGCGGGCGACAAGCGGCGGGAACGCATCGAGAAAGAACAGGACCTCAAGAACCAGGCGTTTCTCGTCGAATCCAACCGGGCCTATGTCGCCGAGTCGCAAAAGCGCCTGGTGCAAATCGACTCGGATTACCGCCGCCAGCTCCATGCCGAACGCAATGACGTCCACGGCCAACTGGAAAAGCTCGCGCAGGAACTCGCCAAGCAGACGCACCGCAAGACGCTGCTCGAACTCCGGGCCAGCCAGGACAGCGTGGTCAAGGACCTCGCTACGCATACCGTCGGTACTGTCGTACAGCCGGGGACGGTCCTCCTGACCCTGGTGCCGCAGGAAGAAACCCTGCGCGCCGAAGTCTGGGTGAAGAACGACGACATTGGCTTCGTCCGCAAGGGACAGCCGGTGAAACTCAAGTTCGCGGCGTTCCCGTTCCAGAAATACGGCATGGTCGAAGGCATTGTCGAACATGTCAGCGCCGACGCGGCGGATGGCAATTCTGGTTCCGGTGCGGCACCCGACGACAAGGTGTCTGCTAAACCACCGGCGCTCGTCTATAAAGCGCTTGTGACATTGCAGCGCATGTCGCTGGAGATGGATGGCGAACGTTTCGTGCTCGGTGCCGGTATGCAGACCAGTGCCGAAATCATGCTCGGCACGCGCACGGTGATGGAATATCTGCTCTCACCGGTCAAGAAAGCCTGGCACGAGGCCGGAAGAGAACGATAAAGCACGCCGGCATGAATTTCCTCTTCGTCCATCAGAACTTTCCCGGTCAGTACTTGCATCTGGCGCAGCATCTGGCGGCGGTACCGGGCAACCGGGTTGTAGCGATCACCCAGCGCCAGGATGCCAACCTGCCGGGTATCCACAAGATTCGCTATCGTCCGCAGCGCGGCGTGACGCCGAACCTGCACCATTATCTACGCGGCACTGAAGCCGGGGTGCTCAACGCACAAGGCGTCGCCCGCGCGGCGCTCGATCTCAAGAAAACCGGCTTCGTACCGGATGTGATGCTCGGCCATAACGGCTGGGGAGAAATCTGGTATTTGAAGGACGTCTTTCCGAAGTCGCCGCTGATCGGCTACTTCGAGTTCTTCTACCGGTCCGAAGGCGCGGATGTAGGTTTTGATCCCGAGGATAAACTGGCCTTCGATACCGGGCCGCGCATTCGCACCAAAAATCTCGGCAATCTGCTCGGACTCGAGGCCTGCGATCTCGGCCAGTGTCCGACCGCATGGCAACACTCCCGCTACCCGGAACGCTCCCGCTCGATGCTTCGGGTGATTCACGACGGCATCGACACCGACCTTGTGCGGCCCGATGCCGCGACTGTGCTGAAGCTGCCGTCAGGCAATGCCGGAACCACCATCGAGATTCGCGCCGGCGACGAAATCGTCACCTACGTTGCGCGCAATCTCGAACCCTACCGGGGTTTTCCGAGTTTCATGCGCAGCCTGCCGAGGATTCTCCGGGAGCGGCCGAAAGCGCGGGTGCTGATCGTCGGCGGCGACGAGGTGAGCTATGGTGCGAATCCGAAAGACGGGCAAACCTGGCGGCAACAAATGCTTGCCGAACTCGGCGATTCACTCGATCTGTCACGGGTGCATTTCCTCGGTAAGGTGCCGTACCCAACTTTCCTTAAAATCCTGCAGGTTTCCCGCGTCCATGTTTATCTGACTTATCCCTTCGTGCTTTCCTGGTCGATGCTCGAAGCGATGTCGGCCGGCTGCCTGGTGATCGGTTCAAGAACGCCGCCGGTGGAGGAGGTGATCCGGGACGGCGAGAACGGCATCCTCGTCGACTTTTTCAAGCCGGAGGAGATTGCGGAGAAGGTGATCGCGGCATTGGCGGAACCAGAAGCGTTCAAAGCGATGAGAACCCAGGCTCGGCAAACCGTCATCGAGAAATACGACTTGAAACGCGTGTGTCTACCCAAACAACTCGATTTGCTCAACGGGGCGAGGCGGTTGGTTGCTTGAAGCGGTCTCTCTCCCAGTTTTTTGTCAATACATCAAGTTGGATCGATCCTCTGACCGGCTCACAGGTAAAATGTCCGGCCCGACGCAGTTCTCCTGCTATTTTCCGAAAGCCTTTTGATTCATGCCGCATTTGATTCTGTCCGACGCCTCACTGGCCTTTGGCCACGTTCCTTTGCTCGACCACGCCGATTTCCAGCTCGACCCCGGCGAGCGCGTCGCCCTGATTGGGCGCAACGGTTGCGGCAAGTCGTCGCTGTTGCGTGCGCTGGCCGGGCAGGGGGCGCTCGACGACGGCAGCGTCTGGCTCCAGCCCGGCATCCGCATGGGCTACGTGTCGCAGGAGCCGCCGTTCGATCCTGACCTGACCGTATTCGAGGCCGTGGTCGCCGGCATGGGAGAGGTTTCGGCGCTGCTCGCCGAATACCACGCCGTTTCGCACGCCATGGCCGAACTGCCGGACGATCACGAGACCCTGCTGGAGCGCCTGCATGATTTGCAGGGGCGATTGGAGTCTCTCAATGCCTGGAGCTTCGAGGCGCAGGCCGAACGCGTGATTCAGCGCTTTTCGCTCGACGCTGAGGCGAGTGTCGGTACCCTTTCCGGCGGGCAGAAGAAGCGCTTGGCATTGGCACAGGCGCTTGCTGTTTCCCCTGATCTGCTGCTGCTCGACGAACCGACCAACCACCTCGACGTCGGCGCCATCGAGTGGTTGGAAGAAATGTTGATCGCGTCGGGTGTGGCGATAGTGTTTATCACCCACGACCGGCGCTTCCTCGATCGTGTGGCGACGCGCATCGTCGAACTCGATCGCGGCCGGCTCTTGTCGTGTCCCGGCAATTTCAGCGCCTACCAGGCGAAGAAAGAGCAGATGCTGCACGACGAGGCGATCCAGAACGCCAAGTTCGACAAGTTTCTGGCGCAGGAAGAGGTTTGGATTCGCAAAGGGGTCGAAGCGCGGCGGACGCGCAACGAGGGCCGCGTGCTGCGCCTCGAGCAGTTGCGGCGCGAGCGGGCGGCGCGGCGCGATCGGCAGGGTAAGGTTGAACTGGCGCTCGATGCGGGCGAGAAAAGCGGCAAGCTGGTCGCCGAACTGCAGGGGGTGAGCAAAAGCTTTGGCGACAAGTGCGTGGTTCGCGATTTTTCCTGCCGCCTGCAGCGCGGCGACAAGATCGGTCTGATCGGCCCGAATGGCGCCGGAAAGACGACGCTGCTGCGCCTGATCCTCGGCGAGCTGGCGCCGGACGCGGGCACGGTGCGTCTGGGCACCAAATTGCAGGTGGCGTATTTCGACCAGTTCCGCACGCAACTTGACGAGGAAGCGGCGCTGGTCGATGTGATCTCGCCGGGGTCGGATTTCGTCGAGATCGGCAACGAGAAAAAACACGTCATCGGTTATCTCGGCGATTTCCTGTTCGCGCCGCAGCGGGCGCGTTCGCCGGTGAAGTCGCTTTCCGGCGGCGAGCGCAACCGGCTGCTGCTGGCGCGCCTGTTCGCGCGGCCGGCCAATGTTCTGGTGCTCGACGAACCGACCAACGATCTCGATATCGAGACGCTCGAATTGCTCGAACAGCTGTTGCAGGATTATCCGGGGACACTGTTTCTGGTTAGCCACGATCGGGCCTTCCTCGACAATGTAGTGACGCAGACGATCGCCTACGAGGGCGACGGCGTATGGCGCGAGTACGCCGGCGGCTATCAGGACTGGGCCGATTATCAGAAGTGGCGACGCGCCGAAGATGCGGCCACGTCGACGGCGAAACGTTCGTCTGCCATTTCCGCGCCAGCGGCGACCAAGGCCGACGAACGAAAGGAGCCGCTTCGCGAAGCGAAGCGCAAGCTGAGCTACAAGGAGACGCGAGAACTGGCCGAGCTACCCGGACGCATCGCTGCCTTGGAGGAGGAGCAGAAGACGATCACCGGCAGACTCGAAGACCCGTCGATCTATCAATCCGGGCCGGAGGAAGGGCAGAAGCTGTCGTCACGACTGGCGGCAATCGACGATGAGTTGATGGCGTTGCTGGAGCGCTGGGAGGCTTTGGAGTAACTTCAGTTCGGACGTCAGTCTTCGTCCGGATTCTCGGTTTTCGTCGGCAGGAAGCGCGGGTGGTCGTCAACGGGGATGTCGAGCCGGTCGAGCAGAGTGTGGCGATTGATGCGCAGCAGTTTTTCGATCGCGTCCAGATCGTCCGGCAGAGCGGCGTTGTCCCAACCCTTGGCTGAATGGCGCGCTAGATTGACGGCCAGGACGGCGTTCTGGACGCGGGGATGTTCAGCACTCTCGTCGTCCATCAGGGTGTTGATCAGTTCCGGGAGTTGCCAGGCCTTGCAGAGCGCTTTTTTGAGGTCGAACAGGCTGAATCCGAGGACCTGTTCCTGTGCGACAACGCTACGTAAAGTGCTGTCGGCATCGAGGCGGCTGCGGATGTCGATGGCCTGTTTTGGCGCAAAGCACCACATCAGAATCTCCGGCAGATCGTGCAGAAGAGCGGCGAGGGCAACTTCCTCGATGTTCAGGTCATGCCGTTGAAAGGCCCAGTCGTTGGCGTAGTGCGATGCGCGCTGGGCGCGGCGGATGACCTGCAGGATGCCGAGCAGCGCTTTCGGTTCGCCGCTCAAGGTGTTTTCGATGGTGACCGGCGACGAGAATTGGGCGAAAAACGGCTCGATCCCGAGCATCATCACCGCGCTGCCGATGGTTGTGATGTCCGAGTGCAGGTGTTTGCCATGAATAGGCTGGATGTAAGATAGGACGCGAACGGCCATCAGCGGATCCTGCAGGACGATGGCAGCGATTTCGCGGCCGCCAATGCGGTCGATGTTTTGCCGCGCTTCTTCGAGACGGCGCGCTGTTTGCCGGAGTATCGGCAGTTCGACGCTGCCGAAAAAATTCACCCAGGAGTCGATGTCTTGAAGTGGTGGATGGGTCATCGGGTCTGTTTTTCTTGAAGTCGCGGTCGGAAGCGCCTGATTGGTTTTCCGGGTTGCATTTATTATGATTTCGAGGATGGTACCTGTGGGATCGGGCGTCCGCAACCGGGAAACGCATCATGTTGAGTGCCAATGCCACGGTTTTCGCGAACCTCTTCGGAAATATGGTACGAGTGTTGGTACAATGCCGGGTTATATCTGTTTTTGTCCAAGTTTTTCTTAACCATCAACGCTGTGGAGAATTGTTTTATGGCCATCGAACGTACGCTTTCCATCATCAAACCGGATGCTGTCGCCAAGAATGTGATCGGCAAGATCTACTCCCGTTTCGAATCGAACGGGCTCAAGGTCGTTGCTGCGAAAATGGCTTGGCTGTCGCCGCAAGAAGCCGGCGAGTTCTACGCCGTGCACAAGGAGCGCCCGTTCTACAATGATCTGGTTTCGTTCATGGTTTCCGGTCCGGTGATGATTCAGGTTCTTGAGGGTGAAAACGCCATTGCCAAGAACCGCGAACTGATGGGCGCCACCGACCCGAAGAAGGCCGAGCCGGGCACCATCCGCGCCGATTTCGCCGATTCGATCGACGCTAACGCCGTGCATGGCTCGGACGGCGAAGATACCGCCAAGAACGAAATCGCTTTCTTCTTCCCGGCGATGAACGTTTACGCCGGTCGCTGATTCGGAGCGGAAAGACCGCGTGACAGTCAATTTGCTCGATTTCGATGGCGCCGGCCTGACCGCCTTTTTCGCCGAACACGGTGAGAAACCGTTTCGCGCGAAGCAGGTGTTGCGCTGGATGCATCGATTCGGGCAAAACGACTTCGATGCGATGACCGATCTGGCCAAAACCCTGCGCGAAAAGCTCAGGACAATGGCTGTTGTGTTGCCGCCTGCGGTGGTTTCGGACAAGCTTTCCGACGACGGTACACGCAAGTTCCTGTTCGATGTCGGTGGCGGTAATGCCGTCGAGACGGTGTTCATTCCAGAGGATGACCGGGGAACGCTCTGCGTGTCGACGCAGGCCGGCTGCGCCCTCGATTGCGCGTTCTGCTCGACGGGTAAGCAGGGCTTCAACCGCAACCTGACCGTGTCCGAAATCATCGGGCAGCTCTGGCAGGCTAACCGCGCGCTCGGAGCTTGCTCTGCCGAGGATCGCATCATCAGCAACGTCGTTTTGATGGGGATGGGTGAGCCTCTGGCTAATTTCGAGAATTCGGTTGCCGCGCTGCGCCTGATGCTCGATGACAACGCCTACGGGCTGTCGCGTCGGCGCGTGACCGTGTCGACTTCCGGGCTGGTGCCGGCGATGGATCGCCTGCGCGATGAATGCCCGGTGGCGCTGGCCGTTTCGCTGCATGCTCCGAATGATGTTTTGCGCGACGAACTCGTGCCGATCAACCAGAAGTACCCGTTGCGCGAACTGATGGCAGCCTGTCAACGCTATCTCGACAAGGCGCCGCGCGATTTCGTGACTTTCGAATATGTCATGCTTGACGGCGTAAACGATTCGGAGGCCCATGCTCACGAATTGCTCGAAGTGACGCGCCGCGTGCCGTGTAAATTCAATCTGATTCCGTTTAATCCGTTCCCTGGTTCGCCGTATCGACGCTCGCCGGTGCCGCGTATCCGACGGTTTGCCGAGATCCTGATGGCGGCAGGTGTCGTGACGACGACGCGCAAGACGCGTGGCGACGACATCGATGCGGCTTGCGGCCAATTGGCCGGTCAAGTACAGGATCGCTCGCAGCGTACGGCGCGGCGAGTTATTGAAATCAACGAGGTTAGAACATGATAAGAGCACTTTTCCGGTCGGTGGCTTTTTTCTGTTTTGCAACCCTGACGCTGTCGGTTTCGTCGATAGCGATAGCCCAGAATTCGGGCGGCGGGTCGGAGCTGCGTTCGGATTTCGTTGCTAAAGACATACGTACCCGAGCCAAGATGCATACCCATTTGGGTTCGCTCTATTTCCAGAACGGGAACCTGATTGTTGCGCTTGAAGAACTGACGATCGCGACATCTATTGACCCGGATTATGCGCAGGCTTACAGCACCCGTGGTCTGGTGCTCTACAACATTAAGGAGTGGGCATCGGCCGAGAAGGACTTCCAGAAAGCATTGAGCCTTGACGACAAGGATCCGGAAATCAGCAATAACTATGGGTGGTTTCTTTGTCATACCGGCAAGGCGAAGGAGTCAATCGAATTTTTTCAGCGTGCGATCAACAATAGCCTCTACCAGACGCCAGAAATTGCCTACCTGAACATGGGGGCGTGTTACGTTGATGTCGGAGACCTCGATGCTGCCGAAGAATACGTTCGCAAGAGCATGCGTTTCCAGTCGTCGAGTCCTTCGGCGCTTTTTCAGTTGGCACGCATCAATTACAAGCGTGGAAATTTCGATGCGGCCAAACTGCATCTCGATAAGCTGATGCAATTGATGAGTCCGGGGGCGGATGTGCTTTGGTTGTATTTGCGTGTCGAGCGCCGCCGCGGTGATGAAGAATCCGTCAATACATTGGTCGCGCAACTCCGCCGGAAATTTCCGGATTCGCCTGAATATCAGGAGTTTCTCAAAGGGAACTTCGAATGAGTGAACAAGAATTAATCTCCACGGGAGAAGAGGACGTTTCTCAAACAGCTTCGATCGATCCGTCGCCGAGCGTTGGCTTGCAACTGAAGAGCGCGCGTGAAGCCAAGGGGCTGAGTGTGGCAGATGCGGCCAGGGCACTGAAGTTGAGCGTTCGTCAGGTCGAGGCGCTGGAGGGTAACGACTGGGCGCAACTGCCGGGAAATACGATCGTTCGCGGTTTCGTTCGCAATTATGCGCGTTTACTTGAGCTTGATCCGGCAACACTGATGCAGGAACTCGATCGCCGGGAAGTGTCTTTGGTCCCCGAACTCGATATTCCGGCAGGAACGAATGTGCGCGTTCCACAGGAAGGTCAGGTGGAACGACGCGATTACGTCCGGGTGATTTCCGGCGTGATCGTCTTGCTATTGGCTTTGCTGGCTTACTTTTTCGTTCCTCCCGAGTTGTGGCAATCGACGCTTTCTGCACTGAAATCGGCGACTCAGTCGGGGGCGGGGCTTGTCAAGAAATCTGGGGTAACAACGCCGGAAGTGCAGCAGCCTGCCGCAGAGGTTGTGCCTGCCGTTCAGGTGCCGGCGGTGGGGGCGGTGGATAATTCGCCACCGGCTGCTATGGTTAATCACGCTCCCGTACCTGTTGTCGGTGCGAACAAGGATGCGATGGATGCGCTCAGATTCAGCTTTAAGGAACCGTCATGGGTTGAGGTTCGTGACCGGAGCGGCGAAGTCGTTTTTTCCGAGTTGTGTCAGGCAGGAAGTCAACAGGTCGTTAACGGGAAACCGCCTTTTTTAGCGGTGATCGGGAATGCTTCCACCGTGACGTTGACCTACAAGGGGAAACCGGTCGACCTGTCAAAACGTAGCAAGGACGATGTGGCGCGCGTTACCGTCGAGTGATCATGAATGATTCTTTAGAACAATCCGTGTCAGATCAGCCGGGTTTGATTCGGCGCTTGACTCGTGGCGTCGATGTCGGCGGAGTCTGTATCGGCGGTGCCGCGCCCGTCGTCGTCCAGTCGATGACCAACACCGACACGGCGGATGTGGTAAAGACGGCGATCCAGTGCGCAGAACTCGCGCGCGCCGGTTCGGAACTCGTGCGCATCACGGTGAACACGCCGGAAGCCGCCGCAGCCGTACCGTCGATTTGCGAGCAGCTTGCGCGCATGGGCGTCGAAGTGCCGCTGATTGGGGACTTTCATTACAACGGTCACCGTTTGCTGGCCGATCATCCCGATTGCGCCCGGATGTTGGCCAAGTACCGGATCAATCCGGGGAACGTCGGGCACGGCAAAAAGCGCGACGAACAGTTCGCACAGATGATCGGGATTGCCTGCAAATATGACAAGCCGGTGCGCATCGGCGTCAACTGGGGTAGCCTCGATCAGGATCTGCTGGCGCGCATCATGGACGAGAACGCGCGGCGTGCCGATCCGTTGGATGCTGTTGGTGTGATGCGTGAAGCCATGGTCGCGTCGGCACTGGAATCGGCTGCCAAGGCAGAGGAGTTGGGGTTGCCGGGCAACCGCATCATCCTGTCCTGCAAGGTATCCGGCGTCCAGGATCTGATCGCCATCTACCGCGAACTGTCGCGGCGTTCCGACTATCCCTTGCATCTTGGCCTCACCGAGGCGGGCATGGGGTCGAAGGGCATCGTCGCCTCGACCGCGGCGATGGCGGTGCTGCTGCAGGACGGGATCGGCGATACCATTCGCGTTTCGTTGACGCCCGAACCCGGCGGCAAGCGCACGCAAGAAGTCGTGGTCGCGCAGGAGATGTTGCAGACCATGGGCTTGCGCGCCTTTACGCCGATGGTCGCGGCATGTCCCGGTTGCGGGCGGACGACCAGCACTTTTTTTCAGGAACTGGCGCAGACGGTGCAGGATCACGTGCGCGCAAAGATGCCGCAATGGCGCGCCGAATTTGATGGCGTCGAGAACATGACGCTGGCCGTCATGGGATGCGTCGTCAATGGCCCGGGTGAGAGCAAGCACGCCAGCATCGGCATCAGCCTGCCGGGAACCGGCGAGGCGCCGGCGGCCCCAGTCTTCGAGGACGGCACCAAAACCGTCACCTTGCGCGGCGATCATGTCGCCGACGAATTCATCGCCATCGTCGATCGTTACGTGGCGCGGACCTACACCAGAAAGAACGCAGCACAATCATGAGTCAGAATATCCAGTCCGTCCGCGGGATGAACGACATCCTGCCGGGCGAAGCCGAATTTTGGGAATTGTTTGAGGATACCGTCCGTTCCTGGCTGAAAAGCTACGGCTATCGGCCGATCCGTCTGCCGATCGTCGAGCCGACCCCGCTGTTCAAGCGGGCGATCGGCGAAGTGACCGACATCGTCGAGAAGGAAATGTATTCCTTTACCGACAGTCTGAACGGCGAACTGCTGACCCTGCGTCCGGAAGGTACCGCAGGTTGCGTGCGGGCGTTGATTCAGCACAAACTGGCCGCGCAGCATCCGCAGCGGCTGTATTACATGGGGCAGATGTTCCGCCACGAGCGACCGCAGAAAGGGCGCTACCGCCAGTTCAATCAGGTCGGCGTCGAAGCCTTCGGTTTCGCCGGTCCGGACATCGATGCCGAGCAGATCCTGATGGGCGCGCGCCTGTGGGACGATCTCGGCCTGGACGGTATCACGCTGCAACTCAATTCGCTTGGTCAGGCGGACGAGCGAGCGCGCTATCGCTCCGAATTGGTGAGCTATTTCGAAAAACACGCGGACAGCCTCGATGAGGATGCGAAACGCCGCTTGTATACCAATCCCTTGCGCATTCTCGACAGCAAGAACCCGGCGATGCAGGAGATGATTGCCAGCGCACCGAAACTGATGGCGCATCTGGGTGCCGATTCGATGGCGCATTTCGAAGGTGTGCAGCAGGTCTTGCGCGATTACGGGCTGCCTTATGAGATCAATCCGCGGCTGGTGCGTGGTCTTGACTATTACAATCTGACGGTGTTCGAGTGGGTCACCGATCGTCTCGGCGCGCAGGGTACGGTCTGCGCCGGCGGTCGTTACGACGGGCTGGTCGAACAACTCGGCGGCAAGCCGACGTCGGCTTGCGGTTTTGCGATGGGGGTCGAGCGTCTGGTGGCGCTGATTCGCGAATCGGGCGGTGAGCCTGCGGCCGAAAGTGTTGACGTCTATCTGGTGCATCAGGGCGAGGCGGCGTCGCGTTTGGCGCCCCGCGTTGCCGAGGGCTTGCGTGACATGGGTATCGACGTACTTTTCCACTGTGGCGGTGGCAGTTTCAAGGCGCAGATGAAGAAAGCCGACGCTTCGGGCGCGAGTTTTGCCGTCATCATCGGTGACGACGAAGCTGCTGCCGGTGAGGTGACGCTCAAACACCTGCGCGGCATTGGCGAGGAACAGGGGCAACAAAAGCGCGTCGGTATCGAACACGTCGCTGATGAAATCATGAATTCTTACCTGGATGGGGACGAAGCGTAATGGCAACCTACGATCTTGAAGAACAGGAACAACTCGCCGAGGTCAAGGCGTGGTGGAAGCAATACGGCAATCTGGTGATAAATTTGGTGACCATCGCATCGCTGGCCGTGGCGGCCTGGCAGGGGTGGAACTGGTATCAACGCAGTCAGGCCGCACAGGCGTCGGCAGTCAACGTCGTTCTGATGAGCGCCGTGCAGGAAGGAAATACACAGCGCATCAAGGCGGCTAGCGGCGAACTTCTGGAGAAATTCGGACGGACCCGTTATGCTCAGCTCGGTGCTTTGGTGGCGGCCAGCGCTTTGCTCGAAGCGGGGGACGCCAAATCGGCCAAGGCTCAGCTTGAATGGGCTGCCGAAAACAGCAAGGAAGAGTTGCGCGAACTGGCACGGCTGCGTCTTGCCGCCGTTCTGCTCGATGAGAAAGCCTATGATCAGGCGCTCAAACAACTCGAAGGCGACATGAATCCGGGCTTCGAAGCCCTGTTTGCTGAGAATCGGGGAGATGTGCTGAAGGCGCAGGGCAAGAAGGCGGAGGCGCTTGCCGCCTACCGCAAGGCACAGGCAAAGATCGATGAAATTGGAAAGCGCGAAAAGACCAAGGGGCTGGAGCAAGACTGGCAGGCGCAGTCCGCTACGATCCATCGCGAGATTCTGCAGCAGAAAATCGATGCTCTGGGTGGGGGTAAGTCGTGAGGAAATCTATTGCGCCGTTGGCTTTGCCAGCAATGCTGGCCTTATTGCTTTCCGGCTGCTCGACGTTGGAGTCGTTGAATCCCTTCGCCAGCAACGCGCCGAAAATGGCAGAGCTGCAACCGTTTACGGCCAGTAAGCAGATTCGTGTCGTTTGGCAGGAGAACGTCGGTAAAAGCGATGGCTATGCCTTGACGCCAGCCGTGATCGGCTCCACCGTGTATGCGGCTGGCCGGAATGGAACGCTGGTACGTATCGATGATGGCAAGGAGGTCTGGCGGATCAAGGTCGGTCACCAGATCTCTGGCGGTGTAGGTGCCGATTTGACGACAGTTGTCGTCGGATCGGACAAGGGCGAAGTGCTGGCGTACTCCAGCGCCGATGGCAAACTTTTATGGACGGCCAAGGCGACCAGCGAGATTCTTTCTCCTCCCGCTCTCGGTAAAGGGTTCGTCGTTGTACGCAGCGGCGATAACCGATTGGCGGCCTACGATCTACTTGATGGTAAGCGGAAATGGTTGTATCAACGTCCGATTCCCTCGCTGGCGCTTCGGGTCACGGCTCCCGTGTTGATTGACGGTGATTATGTTTTCGCTGGTTTCCCAGGCGGGAAATTGATCGCTATCAGTGCAAGCAACGGGGCGGCAGTCTGGGAGGGGACGGTGGCTTTGCCAAAGGGGGTTACCGAACTGGACCGTGTTGCTGACATTACCAGCGTCCCAGCAGTTTCCGGGCGGATGCTTTGCGCCGTCGCCTTCCAGGGACGGGTCGCCTGCTTTGACCTAGGCAACGGCAACCTGGCCTGGGCGCGTGAAATGTCAAGTTCGGCCGGGCTAGGGGTCGACAACCATAATCTTTACGTATCCAATGACAAGGGCGCGGTTCATGCGTTTGAATTAATGAGCGGGACCAGCGTTTGGAAGCAGGAAAAACTTTTGCGACGGCAAGTTACTGCGCCGCTGCTGCGCCATGGATTTGTTGCTGTAGCCGACGTTCAAGGCGTTGTGCATTTTCTGAGCCGCGAAGATGGTTCTTTCGTGGCTCGTCAAACGACCGACGGCAGTGCCGTTGTTGCGCCCTTGCAGGCTCTGGGGAGCGGATTGCTCGTCCAGACGAGCAAGGGCGGGTTATTTGCGATCGAGGCTGAATGAAACCGACCATTGTTCTTGTCGGCCGTCCTAACGTCGGCAAATCGACGCTGTTCAACCGTCTGACCCGGACACGCGATGCCATTGTGGCCGATTTTCCGGGCTTGACCCGGGATCGTCACTTTGGTCACGGTAAGCTGGGCAGCAAGCCTTATCTGGTCGTCGATACCGGTGGCTTTGAACCGCTGACCAAAGACGGCATCATGCACGAAATGGCACGCCAGACCGAACAGGCGATTGCCGAGGCCGATGCGGTAGTGTTTCTTGTGGACGGTCGGGTTGGCATCACGGCGCTGGACAAGGAAATCGCCAACAAACTGCGGCGGCTTGACCGGCCGGTTTTTGTTGCGGTCAATAAATCCGAAGGCATGAATCGCGGTATCGTCGCTGCCGATTTTCATGAGCTCGGTCTTGGACGTCCGTTAGCGATTTCAGCTTCGCACGGCGAAGGGGTGCGTAGTTTGATCGAACTCGTGCTTGAGCCCTATCCCGAGCCCGACGAAAGCCAGGAAGAGGATGCCGCCTTGAAGGTGGCTATCGTTGGTCGGCCGAATGTGGGTAAAAGCACGATGATCAATGCCTTGCTCGGGGAAGAGCGGGTCATCGCCTTTGACCAGCCGGGAACAACGCGCGACGCGATCTTCGTCGATTTTGAGCGTGGCGGTAAAAAATATACCCTGATCGATACGGCCGGCCTGCGCCGCAAGGGCAAGGTGTTCGAGACCATTGAGAAGTTTTCAGTGATCAAGACCTTGCAATCTGTCGAGGATGCAAACGTTGTTGTACTTGTCCTTGATGCGCGGCAGGATATTTCGGATCAGGATGCCCATATCGCTGGCTTCGTGGTTGAATCGGGGCGCGCGCTGGTCGTGGCGGTTAACAAGTGGGATGGCCTCGATTCGTATGCTCGCGGCCAGATCAAGGAAACGCTCGAAGCCAAGCTCAAGTTTCTTGATTTCGCTGATTTTCATTACGTATCGGCGCTTAAAGGGCAGGGCTTGGTCGGTATTTTCAAGTCGGTCGATGCCGCCTACAAGGCAGCGACGGCCGACCTGTCCACACCACAATTGACGCGAACCCTGATCGAGGCGGTGTCCAGGCAGTCTCCGCCGCGCAACGGCATATTTCGACCCAAATTGCGTTATGCGCACCAAGGTGGTCGTAATCCACCGGTTATCGTCATTCATGGCAATGCGCTTGATAAGGTGCCCGATTCGTATCGCCGCTATCTCGAGCATGTGTTCAGGGAGGTGTTCAAGTTGCAAGGGACGCCGCTGCGCATCCAGTTCAACGTGTCCGAGAACCCGTTTGCCGACAAGAAACCGCCGGCGCAGAACCGGCGCAAGCCGAAGCCCGATGAGAAGGCGAAACAAAAAACGGTCTCGGCGGTCAAACGAAAGCAAGTCACCACGGCTGGGGGTGAATCTGGCGCGAAACGGAAGGTCCGTCGTGGTTTGCCCGGTTAAGCAGCCTATGGCTGGCAAAGTAATGCAAAATCAATTAAGCTGCTCCCATATAACCAACAACGTGACACGGAGTTTCAACCATGAGTAATAAAGGGCAACTTTTACAAGACCCGTTTCTCAACGCTTTGCGTCGGGAGCATGTTCCCGTCTCAATCTACCTTGTTAATGGCATCAAATTGCAAGGTCAAGTTGAATCATTCGATCAATACGTCGTTTTGCTCAAGAATACCGTTACCCAAATGGTGTACAAGCACGCCATTTCGACCGTGGTGCCATCGCGTCCGGTTTCCGTTAGTCAGGATGGAAGCGACCATTCCTGATTCATTCTTCCGTTTGTGGACACTCGTCAGGCATCTGGATGTCTGACGGTGTGATCTCAACTATCTGTTTTTCAAATCTTTGTGTAGCGCATAGGAATGCTTGAGCGCCCTGCGGCCGGTGAGCGTGCGCTCATTGTCCAGCTCGATTTTGGCCGGGATGACTTGGCCGAACAGATCGAGGAAGTCCGTCTCCTTGCCGAGTCAGCCGGCGCCAAAGTTTGTGGCGAGGTGCTCGGGCGGCGGCAATCTCCCGATCCGGCGACTTTCGCCGGCAAGGGCAAGGTGCAGGAAATCGCGGTCGAATTGGCCGCGCAAGGCGCCGATCTTGTCATCTTCAATCACGAGTTGTCTCCCGCCCAAGAGCGAAATCTTGAACGGGCGCTGCAATGTCGCGTGATTGATCGCACCAGTCTGATACTCGACATATTTGCTCTGCGCGCGCAAAGTTCAGAGGGTAAGCTTCAGGTCGAACTGGCTCAACTTGACCACCTGGCCACTCGGTTGGTGCGTGGTTGGACTCACCTTGAGCGACAAAAGGGCGGAATTGGTTTGCGTGGGCCAGGCGAAACCCAGCTTGAAACCGACCGTCGCCTGTTAGGTAAGCGCGTTAAGGTACTTCGTGAGCGCTTGAAACGACTGGAGCGGCAGCGCGGTGTGCAGCGTAAGGCGAGGGTACGCGGCGATGTTCTTAATGTTTCGCTCGTCGGTTATACCAATGCCGGCAAGTCGACACTGTTCAACGCGCTGACCCATGCCGGAGCCTATGCAGCCGATCAGTTGTTCGCTACCTTGGATACGACCTCACGGAAGTTATGGCTAGGCGAGGCCGGGAATATCGTGGTTTCCGATACGGTTGGATTCATCCGGGATTTGCCGCATGAACTGGTCGCGGCGTTTCATGCGACACTGGAGGCAACAACGCAGGCTGATTTGCTGTTGCATGTCGTCGATTCGGCGAGTCCGGCGCGCGTAGAGCAGATTTCTGAGGTCAATAAGGTGCTTGCGAAAATTGGTGCCAGTGATGTTCGGCAGATCCTTGTGCTGAATAAGCTCGATCTGACCGGGTTGCCGCCAGCGGTCGAGCGGGACGAGTATGATAAAATTGTCAGTGTTCGCATCAGCGCCAGGTCCGGCGAAGGTTTGCCGCTTTTGCGCGACGCATTGGCTGAAGTTGCCCTCGAGAAGCTTCGTGATGCACGCCAGTTGTCATTGGCCGTTGAGGCATCGCTTGATCCTGATAATGTTTTGGAGACGGGTACGTCCCTATGATTTCAACGATTGGAGTGCTTATGTCGCTTAACGACCCGCAATGGGGAAATCGTGGTGGCGAGAGTGGCGGTGGGGGTAAGGGGCCGAATCAAGGCCCCCCGGACCTTGAAGAGTTATGGCGCGATCTGAATCGTCGTCTGTCCGGCGTGTTCGACAAGAAATCGGGCGGTAGCAACGGTGGTGGCAGGCCACCGGTTGAATTCAATCCCAAGTTTCTCGGCGGCGGTATCGGTCTGCTCGTTGGTCTTGTTCTTGCGGTCTGGCTGGCGAGCGGCTTTTACATCGTCGACGCCTCCCAGCGTGGTTTAGTGTTGCGGTTCGGTGAGTACAAGGAGAGCACCGATCCGGGGTTGCGCTGGCGTTTACCCTACCCGATCGAATCGCATGAACTGGTCAATATATCTGGCGTGCGGACTCTTGAAGTCGGTTACCGCGGTAGCGAGAAGAATAAGGTGCTCAAGGAAGCGCTGATGCTGACCGACGATGAAAATATCATCAACATTCAGTTCGCGGTGCAATACATCCTCAAGGATCCTGTTGAATATATCTTCAATAACCGCTCTCCGGACGAGTCTGTGATGCAGGTTGCGGAAACCGCGATTCGCGAGATTGTTGGTAAGAACAAGATGGACTTCGTGCTTTATGAGGGGCGAGAACAGGTCGCGGTGACGGCTTCGGCTCTGATGCAGGAAATTCTCGATCGTTACAAGACGGGGATTCTGATTTCGAAAGTGACAATGCAAAATGCGCAGCCCCCCGAACAGGTACAGGCGGCATTTGACGATGCGGTCAAGGCGGGGCAGGATCGTGAGCGCCAGAAGAACGAGGGGCAGGCTTACGCTAATGACGTCATTCCTCGAGCTCGAGGTGCAGCGGCGCGGCTCATGGAGGAAGCTGAAGCTTATAAACAGCGCCTGATCGCGACGGCAGAAGGTGATGCCAGCCGTTTCAAACAGATCAACACTGAGTATGCCAAGGCGCCCCAGGTGACGCGTAACCGTTTGTATCTGGAAAGTATGCAACAGGTGTACTCGAATGCGAGCACAGTAATGCTTGACACCAAAGGTCAGGGGAATCTGCTTTATTTGCCGCTGGATAAGTTGATGCAGGCGGCGGGTGCGGCTGTATCTGCGTCTGATCCCGTTAAGAGTGTCGAGCCGATGTCTTCGCGGCCTGGAACATCAGCACCCGGGGAGGTCGCTTCTCGACTGCTGGATAGGGTTGATCCTCGCTCGCGGGATTTGATGCGTTCGCGTGATCGGGAGGTTCGTTGATGAAATCGAGTTTCAATTTTGTCGCTGCTGTCATTGCGGCGATCCTAGTAATTATTGGTGCTTCGATATTTACTGTCGATCAGCGGCAGTTCGCCATCGTATTTCAGCTCGGTGAAGTGCGTACCGTGATCGAAAAGCCAGGGCTATATCTGAAATGGCCGATGATTCAGAACGTGCGTTATTTCGACAAGCGAATCCTGACGCTCGACTCGGCCGAGCCGGAACGCTTCATTACCTCGGAAAAGAAAAACGTGCTGGTGGATTCGTATGTGAAGTGGCGCATCGTGGACCCTCGCCTGTATTACATTTCCGTAGCCGGGGACGAATCGCGTGCCAAGACTCGCCTGTCGCAAACCGTCAATGCCAGTTTGCGCGAGGAGTTCGGCAAGCGTACCGTGCATGACGTCGTATCCGGTGAGCGTGATCAGATCATGGAGGAAATGCGTGATAAAGCTGACCAGGACGCGCGCAAGATCGGTGTGCAGATTGTCGATGTTCGCTTGAAGCGCGTCGATTTACCAACCGAGGTCAGCGAGTCGGTCTATCGCCGGATGGAAGCCGAGCGCAAGCGGGTTGCCAACGCGTTGCGTTCCGAAGGGGGCGCCGAATCAGAAAAAATTCGCGCCGATGCTGACAGGCAGCGTGAAATTATTGTTGCGGAGGCGTACCGCGACGCCCAGAAAGCTAAGGGTGAGGGCGATGCCAAAGCTGCAGCAATTTATGCTCAGGCCTACAACCAGAATCCGGAATTCTACAACTTCTATCGTAGTCTGGAGGCTTACCGGAATTCCTTCAAGGACAAGTCGGACGTGATTGTCGTCGAGCCTAATTCCGATTTCTTCAAATACATGAAGAATGTCGGGCGCGACGGAAACACAACCGGGAAATGACCTCGAATCTGCTTTTGGCCTTTGCCCTGATGCTCGTGCTGGAAGGGGTGATCCCCTTCCTTTCGCCGGGTATCTGGCGTGACACATTCCGTCGTCTTATCCAGCTGACTGATGGTCAGATTCGTTTCGTTGGTCTGTCGTCGATGTTGGTTGGTGTTATTTTGCTCATGGTATTCCGATGAACTGGCTGCTCCCCGATCATATTGCTGATGCCCTGCCTCAAGAGGCATTTCGCATCGAGCTGCTGCGTCGTACTCTACTTGATTTGTTTCGTATGCGCGGCTACGAATTTGTTATGCCTCCGCTACTCGAACACCTTGAATCGTTGCTGACGGGGTCGGGGACCGATCTCACACTGCGGACCTTCAAACTCGTCGATCAACTTTCTGGCCGTACGCTGGGTTTGCGCGCGGACATGACGCCGCAAGTTGCGCGCATCGATGCCCATTTACTGAATCGTCAGGGGGTGGCTCGTCTGTGTTACTGCGGCAGTGTGCTGCATGCACGGCCCGCTTCCCAAGCCGCGAGCCGCGAACCGCTTCAGCTGGGGGCCGAGTTGTACGGCCACGCTGGCATCGAAGCTGATCTCGAAGTTATCCGGTTGATGGCGGTCGCACTTGAGTCAGCGGGGGCCAAGCCGCAGCGTATCGATATCGGTCATGTCGCCGTCTTTCGTGCTTTGGTAGCCGCTGCTGGCCTCAATGAAAGAGTTGAGCTGAATATTCTTCAACTCCTTCAGGCCAAGGACATTCCCGGCTTGCGCGAATGCTGCGCTGATGTTGCCGAGCCTTATCGCTCTGCCTTCCTGCGGCTGCCGGAACTTTATGGCGCGGTCGACGTGCTCGAAACCGCCTCGCGCGAGTTACCAGCGTTACCCGAGATCGGGTCGGCCCTGGATGAACTGAGGCTTTTGCAAGAGGGAATGCCGGAATTGCCCTTGTCTTTCGATCTCGGGGATCTGCGCGGTTACCACTATCACAACGGCGTGGTCTTTGCCGCTTATTATTCCGGCTATCCGAGTGCGATTGCTCAGGGCGGGCGATACGACGGCGTCGGCAAGGATTTTGGTCGTTCACGCCCGGCCACCGGTTTTTCCATGGATTTGCGCGAAATCGCCCGGCTGGCCTCCGTCACTTCTTCCGGAAGCGCCATACTGGCACCCTATTCGGCGTTAAAGCCCGATCTGGCCGCGCGTATCGACGCCCTACGAAAGCAGGGTGAGGTCGTTGTTGAATTGCTCCCCGGAGAAGAGTACTGCGAAGGGCCGCATTGCGACAGGCAACTGGTCGAGTGTGAGGGGCAATGGGTCATTCAGAATTTGAACGAGAATTGAACAGGGATTTGAAATGGCTAAAAACGTAGTAGTTGTCGGTACGCAGTGGGGCGATGAGGGGAAGGGCAAGGTTGTCGATTGGCTGACTGACCATGCTCAAGGCGTTGTCCGTTTCCAGGGGGGGCACAATGCCGGCCACACGCTGGTTGTCGGCGACAAGGTGTACAAGCTCAACCTGGTTCCTTCGGGTATCGTTCGTGCCGGAGTCAATTGCTATATCGGCAACGGGGTCGTGCTTGATATCCACCATCTGCTTTCCGAAATCCGGGAGCTTGAGGCGGGGGGGATTGAAGTTCGTTCGCGTCTGAAGATCAGCCCGGGCTGTCCGCTCATCCTGTCTTACCATTCAGCCCTCGACAAGGCACGCGAGGCGGCTAAGGAGGCCGATTGTCGTATCGGCACGACCGGCAAGGGCATCGGGCCGACCTATGAAGACAAGGTCGCACGTCGAGCATTACGCGTTTACGACCTCTTCAACCCCGAGCGTTTCGCCGAAAAGCTCAAGGAAAACATTGACTACCACAATTTCGTCCTGACTCAATATCTGGGTGTCGAGGCCGTCGATTACCAAGCTGTGCTCGAGCAGTCGCTCGCCGATGCCGAGATGATCAAACCGATGGTCGACGATGTTTCGGCTGCGCTCCATGCGGCTAACAAATCCGGCCAGAATCTGTTGTTCGAGGGTGCGCAGGGCACGCTGCTCGATGTCGATCACGGAACCTATCCGTTTGTGACGTCTTCGAATTGCGTCGCTGGCCAAGCATCGGCCGGCTCCGGGGTGGGTCCCGGAATGCTGCATTATGTCCTTGGAATTACCAAGGCCTATTGCACACGGGTGGGCAGCGGACCATTCCCCAGCGAACTCGATATCGAAACGTCGGGTACCCCTGGGCATCAGATGTCGCAGAAAGGCCGCGAATTCGGCACGGTAACCGGACGCAAGCGCCGTTGCGGTTGGTTTGACGTGCCTGCGCTTAAGCGTTCGATCCAGATCAATGGCGTCACCGGACTGTGCATCACCAAACTCGACGTCCTAGATGGTCTGACAGAACTCAAAATCTGCACCGGCTACAGACTTGCAGGTAAGCTCGTTGAGCTTTTGCCGATTGGTGCCGATGAAGTGGCGCGTTGTGAACCTATCCTGGAAACGCTTCCAGGATGGAGTGAATCCACCGTTGGCGCGACCAAGCAAGAGGCTTTACCGGAGGCAGCCAGGAACTATCTGGCACGTATCGAGGCGTTGTGCGAAACGCCGATCGACATCGTGTCGACAGGGCCGGAACGTGATGAGACGATTCTTCGTCGCCATCCATTCGGCTAACTTGGCGGAAATCAGTTTTTTTCGCTTCGAAGCTTGCTACTTCGAGGTGGCGACAGCATCGTGATCGAATTGGGGCCGGTATATGGGCATCCTTGACTGGTTTAAAAACAGGCCGGAAAAATTCGATCCGCATAGCGTGTCGTACGAAACGACTGAGCAATGTATCGACAAAGCGGTAACGCTGACCAATCCGCGCCTGAAACTGATTTCCTCTTATCGTGAGCGACTGACGCCCGCCGTCGAAAATAGCATGCGCTATGTCTGTGGGGTCGTCGCTACGCTACCTGACTCAATCCATGTTTCCTCGTCACAATGGTCAGTGAGTCCGGCTTTGCGAGCGTTTTTTGTCAGTGCGCGTGATGTTTCAGAGGTGCTTTCCCGTTCTCAGAATCTGCGCACCTTTTTCAATAAATACCCATTTATTGATAGAGCGCATCTTGTTCTCGGTATGGCTTACGAAGAGCAACGCACATTTGGAATGTCGATACGGGGTGATATTGTGCAGCGCGATGTGGCGCAAACCGTTGTCGGCTTTTCCGATCACAAGGCCCGAATTTGCGGTGAAACAAATCAAGAGGTTCGCCGCTTGCTGGGGATCCAACTTTACGAATACCTGCTTGCCCAAGCGCTTTCCGAAATCGGCGAAGAACGAAACGAGCGTCAGGAGCTCGAAGGCAATCGTGCCCTGATTCGCGCCCGTTTGCGCTTGTTGAGACAGCAGGGGCCGGGCCTGGGAACGGTTTTTGGATCGGCACCGGCTTGGGTAGAAGAACAGGTGCGACTTGAAGCGCAGCTTTTGGAGAACGAGCGCGAAATGGAAGCTATGGGCAGCCCGGATTCGGCACTTGCCCATGAGCTGGATTGTCTGTGCGCGGTGCTTGAGGCGCCGGAACGCTATATCCGTGTGGAAAGCCGGGAAATCAAATTGAATTCGATGAATGTCGTTCTTGAAAAAGCCTCCGCTGGTGCGGCGGCCGACACCGAATTTTCGTTAGTCCATCTGCAGGGAGTGCCGGCAATGCGCCGGGCTTTTGTGCTGGCGACCTTCGATAGGTCGGAAATGCAGGAAGTAAGGAAAAATTTTGACCGGGTCGGGAACAGTCTATAAAAGCAAAAAGCCCCGACATGATGTCAGGGCTTTTCGTGAATCCGGCGTTTGGTGCCCAGGAGAGGACTCGAACCTCCACAGTGTTGCCACCACCAGGACCTGAACCTGGCGCGTCTACCAATTTCGCCACCTGGGCAATTCCGAAGAAGGCGAGATTCTAAAGGAACAAATAAAAATGTCAATCAAAAAACTGTCGAAACGAAGAAAGAACGATCCATATTTTTCGCGTGAAGCGGAAAAATATGAAATCCCTTTGCCGTCCCGCGAGTACATTCTTCAAATCCTTGGGGAGGAGGCGCGGCCGATCGATTTTGAAGAGCTGTGCGATTTGCTCGACATTCGTGTCTTCGAATACGAGATGTTTCAGCGCCGTCTGGGCGCCATGGAGCGCGGTGCGCAATTGATGCGCAACCGACGTGGCGCTTACATTCTTCCAGAACGAGCCAGCCTGATCGTTGGCCGGATCGAAGGGCATGCGGACGGTTACGGTTTCCTGATTCCTGACGACGGCAGCGAAGATCTCTATCTCGATGCCAAGCAGATGACGAAAGTCCTGCACCGGGATCGCGCACTGGTCCGGGTCGTTGGTGTTGATCGCAAGGGGCGACGCGAAGGCGCCATAGTCGAAGTGCTCGAACGCGCCAACAGCCGCGTCGTTGGCCGCGTCATGATCGAACACGGGATCGTCGTCGTCGTGCCGGAGAACCGGCGCATCAATCAGGATATTCTGGTCGCGCCCGACAAAAAAACGAAGGTCAAGGCCGGGCAGGTTGTCATGGTCGAGATCGTCGAGCAACCCGATCGACATGCCAGTCCCATCGGTCGCATTGTCGAGGTGCTCGGTAATTATGCCGATCCTGGCATGGAAATCGAGATTGCCCTGCGCAAACATGAGCTACCGTTCGAATTTTCCCGGCAGGTAGTCGAGGAAACGAAGGCACTACCTTCTCGTGTCGGTAAGGCAGAGTGCGACGGACGCAGGGATCTGCGCGAATTGCCCTTGGTGACGATCGACGGCGAAACGGCGCGCGATTTTGACGACGCGGTTTTTGCCGAGAAAAAGGGGCGCGGCTGGCGGTTGGTGGTGGCGATCGCCGATGTTAGCCATTATGTGCGTCCAGGCATGGCGCTCGATCGGGAGGCGATGGATCGCGGCAATTCGGTCTATTTCCCGCGTCGGGTCATCCCCATGTTGCCGGAGAAGTTGTCCAACGGGTTGTGTTCTCTGAATCCGGATGTCGATCGTCTGGCCATGGTTTGCGACATGCAGATCAGCAATCGTGGCGACATCAAAGCGTACGAGTTCTATCCGGCAGTTTTCCGGTCAAAGGCACGGCTGACGTACAACCAAGTCTGGGGCTGGATTTCCGGCGAGCTTGTGCCGGAAACGGATATTCATGCTTTATTACAGCCACAGATCGAATCCTTGTACGCCCTGTTCAAGGTTCTGCTCAACGCCCGGCACAAGCGGGGAGCGATCGATTTCGAAACAATCGAGACGATGATGTTGTTCAACGACCATGGCAAAATCGAAAATATCGTTCCGGTGTATCGAAACGATGCGCATCGCCTGATCGAGGAATGCATGCTGGCAGCCAACGTCTGCGCCTCGGCTTTCCTCGAAAAGCACAAACAGCCCTGTCTATACCGGGTCCATGAGGGGCCGACGCCTGAGAAACTGGACAACCTGCGCAGTTTTCTTAAGGAATTCGGATTAGGCCTCGGTGGTGGCGAAAACCCGACGGCCAGGGACTATGCGGCACTGCTCGAACAAATCAAGACGAGGCCCGACGCCGAACTCCTGCAGACGGCGATGCTACGTTCGTTGCGGCAGGCCATGTACAGCCCGGACAATGTCGGACACTTCGGCTTGTCTTACGAGCATTACACGCATTTCACTTCGCCGATCCGGCGCTATCCCGATCTTCTCGTGCATCGCTCGATCAAGGCTGTGCTCGAAGGCGTGCGCTATACGCCGGGGGCCTGGGATGAAATTGGCCTGCATTGTTCGATGACTGAGCGCCGAGCCGACGAGGCGACTCGCGATGTCTCTAACTGGCTCAAGTGCTACTACATGCAGGACCGCATCGGCGAAGAATTCGAAGGGTCAATTTCGGCGGTCGTGCCTTTCGGTGTTTTTGTTGCATTGGATTCGGTCTATGTCGAAGGCTTAGTCCATGTTTCCGAACTGGGTGAGGATTATTTTCAATACGATAATGTCAGGCATCAAATGCTCGGCGAACGTAGTGGAAAACGCTTTCGACTTGGGGATCGCTTACGGGTGAAACTGGTGCGGGCTGATCTGGAGTCGGGGCGTATCGACTTTGTCCTGGCAAAAGCAGTGGAGTCGATCGTTCGCGGAAAGGGGAGCGGATCCAGCCCAACTGTCAAGGCCGGGAAATCGGAAAAAACTGTCCAGAAAGCAAAGCATGGCAATGCAGACAGTAAGCCGGCCAGCGGGAAAAAGCGCCGGCGATAATTTGCCGTAGAATGCACCCCCCTATTACGTTTTTCGAGAATTGCACATGTCAAGGACCAGCTTCATTCACGGCTTCCACGCCATCATCGCCAAGTTGCGTCATCAGCCGGATGCCATTCTCGAAATCTTTATCGATGCTGAACGTAACGATGCTCGCGTTCGCGACCTGATCGGTCATGCCGAGTTGCATTCGGTCAAGCTCGTGCCGGTCGATGCGAAACGCCTGGAAGGTATGGCCGGTGGTGGGCGGCGCCATCAGGGGGTCGTGGCTCGGGTTTCCGCCGAGACGCGGCATGTCACCCTGGACGATGTGCTTGATACGCTGGAAGAGCCGCCTTTCCTGCTGATTCTCGATGGAATTCAGGATCCGCACAATCTCGGCGCTTGTTTGCGGGTTGCCGATGCGGCTGGCGCGCATGCCGTGATCGCGCCCAAGGACCGTGCTGCCGGGCTCACGCAAACGGCGATCAAAGTGGCCAGCGGCGCTGCGGAAAGCGTGCCCTACATTACCGTAACGAATCTTGCGCGAACGTTGCGGGAGCTTAAGGAGCGTGATATCTGCGTGATCGGCACCGATGCGGAAGCACGAGAAGATCTTTATTCTGCTCAGTGGCCGCAGGCAACGGCCTGGGTGCTTGGCGCCGAAGGTGAAGGCATGCGCCGTTTGACGCGTGAAAATTGCGATCGCCTGGTCACCATTCCCATGCTCGGTTCGGTGCAAAGCCTGAATGTGTCCGTTGCTGCAGGGGTGTGCCTGTTCGAGGCCAGGCGGCGTTTGCGGCGCTGATTGTGGCCGCGATTCTACAGCCCTGTAGTTAAGTCAAACAACGTCTCCTTATTTGAGATCTTGCGTCTGCAAGAGGCGTCTTCACGCCTGTATTTTCAATGTTTGTAACAAAACAACGCCCAAAATTACTTTTTGTGAAATAAATCCACTAAAGTGATTGACCGGCGTATACCCTGATATCTATAATTCCGCGTCATCTTGGGCCGTGTCTATTCGGGAAGATTGAGGTGTTTTCCGGGGTGGGGCGGTCTGCAGACGGAACCAATGGGTCTTCATGTTTTACGAAGGCCCGAAGTCCTCGGCGGCTCGTATTACAAACGGGAGGCAGAGGTGAAAACGCGCCTTCGTGCAAAACATGAAGACCCGAAGTCGACCGAAATACGTTGCTAAGACTAAAGCGAGTCGATCAAGTTCCGTGGCGGACGTTGCTAGTGCCAGATAGCAGATTTCGGTCCTGCCGAAGTTGTTGGTTGGGCAAGGGTTTTTTTTGTAGTTTTCTTAAACTTGCTGGGGAGTATTTATGGCAATACGTAAAGAGCTGATGGACGAGTTGTTCGAGCGCCGTGCTGAAGCAGCAGCGGGCGGTGGTCTCGAGAAGCTCGAGAAGCGTCGCGCAAAGGGTCAGATGACGGCGCGTGACCGCATCGAAGGTCTGTTCGACAAGGATTCGTTCCAGGAAT